>Ga0129297_10000391_pt1 | contig 20942 bp, 21 predicted proteins | sample I18A1metaG_FD_94708 | JGI IMG/M metagenome (GOLD analysis project Ga0129297, IMG submission 94708) | Lake sediment bacterial and archeal communities from Gulf of Boni, Indonesia to study Microbial Dark Matter (Phase II) - ​I18A1 metaG | ecosystem: Environmental > Aquatic > Freshwater > Lake >... | reverse complement strand
CTTCTTCTTTCTGGAGACGAAGCCATCGCTTTCGGGGCACTGGCCGGGGGATGCCGGTTCTTTGCGGCCTATCCAATCTGTCCGGCCTCGGAAATCTCGCAGTGGCTGGTGCATTATATTTCCCGATTCAACGGGGTTGTTGTCCAGACCGAGGACGAGATATCGGCCCTGAACATGGCTCTGGGGGCAGCCTTTGCCGGAGCCAGGTCCATGACCGCGACGTCCGGGCCCGGCGCATCCCTGATGATGGAGGCGTTCAGTCTGGCCGGAATGGCCGAAATCCCCGTTGTTGTGGCGCACGTCCAGCGCTTAGGCCCGGCCACGGGAATTCCAACCAAAACCCAGCAGGAGGACATCCTCCAGTGGATTTACGGTTCGCACGGCGAGTTCCCTCGGATCGTTCTCTCTCCGGGGACGCCCGGTGAATGCTTTGACCTGACTGCGCGGGCCTTCAACCTGGCTGAGATTTATCAGGTGCCGGTCATCGTGTTCACCGAGCTTGACATGGGCCAGAACTACCGGACAACCAAAGTATTCGACCTCGAATCAATCGAGATCAAGCGTGGCAAGCTGCTCAGCCAGGAGGAGCTTCTGCTGATCGATGACTTTAAAAGGTACGAGCTCACGCCCGACGGAATCTCGCCTCGGGCGTTGCCTTTTTTTAGAAACGGGGTTCACCTTGCCGAGAGTCTCGAGCATGACGAGAAAGGCTATCGAAACGAGGAACGAACTACGCGAATCAGGATGACGGAAAAGAGGATGCGCAAACTCAAGAGAGCCTCCCGGGACCTCATCCCGCCGCATCTTTGGGGAGACCGAAAGGCCGAGGTCGGATTCGTCAGCTGCGGGTCAACCCTCGGCGCCATCCTGGAAGCCATGGATGAGCTCATGCGAAGAAAAGTGTCTTCCCGGTTTCTTCAGCTCAGAACTCTTTGGCCATTCCCGACCGCAGCTGTCCGGAGGTTCCTATCGGGGTGCCAGGAGGTCTTCGTGGTTGAGAATAACTTCTCCGGCGAGCTCGCAACCCTGATCAAAAGTCAGGTCAATCCTTGCATTCAACTCCGGAATATTCTGAATTATTCGACGCGGGCCTTTACTCCTGGAGAGATTGTCAAACCGGTCTTGAAGGTGTGTGGATGAAAAGAAAGGATGCCTATCACCTGCTAGACCCCACCTGGTGCAGAGGCTGCGGGCTCTTTGGGATTTTTGAGGCGCTCAAAAGGGCGGCGGCCTCGCTCGACCTCGAGCCGGAGAAGGCGGTGATCGTCACGGGGATCGGCTGCCACGGCCGGCTGAACAATTATTTCCGGGCCTATGGTTTTCATGGCCTTCACGGCCGGACAATGCCCGTGGCCACTGGAATCAAGCTCGTGAACCCGAAGCTTCAGGTGATCGCCGTGAGCGGAGATGGTGATGCCTATTCCATCGGGCTGGGACACTTCATGCATACTCTCCGTAAAAATGTCGGCATCCTCTATATCGTCGTGAATAACCGCATCTATGCTCTGACTCAAGGCCAGGCTTCGCCGACTACGAGCTTCGGAACGGTAACGATCTCAACGCCATTCGGGTCCAAGGATTTTCCGCTCGATGGGCCTGTGCTTGCCCTGGCGGCCGGCGGGACATTTATTGCCCGGGGCTTTTCTGGTGAGGTGGCGCCGCTCGCTGCGCTTCTCGAAAAGGGGATGAGGCACAAGGGATTCGCCCTGGTCGAAGTACTCAGTCCCTGCGTAACCCACAACAAGGTCAATTCCTACGATTGGTTTAGACAACATATTTTCCATGTCCAAGGCGTCCCGGGATACAGCCCTGGGGACAAAAACAAAGCTTGGGAAGCCCTCCAGCACTCGGAGAAAATCGCCACGGGGTTGATTTATGAAGAAGACAAGCCGGCTTTCGAAGACCTCGTCCTTCCAGATAAAGACAGGCCGATTGCCTTTAGTGACTTGGCCCCGGACCGGGCCAGTCTCGAAAAAATCATGGAAAAATTCAGGTAAGAAAGCTATAGTGGATAAAGAATTATAAAAGGAGTTTACGATGAAAGAAAAAGTGGAAGCGGCGTTGAACAAGATCCGGCCCGCTCTCATGGCCGACGGCGGCAACGTTGAGCTTGTTGACGTTCAAGAGGGTGTAGTTAAGGTGAAGCTCACTGGAGCCTGCGGCGGCTGCCCGATGTCTCAAATGACACTCAAGATGGGGATTGAGCGCATCTTGAAAAAAGAAGTCCCGGAAATCAAAGAAGTCGTGGCCATCTGAGAAAGAATGTCCTCGAAGGGATCAAACGCATGAGACGCGTTTATCTCGACCATATCGCGGCCACTCCGCTGGATCCCGACGTCCTCAAGTCTATGCTGCCGTATCTCGGAGAAAAGTACGGCAATCCGCAGAGCCTTCATTCCATCGGGCAGGAGGCGCTTGAGGCTGTGGAGGAGGCTCGCTCGGAGGTGGCCTCTCTCATCGGGGCCGACCAGAGCGAGGTTTTTTTCACCTCCTCCGGTTCCGAAGCCAATAATTTCGCCGTCAAAGGCCTCAGCTTAGCCCGGAGAGAAAAAGGAAGCCATATCGTCGTCTCTGCGATCGAACATCAATCCGTCCTGCACTCTGCCAAGAGCCTTGAAAAATTCGGGTTCTCGTCCACTTTAGTTCCCGTGGACAAACACGGAATGATTGACCCTGCGGACGTCAAAAAAGCCATCAAAAAGGAGACAGTCCTCATTTCCGTGATGCTGGCCAACAGCGAAGTGGGGACAGTGGAGCCAGTGGCAGAAGTCGTCAAGGTCTGTGGCTCCCTGGGCATTCCTGTTCATACGGATGCTGTCGCTGCCGCGGGGAACATCCCTGTTGACGTTAAGGACCTGGGCGTCGATGCCCTGAGTCTGGCCGCGGACCAGTTCTATGGGCCCAAGGGGAGCGCGGCCCTTTTTCTCAAGAAAGGGACAAGGATCCTTCCGTTTATCGATGGGGGAATTCAGGAGGGCGGACGTCGCGCCGGCACCGAGAATGTCGCCGGAATTGTTGGACTCGGGAAGGCGGCCAAGATCGCCGTGATGAGATTATCCGATCGTATGGAGAAGATGAGGTCTCTGCGGGACAAACTGATCGGCAGCCTTCCGCGAAGAGTGGAACATGTCGTCCTCACCGGACACAGGGAGAAGCGGTTGCCTTATCATGCCAGCTTTTGCTTTGAGTTCATCGAGGGAGAGGCTATGCTCTTGAACCTGGACATGAAGGGCATCGCCGCATCGAGCGGGTCGGCCTGCACATCCCGAGCCCTAAAGGCATCGCACGTGCTTCTGGCCATGGGGATCGATCATGCCCTGGCCCAGGGCTCCCTGGTGTTTAGCGTGATCGAGCAGACCACGGCGGAAGACATCGATTATCTCCTGGATGTCTTTCCGCCGATTATCGAGAGGCTGAGGAAGATGTCTCCCTTGTACACAAAATTTTTGGAGGAGAGCAAGAGATGATTTACAGTGAGAAAGTAATGGACCATTTTCAGAACCCCCGCAACGTCGGGGTCATTAAAGATGCTGACGGCATCGGCCAGGTCGGGAATCCTGTTTGCGGAGACATGATGACCTTTTATATTAAGGTTTCAGATAACCGGCTCGCGGATATCAAGTTCCAGACATTCGGCTGCGGCGCGGCTATCGCTGTGTCAAGCATAGTCAGCGAGATGGCCATGGGCAAGACCCTGGAAGAGGCCATGAAGATCACCAACTCCACCGTGGCCGAGGAGCTGGGTGGGCTGCCGAAGAATAAGCTCCATTGCTCGAACCTGGGAGCAGATGCGCTTCATGCCGCGATCGAAGACTACAAGAAAAAACAAGCGGCGGCCAGAGGAGGAAAGGTAGCAGCGGCGCCGCCGGAACGAAAATGCTATTGTCCCTATTGCGAAGGGCCAATCGAGGGGATTGAAGAAATCTGCGAACACTGCCAAGTGGAGCTTGAAGAGTGCCCGCACTGCGGCAACTTCACCAAGAAAGGTGGAGAACAGTGCGTTTCCTGTGGTGCTGAGCTCGAGCACCATTGACGGCATCTGCCCGCGCCGGGGCTGGTGCTGTCTGGAGCAATTGATTCGTTATGGGTCCTAGGGAAGCGATGAAAGCTGACGTTAAGCTGGACTGCTTTGGGCTCCTTTGTCCTGTCCCGGTCATTCAGACGGCCAAAATAATCAAGGAGATGAAAGTCGGCGAGGTTCTGGAGGTCACCTCAACAGATGAAGGGATCAAGAAAGACATGCCGGCTTGGTGCAGAATGAGCGGTCAGGAATATATCGGGATGGAGGAAGGAGACGGCCTCATCCGCGTCTATATCAGAAAGGTGAAGGAATAAATGGAGCCGGGCATGGGACAGACCAAAGAACAAGTCGTGGCCAGGATTCGGGCGCTCAAAGGCGAAAAAAGAGCTGTCATCCTGGCCCATAATTATCAGATCGGCGAGGTCCAGGATATCGCCGATTACACCGGCGATTCCCTCGGCTTGAGCCAGCAGGCGGCCGCAACTGACGCAGAGGTAGTTGTCTTCTGCGGTGTCCATTTCATGGCCGAAACTGCGGCCATCCTGTCTCCCCATAAAATAGTTCTTCTCCCCGACCTTAAGGCTGGCTGTCCGATGGCTGATATGATCACGGCCGAGGAGCTGAGATCCTGGAAGAAGAAGTATCCCGGACGAAAAGTCGTTAGCTACGTCAACACCACCGCCGAGGTCAAGGCGGAGTCCGATGTCTGTTGCACCTCCTCAAACGCCGTCAAGGTGGTGAACTCAATCGAGGACGACGAGATCCTTTTTCTTCCCGATAAGAACTTAGCCGCCTACGTGGCCCGCCAGACTCGGAAAAAGATTGTCGCTTGGGACGGTTACTGTTATGTTCATAACCGCATCTATGCCAGCGACGTCCTGACCAGAAAAAAGATGCATTCGGAGGCCGAAGTCTGGGTCCATCCAGAATGCCGGCCGGAGGTCATCGACCTGGCCGATAGAGTCCTTTCTACTGGTCAGATGGTCAAGGCGGCGCGGGAGACGAGGGCGAAGGAAGTCATCATCGGAACTGAAGCGGGAATCATCTACCGCCTCAGAAAAGAGAACCCTGCTGTGGCTTTTTACCCGGTCAAAGACCTGGCTTTGTGTTCAAATATGAAAAAAATTAATCTCTATAAGATCTGGAGAGCCCTGGAGGATATGACATTCAAAATTGTGGTTCCTCCGGAGATCAGCGGTCGGGCCCGGGGAGCTATCGAAAAAATGATTCAAATCTAAGGAGGACGGAATGAAAAAAATGACCGAAGAACACCTGAAGAACGCGTATGCGGGCGAAAGCCAGGCCCACATGAAGTATCTTGCGTTTGCCGACGCGGCAGAGAAGGAGAAGTTTGCCAATGTGGCCCGTCTATTCCGGGCCAATAGCTACGCCGAGAAGGTCCACGCCACCAACCATCTGCGCACGCTCGGCGGCATCGGGAAAACGGCTGAGAATCTCGGGGCGGCCGAGAACGGCGAGAATTTCGAAGTCGAAGAGATGTACCCGGCATACCTCAAGGTCGCTGAGAATCAGGGAGAAAAAACGGCGGCGACGATGTTCACTTGGGCCATGGCCGCGGAAAAGGTTCACGCCGGCCTTTACGAGCGGGCCAAAGAGGTCGTCGAGAAGGGAAAGGACTTGAGCTATTTCCCCGTCCATGTGTGCTCGAATTGCGGGTTCACGATGGAGGGCGAGGCGCCCGACAAATGCCCAGTCTGCGGTGCCTCGAAACAGAAGTTCGTGAAATTTTAAGGCCAGTGGATTAGAATAAAAGAGGAGGCTTGAATTGTCCTTGGACCCAAACTTGAGACCCTTTGAAGTCCTGGCTACGGCCATCCGGTCGGAGATAGAAGCGGCGAATTTCTATTCCCGGCTTCTGGACAAAGTGAAAAATATCCTCCTCCAGCAAAAGCTGAAATTCCTCATCCTTGAGGAAAAGAAGCACAGGAAAATTCTGGAAAAGCTCTTTAATGACCGGTTTCCCGACCGCGAGCTCAAAGTCCCGGAGAAGGCCGCCCGGCTCCGCTTGCCTCTCACTGTGGACGAAAAAAGCACTGTCCTTGACCTCTTTAAAGCTGCTCTCGCCGCGGAAAAGTTTGCCGAGGAATTCTATGCCAATGCCAGGAAAGAGGCCGGGGACGCGGCAAGCAAAAAAGTCCTTGAGTATTTGAGCCGCGTGGAACGGAGCCATTATTTCTTGATCAAGGCGGAGATCGATCTCCTGACCCGGTTTCCCGATTATTATGACGTCGAGGATTTCCATCTCGGCCAGGACCTTTTTCATATCGGACCTTAATATTCTCTTGAATATATAAAACGGGGAAGCCCAGAGAAGCTCCGTATTCCTTCGACTGGAGGGAGGGAGATGAAACATACGTGGCGTTTGGGAAAAATCTTGGGGATCGACATCAATATCGACTCAAGCTGGCTGGTTATTTTTGTCCTTTTCACCTGGGTCCTGGCCGGCAACTATTTTCCCAGGGGTTATCCCGCCTGGCCGCGCACTCTCTATTGGGTTATGGGCCTTGTGACCAGCCTTCTTGTTTTTGCCTCGGTCCTGGCCCACGAGCTCGCTCATTCCCTGGTTGCGTTAAAGCAAGGCGAGAAGGTCCGGAGCATTACGCTTTTCATCCTGGGTGGAGTATCCCAGATTGCAGAGGAGCCCAAGGAACCGCTGAAAGAGTTTGCGATGGCGATCATAGGACCGATTTCGAGTTTCATCATCGCCTTCGTTTTTTTTGTCCTTTCGCTTTGGCTGAAGGCTGTCAGCGCTCCCCTGGCCGCCTCGGCCACCTATCTGGCGATTATAAACACAGCCCTGGGCATTTTTAACCTAGTCCCGGGTTTCCCCATGGACGGCGGCCGCATTCTGCGCTCCATTCTCTGGAAAGTGACGGGCAATCTGAAAAAGGCGACCCGCGTGGCTTCATTGGCTGGTCAGGGAATGGCCTTCCTCCTTATTTTCTTAGGAATCTTCGAATTCCTGCGCGGCAGATTCTCAGGGCTGTGGTGGATTCTGATCGGCTGGTTCCTGCACAACGCCGCCGTCAGAGGCTACAGCGAAGTCATGATTAAAAGCGTTTTGCAGGGAATGACGGCCGAGGACCTGATGAGCAAGGATTTCGAGACTGTTTCGGGAGATCTTTCGGTCCAGGACCTTGTCGATCACTATATCCTCAAGAAAAAGGAGAGGGTTTTTCTAGTCAGCGATGACGGAGGCCTCATGGGGATCGTTTGCCTCGAGGATGTCAAACAGACCCCGAAGGAAAAATGGCTGCAATCCAAGGTGAAGGATATTATGACACCGCGGGAACAGCTGGAGGCCGTAACTCCCGATGCCGACGGCAACAAGATTCTCTCCAGCCTGGCCGCGAAAAATATCCACCAGGTGCCGGTCATGAGCGGCGAGAAGATCGAAGGAATCATCTGCCGGACTGATATCATCCGCTATCTCCAGCTCCGGTCCGACCTGGGAGTTTAAGGGGGATGACGATGGAACCAGCCAAGAAGCGAATCGGAGCAATCATCCGGATTCTGCGCCGAGAGTATCCCTCGACCCGAACAGCTCTCCATTTCGAGACACCCTGGGAGATTCTCGTGGCGACCATCCTGGCCGCTCAGTGCACCGACGAGCGAGTCAATAAGATTACTCCTGCACTCTTCAAGAAATATCCCACGGCCGCGGAATTTGCCCGAGCGGATCGGGCTGAGCTCGAGGCGGATATCCGTCCGACCGGTTTTTTCCGCAATAAGGCCAAGAGCATCATCGGAGCCGCCCAGAAAATTGTCCAGGACTTCGGGGGTGAGGTGCCTTCGACGATGGAAGAACTGATCACTGTTCCCGGAGTGGCGAGAAAAACAGCGAATATCGTTCTCTCCTCCGGATTTTCGAAGGCCGAGGGGATCGCTGTCGATACGCATGTGAAGCGCCTTTCCGGCAGGCTGGGCCTGAGCCGCCAGAGCGACCCCGATAAGATCGAACGGGACCTGATGAAGATCGTCCCGAGAAAGGATTGGCTGGATTTTAATTACATGCTCGTGGACCATGGCCGGAAAGTCTGCCAGGCGCGAAAACCCCACTGCCCGCAATGCGCTCTCCGGAGCCTCTGCCCGTCTGCGACAAAGTTCTACCCGGAGCTCAAAACGAGAACAGCATGATCAAAGAAGCCATGCTTTACCGTAGCCTCGAAGAGGGCAAAGTTGAATGTTTCCTCTGCAGCCACTGTTGCCTCATCCAGCCCTCCAAGTTTGGGGTCTGCGGTGTCCGGGAAAACCGGGACGGGAAGCTATTCTCCCATGTCTACGGAGAAGTGATCGCTGCGCACATCGACCCGATCGAGAAAAAGCCTCTTTATCATTTCCTCCCCGGCTCAACGTCCTTTTCCATTGCCACCGTAGGGTGCAATTTTCGCTGTCCCTTTTGCCAAAACTGGCAGATCTCACAGGTCAAAAAAAAGGATCAAACAAAATCCGGGGAGGCGCGGCTTTCTCCTGAGAACATCGTGACGGAGGCGAAGCGGCAGCGGTGCCGGAGCATTTCCTACACTTATACTGAGCCGACGATATTTTTTGAGTATGCCTATGATACGGCGAAGCTTGGCCGGAGCGCCGGCCTGGCCAACGTCTTTGTCACGAACGGCTATATGACCGCAGACGCCTTGAAGACGATCCAGCCCTATCTTGATGCGGCGAATGTCGACCTCAAGGCTTTTAAAGACGAGACTTATAAAAAAGTTTGCGGAGCCCGCCTCGAGCCGGTCCTCGAATCCATCCGCCTGATGAGAGAACTGAAGATTTGGATCGAAGTGACAACCCTAGTTGTGCCGGGGATGAACGACGGGCAAGAGGAGCTCCGGAGCATTGCCCGCTTCATCGCCAGCGTCAGCCCTGAGATCCCCTGGCATGTTAGTCGGTTTCATCCTGACTATAAGTATACCCAGACAGGCGCGACTCCTTTAGAAACACTGCGGACAGCCTTCTCCCTGGGGAAAGAGGAGGGCCTCGAATATGTCTATATCGGAAATGTCTGGGGAGAGTCTGAGGACACGATGTGTCCGCGCTGCGGTCGACCGCTGCTCCGGCGGAGCGGTTTTTTTATCGAGGAGAACAACCTCAAGGACGGGAAGTGTTGCTTCTGCGGGAACCCAGTCGCCGGGGTTTTTGGCTGAAAGACTACGCCAGCCAATCTTCAATCGTGGCGAAGTGAAGCTTGACCTGCGACTCCAGGTCGGCCGGCTTTTGCAAGCCACGTTCAGCGCAGCAAGCAGCGACTGCGGCATCAATATCAAGCCAGGGGGAACCAAGGTTGCCTGAGCCGTGCACACTTCCACTAATATTTTTTCTTTTTTGGCGGGTTTTCTTAGTCTTTGATTTTTTCCCGATGCGGCCGAGCTTCGCAACCATTTGCTTGTAGAGCGCCGCATAGATCTTGTCGAAATAGAAATAGTCTTCTGTTCCCTGAGATTTGAGATAAGATTCGACCGTGCCGTCCGTGCCATAGACTCCGAGGCAATCCGGATGGGGGGGCATACACCCGAACCTCTCTTCCCCTTCAGTGTCCACTATCTGTCCGAGAGGGTAGAGGCGGCAGACAAGAGGCCGGTCGGGATGGACGCCGCATCCTTTTGCGCTGAGGAAAATACAGCTTCCATCAGGTTTGACACCCAGGATGGTCCCTCCTTTTTCGGCATACTTGGCGTAAAACTCCGTGCTGGTCAGGCCGAAGTGCCGGGCGAGGCGCAGAGCTTCATAGGGCGAGACCCGGATAATTTTGCCATAGCAACAAGCGCTGCAGACCTGGCATTTGAAGGAAAACGGGGTCTCCCTCCCGAGGTCAAACGTCAAGGCTGTGGATCTGCCAGCGTCGTCCATCGAGCGGCGTCAAGTCGCACCGTCATGACCAGTCGAAGGGAATGTTTTGCTGCTGCCAGATGGTTTCTCGGTAGAACTTGATCGTGATGCGGCTTCCTCCCATGACTTCAGTGGCAATATAGACGTATGGCTCACCCTTTTCATGCGCCGCATGCTGTGTTTTACATGCTAATATAGGGCAACGGAGATGTCAAATTTCTGATCTCATGTTAAAATAGAGCCGCGGACGCAGAGGTTCCGATGGAGCAAAAATTTATCTTCCTCGACCACACGGCCGATGCCAAATTTCAGGCTTTTGGCCGGACTCTGGAAGAAGCATTTGCCAATGCCGCCCTGGCCACAGCCTCATTGATGTGGGATGTCAGTTCTATATCTCAGCGGGTTCGGTATCCTCTTGGCGTCCGGGGCAAGGATCTCGAGCAACTCCTCGTGCAGTTCCTGCAGGAGATTGTTTATTTGTTTGACACAAAGATGTTTCTTCTTAGCTCTACCGAGGAGCTGCGAATCAAAGAAAGCGACCATGGATACAGCCTCGAGGCCGTCTTTTCCGGTGATGACCGCCCCGGCGAGTACAATATCTTCGGAGAAGTGAAGGCAATTACTTACAACGAGATAAAAATAGAACACAATGACCACGTCACCCTTCAGGTGGTTGTGGATATTTGAGGTGCGAAAATGGAACTCCGAAAAATAAATGATTTTGTCTGGGAGATCCCAAAACAGGGCGAGATGAAAGTGCCTGCGCTGATCTACGCCTCGGCCAAGCTTCTGGAGAGCGTCAAGCGCGACCTCACCCTCGAGCAGGCCAGGAATGTCGCCTGCCTGCCTGGGATTCAGCGGATGTCCTATGTTATGCCCGACGCCCATCAGGGCTATGGTTTTCCGATCGGGGGAGTGGCTGCTTTTGACCTGGATTCGGGAATTATATCTCCCGGCGGGGTCGGTTATGATATCAACTGCGGAGTTAGGCTCGTGCGGACGGACTTCATGGAAAACGACATCTCCGCCAAGAGGAAGGAGCTTCTCGCCGAAATATTCAAGGAAGTGCCCGCCGGCGTTGGCAAGGGAGGCATCACCAAGCTTAGCCGCAGTGTGCTCAGGGATATCCTCACCAGGGGCGCGGAGTGGGCCGTCGAGCAGGGCTTCGGCACTAAGGAAGACCTGTCGATGACCGAGGAGAATGGCCGGATGAAGGATGCTGCCCCCGACTTCGTCTCCGAGCGGGCACTGGAAAGAGGCATCCCTCAGCTCGGGACCCTGGGCGCGGGAAATCACTTCCTCGAGATTCAGAAAGTCGCCGAGATCTATGATCAAGACATCGCGCGGGTATTTGGAATTCAGACGGAGGGACAAGTCTTGGTGATGATCCACTGCGGAAGCCGCGGCCTGGGACATCAGGTAGCCTCCGATTATATCGAGTCGATGGAAAATAAGGTGGGGACCAAAGGGTTGCCCGACCGGGAGTTGATCAATGCTCCCATCTGCTCGCCTTTAGGTCAGCAGTATTATAAATCCATGTGTGCGGCGGTCAATTATGCCTTTGCCAACCGCCAGATGATTGCCCACTGGGTGCGTAATGTCTTTGCCAAAGTCATCGGAAGCTCCAAGGGAATGAGACAGGTTTACGATGTCTGCCATAATGTGGCCAAAATAGAAAAACATGAGGTCGACGGCCAGACCAGGGAACTGTGCATCCACCGGAAGGGGGCGACGCGGAGTTTCGGGCCGGGTCGGGCTGAGGTGCCGGAGGCCTACAGGTCCTCGGGCCAGCCGGTGATCATCCCTGGAAGCATGGGCACGGCTTCTTACTTGCTGGTGGGAACCACAGAAGCGGAAAGTCTGAGTTTCAGCTCAACAGCCCATGGCGCCGGCAGGGTCATGTCGCGACACGAGGCGCTCCGCCGGTTTCGCGGCGAGCAAATCCGCGACGACCTCCAGAAGAAAGGAATCGAGCTTCGGTCGACAAGCTGGAAAGGGGTCGCCGAGGAGGCCTCAGGCGCCTACAAGGATGTGGATGAAGTTGTGCGGGTTTCCCATGAGGTTGGCATTGGCCGCCTTGTGGCCAAAGTCGTGCCCGTCGGGGTTATGAAAGGATAAATCCTTCAAGTAATGACTTTGTCGATGTCTTTTTCGGCGTAGTCCTCAAACTGCAGGGCCAGCGTGTATTCACTCTGCAACATCAGGAAGTGACTTCTTTCCACTTTGCTAAGGTATGCTAAAACCTTTTTTTTCGAAGGCCCGACCTTTTTGGCCAGGGAAGCATAGAAGTTCTGGGCTGATTTCTCTGCGATCATAGCCTGGTAGAGGATTTCAGCCAGCGTAGAGGACGGCCTGAGTCGGACAGAAGGAAGAAGGCGCTCGTCCACACTATCAGGAACTTGGATCGTCTGTCCAGGATAAAGAGTGTTGAACAGATTCTCCAGCATAGACTTGTGCTTTTTTTCCTCAAAGGCCAGGACCCGGAACTTCTCTTTTAGCAAAAGATTTTTAACTCTGTTCGATAACTTGGTGTAGAGTTTGTTGGCATCAATCTCCGCCTGGACGGCATATCCCAGGAGCTTTTTGACAGGCTCTCTGGCGATACTAACCATGTTGTCTTCTCCTTTCAAGACACATCAGGATACACTACTCCCGGAAATCTTTCAAATTGTGTCATCACGCCCCAGCCTACTTCAGTTTTTTCTGAAGCCGACTCAAGGTCAAGCAGTTAAGGATATCTTTCTTTTCCAGCCAGGCGCGCCGGGCGATGCCAACGCCAAACCTCATCATCTGAAGCCCGGCGGCGTGATGGGTATCCGTTCCGAGCGCAATCTTGAGGCCCATATCCTTGGCTTTTTTGAGGTAGAATTCGTTGAGGTCCAGGCGGTCATAAAAGGCATTGAGCTCCACGGCCGTGCCCGTCCGGCGGGCTCCCTCGAGCACGGCGTCCAGGTCGACATCATATCCCTCCCGGCCGGAGATGAGGCGTCCCGATGGATGCCCGATTATATCGACATGCGGGTTCTCCACGGCTTTGAGAATCCTCGCGGTCACGTTTTTTTTGAACCCCGAATGGATCGAGGCCACGACTACATCCAGCTTTGCCAGGAGCTCATCGGGACAATCCACCCGGCCGTCGCCGAGAATATCCGCTTCAACCCCGGCGAGGAGGCGAAATCCCTTGGAACGCTGGTTGATCTTCTCGACCTCTTTGATTTGTCGGTGAAGCTGCTCAGGAGTGAGACCGCGGGCGTAGCGGGCTGCCTCAGAATGGTCGCAGACGGCGATATAATCATAATTCAGACGCCGGCCCAATTCCGCCAGCTCGGCGAGCCCGACATACCCGTCGCTCCAGTCCGAATGAACATGGAGGTCTCCCTTGATGTCCCTGGCTTCGACCACATAAGGGAGCCGGCCCCCCAGGGCCAGCTCAATCTCGCCGCGGTCTTCCCTGAGCTCGGCCGGGATGAATGGAAGGCCCAGGGCGGCATAGACTTCCTCTTCCGTTCGTCCGGCAATCTTTTTTTCGCCTCGAAAAACTCCGTATTCAGAGATTTTGAGGCCTTTGTCCTTGGCCATGCCCCTGAGTTTGATGTTATGGGCCTTTGAGCCCGTAAAATATTGAAGAGCCGCTCCGAACTCCGATTCAGCAACGATCCTCAGGTCGACTTGGCGCTCCCCGGTTTCCGCTGCGATTATTGCCGAACCTTTGGTTACACCCTCAGCCAGGACGCGTTTGATTTTGGGGTAGCGGGTGAAATATCGGATGATCGATGCCCCGTCCTTGCCGCTGGCCAGGATGTCGATGTCTCCGACGGTCTCTCTCATCCGGCGGAGCGATCCCGCCGTCGAAATTTGTCCCAGGCCGGGAGCCCCCCGCAGATAATCGATGACTTCGTCGGCCACGGCCGCGGCTTCGCCGAGCGAAATGCGTTCATGAGCTTTTTCGAGGAGTTCAATGCCCTTTCTAATGTTCTCGACCTTTTTTTCGCCCATGCCAAAGAGCGAGGCCAGCGAACCGTCAGCGATCACATTCTTCAGGTCCGCGAGGTTCTTGACCCCGAGCTCCTGGTGGGCCAGGTGGATCGTCTTGGCGCCCATATTGGGAATTTCCAGAAGGTCAAGAAGGGTCTCGGGGATCCCTGAAAGAGCCTCCTGGTATTTTTTCATTTTGCCCGTTTGGATGTACTCCTCGATCTTGGCGGCGATTCCGCTGCCGACGCCGGGGATCTCTTGGAGCTTTTTTTCACGGGCCACGGCTTCGATGTCCTCAGCCAAATCCTCCAGGATCCGGGCCGCCTTCCGGTAAGCCAGGACTTTGAACCCAACTTCCCCTTTAATCTCCAGGGCATCGGCGATCTTGGAAAATAGGGCAGCGATTTCCTTGTTTTTCATCTCCCTGTGTGATCTCTAATTTACCATATTATATATAGAGAGGGAGGTCAAAACAATTTGTCCTGCCATGTGGACCCTGTTGACATTTCGAACGGCTACTTTTATCGTAGAAAAATCATGAAAGTCCTCCTGGCCGGGTACAATGTCGACCGGGATGTTATTGAAGACCTGAAGCGTCATACGCCGCCAAGGGACGACGTCACCCCCGAGACCCTTTCGGCCTCTTATGCCCGCATCTCGCGCGACCCGCGGCCAGTGGACGAGCTGCGGGCGGCGGCCCGGCGAGAGGTGGAAAGGGCCCGCCGCTCCAACCAGACGATTATCTTCAAAATGGGACATCATTCGGTCGCCGAGCATGCCATCTTCAACTTTGATATTATTGGCGTCAGTCGCCTTGCGGTTGAGGAGATCGAGAAGTTTCGCCTCTGTTCGTATACGGAAAAATCCCAGCGGTATATTCGTCTGGGGGACGATTTTGTCCTGCCCAAAGAGGTCAAGAACGCGGGGCTCGAGGACGTTTTTCTCAAGACCATCAGGGCCCAGAATGCGCTCTATCATAGGCTTTATGAAAAGCTCCGGCCGTTCCTTTTTAATAAATACAAGAAAATCGCCCAAAATCCCCAGAATCATCCTGTCCTGGATGGCTGGGCCAAAGAGGATGCCCGGTATATTGTCAGCCTGGCCACCCAGGGCCAGCTGGGAATGACCATCAACGCTCGCAACCTCGAGCTTCTGATTCGCCGCTTTGCGGCCAAGAAGCTGGCCGAAATCAAAGAGCTCAACGCCAAAATCTACGCCCGAGCCAAAGACGTCGCGCCTTCGATTATCCTTTTTACAGAAGCCAGCGATTTTGACGCTAAGGCTTACGCCGATGTCGCGACCGCTGTCAGCTTACTGTTGGGGAAAAGCAAAGGGAAATCATTCGCCTGGGAGAAGGATCGTGCGGCTGTCCGATTAGTTGATTACACCCCGGGTGGAGATGACAGAATCCTCGCCGCCCTCCTTCATTCCTCAAGCTCTCTACCCTATGTGCGCTGCTTCGACAGGATGAGGACGTTGACGGCAAGAAAGAAAAAGGAAATTATAAAAACGGCTCTGCGGCGCATGGAATTCTATGATTTTCCGCTCCGGGAGTTCGAGTATGCCGACCTGACGTTTGCGCTCATTGTCTCGGCTTCCTCCTTCGCCCAGATCAAGCGTCACCGCATGGCCACTTTGACCTGCCAGGACTACGACCCGGCGCTGGGCGTGACTATCCCGCCTTCTGTGGAGGAGATTGGGGCCCGCTCTGAGTTCATGGAGGTCATCGAAAGGACGAATGAAACCTACGCCCGGTTGAAAAATGAAGTCGCTGAGGCCTCCGCCTATGTTTTAACCAACGCGCACCGCCGGAGAGTTCTGCTCAAGGTAAATGCGCGGGAGCTTTACCATGTCTCGCGGTTGCGCCAGGATCCCACGGCGCAGTGGGATATCCGCCAGACTGTCGGCCGGATGGCGGAATTGGCCAGGAAGGTAATGCCCCTGAGCTTTCTCCTCCTCGGCGGTAAAGAGGATTATCCGGAGCTCTATAAAGACGTCTTCGGAAAAGATCCCAAGTTTTTCCCTCCTCGTTACCTAAAATAGCTTTAACACCAAATTATGGGATCGTCCTTTGACGCTTTATTTACCTTGTTTTTTGTCTTTCTTAAATTCCAGGTTACAAAAAATGTCCTGGTTGATGTCTTTTGTTTCCTGTGAGGAGGGGACTATGTCAAGGGGAATTTCAATCTGGACTTCACGAGGCGGAAAACAGGTGACGCTATTACAAGCCTGATAGGTCAATTTCCCCTTGAGTTTCTGGGACCCGAGCGGCAATTCTTTTCTGGCCTGGACGAGGACACCTATAATAACGGTTCCTTCATAGACGACAAGCTCGGATTCAGAATAACTGAACCGGGCTGATCTCGGAGCTGGATAGAGATATTCCTCAATTCGCAGGCTTGGTTGATTTTCTAGGAGAAGTTCGGTCGGGATAAGATAGGGATCGGCGATTTTGTTTCCGTTGATGTGATATCCCGGCGCAATGCTCACGCGGATAGCGACCTTGAACGAATCACCCGGACGGATTTTGTCCCTCGAGATGAAAGAAGTCGCTTTAACGAAAGAATCATCAGCAGCTGAACAGAGAATACAGAGCAAAAAAAACCAGGTGAAGAAAACAAAAATAACAATTGCGGATCGAGGGGATAGGCTTCGCATTTTCGGAGCAAGGTTTTACGTTAAGTGAGGGGTCAATTTTTGTCAAGCTAGGGCATGCGCATGTCGATCTGCCTTGACATTAGCAATCTGGCAACTATATATTTTGGGCAGACCGGCAACCCGGTTTGAGGGGTGTAGGTACCCGGTTGAGCGAAACTTCTGAAGGGAGTTCCCACCTGGTGTCTCGGCCAGACAAGGACAATAATCCCCCCTGGAGAACTCCAAGACAGAGATAGAGCTGATAGGTCGAAGACCTGGGACCGGATAAAGTGACGAAATCCGTTGCCACGATTCCATGGCTCTTTGCGTGCCTGAGTTCCCTTTTTTGCTTGTTGGCGCAGGCCCAGCAGGCCATCGATTTCACTCTTAAAGACCTCTCGGGTCATTCGCAAAGGCTAGGCGACAACTATTCTAAAGGCCCGGTCCTTCTCAATTTTTGGGCGACCTGGTGTGTTCCCTGCGCCAAGGAACTCCCCCATCTCGAGAAGCTTTATGATCGGTTTCAGGAAAGGGGCCTCCGGATTCTTGCCGTAAACGTGGACGCGCCGGACAGGCTGGCCCTGGTCTCCAATTTCATCAGCCGGTACGGATACACCTTTCCTGTGCTCCTGGACACAGAATCAAAGGTTGTCTCGCTTTACAATCCCAGCCTGGTTCTTCCTTATACGGTGCTTGTAGACAGAAGCGGCAGAATCCGCTATGCCCATGAAGGGTATAGCCCCGGCGACGAAAAATTATTGGAGGAAGAGATCCTCCGAGTTTTGGCTGAGCCGGAAATTAAACCCAAGGCTAAAGTCGCTCTCCATGCCAACGAATCTTTTCTCCTCCGGCTGCTGAATGAGGAGTCTGAAGTAAATAGGCGTCATGGAGAATTTTCCGAGATCATTAATCAACTCGACCTGACAGTTTCGGGACGCGGAATACTAGTGAGCGCCCGCCTGGATTCAAACGTGGGCTTCTCACCGTCGCAACAGCAGACACGCCTGGCCAAACGCTTTGCCGAGTACTCCAGCGGGGGTTTCCGGGCGAGGGCAGGCGATTATTATCATTCCCTGGGCCGAGGGCTTGTTTTGAGCGTACTCAAGGTTTTTGAGGAGGAAGGTCTGGAGTATGTCATTGATACGACGATTGACGGAGGCCTGGTTTCCGTTGACACCGGTCGCCTATCAGCCCAGGTCTTTGGCGGATGGGTTGACCGGCCGGAAGATATTAGTGTAAAGGACAAAACGGTGGGTGGAACTGCGGGCTTCCGGCTTCAGAAACTGGGGAGAGTTGTATTTAATTATATTTATGCCGACCTTAAGCCAGGATCCGAGTTTGGAAACAGGAATGTCAACCAGGGATCTCTGGCCCTGGATATGGCTAATCTCGGAGGCAAAGCCAAGGTTTATGGCGAGTTCTCGCTCCTCAGGCGCTGGGCTTATGAGGCCAGCGCTCCGATCGACGGGCACGGCCTCTATCTGGAGTCCGGACTTCACCTGGGGGATTTTTCCCTCCTTCTCGAGGGCAAAGACTATAAGGAACTCAATTTCGAGTACAGCCGGCCACCCGTCCTTGAAAGCGAGGAGCTCGATATCCTGGCTGACCAGTTCGATACGGATCGCACAGATATACTTGGAATTTCTGCTCGGCTGAGTTGGTTTTTGCCCGGCTCGGCGACTCTTTTCTACGGAAAAGTTCTCTATGTCAGAGACAACCCAGAACAGCATCCCATTTATGGAGCTTACGACCGCGAAATTTGGCATCTGTTTGCCGGCGTTGAGAAGAAATTCCAAAATGCGGGCTACCTGAACGGACTGGTCGGATGGAGAGAGGAGAGCGATACGTCCATCGCCTTTTTGGCCACAGACGGACGGACATTTCACGATCAGCTCAATGCCAGCTGGCCGCTTGCCCGAACGCTGAGCTTGGAGGCAGACTGGAAACACAAGGCCTTTGATGGTCAGTATTATGATTACTATGAAATAAGGTCCTATCTCTCTCTTCATAAATCCCCGCGCTGGGTGCTCACCCTTTTTTTTGAGAGGACCACTGACCCGGTGATCGTCTTTTTCGCAAATAAAAAAAATTGGTGGGCCGGCCAGATCGAAGTCAAGCTCGCCGGCGCTTATTCATTGCGGCTGTTTGTGGGTTCGACCAAAGGATCGACAAAATGCGCCGGCGGCGTTTGCCAAGTTTTTCCCCCTTTCGAGGGCGTTCGATTGGAAGCGATTCTGCGTTTTTAGAGATATTTCTCGATTTGGCTGATGATGGAGGATTCATCATAGCCAGCTTCCTTGTACCGGATTGTCATCTTCCGGTCGAGGATAATGTTGAGAGGAACATAACCCTCTCCGTAGATATTCCACAGCGTTTGGGAATTATCGTCCAGCACGGGAAAGGTCAATTTGTACTGGCTTGCCCAATCTGCTGGAGAGCCGCTAATGAGGAGAGTGATGATTTGAAAGCCCCTAGCTTTATAGTTCTGAAATAGGGCCTCGAGATGCCCGGCTTCCTCCCGGCAAGGGCCGCACCAGTCGGCTGAAAAATTAATGAGGATGACCTTTCCGTAATATTGGTAGAGGCTTATTGTCTGCCCGCGCTGATCTATGGCAGAAAAATCGGCCGCGGTGTCACCAACCTTGGAACCATAGGACGGAGGCGGAGGCGACGGAGGGGAGGGGCTCGTTGGGCTCTCCTTCTTGCAGGCGGTGAAAAAGCTCACGGCGAGAAACGTGACCATGAGAATGATTGCTGCCCTAAATCTCACGCTTTCACCCTAATACTTGGCTGCTGACAAGTCGAATTAACTATACTCTTATAAGTAAACTCTTGTCAATTTTCTATTGAATTTGCGAAGCAATTTCGCGTGGGATCATGGAAAGCTGTCCGAGCCAGAAGTGCCGCTTTTTGCTATTTCTGATGGGCCGGATGTTTGGGCAGCTTGTTTTGCGCTTTCCTAAAACGGACCCCATTTCATCAAGATAGGAGGGATGAGCGCGATTAAGCTGAAGACGATCAGGATCAGCATGAGCGGGACAAACCATTTGGCCCATTTTTCCCAGGGAATCTTGGCGACGCCGAGCACCCCCATCGTGACCGCCGAAGTCGGGAGGATCGGGTTGATCACTTCGCATAGCTGGAAAGCGAGCACCATGGTCTGCCTAGTGATCCCCACAAGATCGCTCAAAGGAGCCATAATGGGCATGGTCAGAGCGGCCTGGGCTGTCCCGGAATGGATGAAGAAATTGATGATCCCCTGGGTCAAGAACATCATTTGAGCCGTGATGATCCCGGGAACGGCTGAAATCAGGCCCGCCGCAGAATGCAAGACTGTGTCAAGGACTACGGCCTCCTTCAAGATGATCAGAATGGCCCGGCCTCCGGCAATGATGAACGTCACGTTGAGGACATCTTTGGCCCCGGAGACAAAACTCACGGCCATTTCCGAAGGCTGAATCCGGGCGGCGATTCCGGAGACCAGGCCGATTCCCAGAAAAAGAGCGGCGATTTCTTCCATGTACCAGCCCTTGGCCATGATGCCGTAGACGAGCAGTATGACTCCGCCGAACAGGATGAGCAGGGTGATTTTCTGGCTGAGGCCCCAAGGAACTTGCTTGGAAGGGTCGTCTGAAAGAACGTAACCCCGGGCCTTGTCGATCTCGTAGACCAGGCTTTTTTCCGGATTCTTTTTTATTTTATGGGCATAGACCATCACAAAGACGATGGCGACAATCGTAGCGATCACCCAGAGGACCAGCCGGTAGCCCAGGCCTGAATAGAGCGGAAGGTCGGCGAGCCCCTGAGCGATCCCGACCGTAAAAGGATTGAAAAAGGCGGCGGAAAAACCGACTGCCGAGGCGAGGAACACCAAGGCCACGCCGACGATCGAATCATACCCGAGCGAGAGCGCAAACGGAATGAAAATGAGGACGAAGGGAATGGATTCCTCGGCCATCCCGTAGATCCCGCCGGCTAGGGAAAAGACGATCATCAGCACCGGGATCACGAATTTCTGCGTCCCAGGCTTCCGGGAGAAAAACCGGGCCAGCCTTTGAATGCCAGCGTCAATGGCACCCGTTTTGCCGAGGATGCCGAAGACGCCGCCGAAAACAAGGATGAGGAAGATGATCAAAGCGCCGTCCTGGAACCCGCGGATCGGCGCAATCAGGAGCCATTCCGGCCCCAGGAACTTTTTGGCCGTGGTGGCATATGTCCCTGGAACGGTGATCAGCTTGGTCTGCCCCTGGATGGATTTTTCGGCTCGCTGGTACTGGCCGGAAGGGACCACAAGACTCAGAAGATAGACAGCGATGACCAGGGCATAAATCAGGACGAGAGTGTGAGGGAGTTTGAACGCAATGCCTTTTTTCATGATGGCCTGTCTCGAATTTTGGAAGGACCATTTTATCTTTTTATGAATTCGAAAGGAAGAGCCCGTTCGTGGGATGATTTATAG
>Ga0129297_10000390_pt1 | contig 20952 bp, 24 predicted proteins | sample I18A1metaG_FD_94708 | JGI IMG/M metagenome (GOLD analysis project Ga0129297, IMG submission 94708) | Lake sediment bacterial and archeal communities from Gulf of Boni, Indonesia to study Microbial Dark Matter (Phase II) - ​I18A1 metaG | ecosystem: Environmental > Aquatic > Freshwater > Lake >... | reverse complement strand
TGCTTGACGCGAGTCTAAGCCGATCTCTCGCCACGGCGTCATCTAGGAGAATGAACCCGCTCTTGAGGCGTGGAGTAGGCATCAAGAGACGCTTTCCATGCGATAGGACCTCAAATCTCACCCATTTTTGTGGGGAATCAGGATTCACCTTTACTGCGTCGGCGTTCTTGAATTCCCTCATGGCTGCCACTCTTTTGGCAGCCTCTTCCGCGCCCAGAAAGTTGGGGATGCGATGGAAGACCGGGCGGGGAAATCTTGCGATATCATGCTCTTCTAGGTATCGCCAGATCTGCTGTCTGATGAGACTTTTCTCGTGCGACACTGAAGAGAGCTCACGAACTGGCAAAGTCTTTCACCCGAAACCAGCGAGCGCGACCGCGCGTGGCACGCGTCTTACGCATCATTTCCATCCGAGTTTTCCTTTGAGAGGAACGAAGGCGACCCCGCCAAGGTTCTCGCGAGTTGTCTTTCCATCGCGAGACTTCCTGACACGGAACAGCTCTTGGAAAAAGTGCGGCGTTCCAACGGGGACCAGTAAGTTTCCGCCAGGACTTAGCTGCTCAACTAGCGGAGGCGGAATATCAGGCGCGGCGCTCGTCACAATTATCACGTCGTACGGAGAGTGGTCTGGGAGACCTACGGACGCATCGCCGTGGATTACTGTTACCCTTTCCGCGTAACCGGCCTCCTTGACGTTCAGTCTTGCGGATTCTGCCAAATCCTTAATGATTTCCACCGACCAAACGTGGCCCCATTCCCTCTGCGACTGGTCGCTTGGGGCGACCACTTCCCCATAGACGCAGCTCATGTAACCGCTGCCACCGCCCACCTCTAGTACCTTCTGCCCCAGCTTCATCTCAGCGTATTCGCAGAACATTGCCGTCATGTGCAGGGCGCTTGTGGTCTGTCCAAATCCTATAGGAAGCGGGGAATCAACGTAGGCGTATGACATCTCCTCAGGTGGGAGAAATAGCTCGCGTGGCACCGTCAGCATTGCTCGGACGATGCTGCTATCGTGTAGGATGCCCTCGGACCGGAGCGCTTCGACAGCTCTCCTCCGCTTCTCAGAGAAGTCCATCAAACCCGGCGCCCAATCCTCATAGCGGCTAGAGCGGGCGTCGATAAAAGCCTTAGAATTCGCCGAGTCGCCTAATAGGCCGAGGTCCCACATGCGGATAGTCGAATTGCTCCAAGCGTCAGGACATCCGAGGATACGCGCGAGTCACCCGACGACACTTGAAATTACAAAGGATACGTACCTTACGGAGAGAGGAGACTGCATAGTCGCCACGCACGCGTCAAAGGGGGCCGCTGACCTCTCGCCGGAATTCTCTAGACTGATTAGGAGCAACAAGACGCATGTGACGCTTACAATTAGGGTTGCAAACCGAAGCGAGACAATAACGGGGCGAGGGGACCGACGACTTACGTTAACTCACCCGACCGACCTAGTTGCCCGGAAGAGTAGTTACGTTTGCGCCAGGACTTTGATGGTTCAGGCCGACAGGTCGGCTTCCGATCTCGGCCGCCGCTTCGTTGAGGCTCTTCGTGATCCGTCTACAGAGATTACGATCGAAATAGCTGCGGATCTTCTAGACTCGTAACCGCCCCTATCTTATGAGAGCGTCAACCGCAACCTGAACTCGATACGGGGCAACGGCCTTCACAACCCTGGTGGTCAAGACTGATTCCACGTTTCGGCCTAACGCTCCCACACGATCACGAAGTCTCGCCGAAGCCGCTTCCTGAGGATCCTTGGCAGATTCGAACGAGTAGAAGTGGATGATTCCGCCTCTTTCCCTCAGGGCCAAACAAGCGTCATCGACAAAGTCAAAGGCCTTCCCGGGGAGATTCATGATTACTCGGTCCGCCGTTCCAGAGAGATTAGCTCGGATAACGTCTCGAACATCTCCCCTTATCGGCCTCACTTTTGTGAGGACCCTGTTAGCGAGCACGTTTGATACGAGAAACTTGAAAGCTGAAGGATTCAGCTCGACCGCGTGGACGGTAGATTTGGGCTGCTTTCTTGCTACGAGTATCGAATACGGTCCAACACCGGCGAACATGTCAACCACGGTTTCGCCGGCTTGGACTTGTGAGCCAACACGCAAACGTTCATGGCTCAGCCGCGGACTGAAGAATACCGTCCTGACATCGAGTTCGAAGATGCATCCGTGTTCTCTATACCGTGTCACCGGGTTGTCTTCGCCGGCGATCAGTCTGAGATCTCTGACCCTGTAATCGGAAGTGAAGATACCCGCTTTTGCCAGGACTGTGCGGACGCCCGGGCAGATCTCTATCACGCTCTTGCCGACCAATTCGTCAAACGGAACAAGCTCATTCGGCAACTCAACAATCGCAATGTGACCTATTATATCGAACGACTTCGGAACGACTGCAAGCAGACTAGGAGGTAGCCGATCTTGAAGTGCTTCCATCAAAGTCCGATGCGTGGGACGCCTCTCGATGAACTCCTGCTCCTCAACATCGACGGGGCCCAAGGCAATCGATAGCTGCTTCCTTTCTGACTCGTTCGGCGGACGTACTATGGGGATCGAAACCTGCTGCTCCGCCGAGCTAATTGTCAGAGAATCATCAATCAAACGTAGGCTGCGAGCCAAGTTGATGGCGGCTTGACCCTTGCTCGGGGCAACGACAATGGCAAGAGCCTTGGTCATTCGGACCACCCTTGGAAGTATCTGACTCACCTGTCCGGAATTTCAACGTTCAAGGAAAGAGGACGGACGATCGCTGTCCTAAAATAGCGTGTGGCGGTACCGCCTGAGATCGAATGGAACGTGGCATCATCAGTTGAAAGAGCGAAAAGGACGGAGAATGAGACGACGATTCCGTAACCATCCTCGCGGGAAAGGCGCGACAACGCTAAATATCGTGGATGGGTCCAGATCTATTGCTGGGGAGACTTTCATGGTTAAATGGCGTCGCCGAGAAGAAATTGCTGGAAAGGAGATCATCGACGGCGAGGCAAAGAAGGTAGGGACGGTGAAGGATCTTGCTTGGTCGAGTGATGGTAAACTGGCCGTCATTGTCGAGACGGGCGGAGAAGAAGAATCCTACTTGCCCTTTGACCAGGTTGAGAAGATCGGGGACGTGGTCTTTATAAAAGCGCCAAGTTCGCTCGAGACGGTGCCCATGAAGACCTGCCCGGTGTGCAAGCACAAGAACCTCGTTGAAGCGAAATTTTGCCAAAAATGCGGGAAGACTATGGAGGAGAAGAAATAGACCGCAGCGTTTAGCTACGCGCTTCTGGCGCCTGAGCCCCCCTCTATGAGACCGAGAGCGAGCCGCCGGCTCACGACACGTCCGTGTGCCGTAACCGGAACGCTAATATACCCTTCTCCATGCAGGTTGAAGTGGGGAAATTCTTGAATCACAACCACCTTTCAGCTACGACTACACCTGCAGCGATCGCCCTCACCATTCGTCGAAAGTTGGTTCAGGCCGTTGACTACGGACTACTCGCTCTTGGCGAGACGGTCAGAGACACCATCTACCATCGTATCCAGACAACACGCGGAGTTGGACGCGAGGAGATTCCTGAGAAGCTGGAAAGCTTCCACGAAGCGCTAAGGGAATTGCTCGGGACTTACGCTAGGGTCATTGAGAAATTGATCGCCAAGAATTTCTACAGCAGACTTGGGCTGAGCTTTACGGAGCACAAGACCTGGACACTGGTTGACTACGTAACTAATACTCTCAAAGGCGAACGAAGTTCCCAGCTAGACTCTAAAGAGATCAGCGCTGCTTCTGTCTCGGCAAGAGTTGCGCCAACAATCTCCACTAGCAATTTTGAGGTATCACCTGGCACTGCCTCAACTGGAACTCGCGATCGATTCGAGTTCATCGCTGCTGGAACGAGCAAATGTGCACCAGTTGGACTCCAACCGGGGCTAAGAACAGTGACCTCACTGATGTACACGTTTCCTTCTGTGACTACTTGGCTTCAACGAGGCCCTCGATGATCGATGCAATTTAATCCAGCTAGAAATTCCCGCCCTGCCGACGCGGCCTCAAGTGGATCGTGACTCCTGCGACTCCCCGGAGTCACGATCCGCTCCCAGATTTCCTTTCGAGAACCGACTGTCCTCCCAGGCATCTCGCAGCCTGAACGGATTCTCTTAAGTGTCTGAAAACGCATGCTAATTGGGCATAGCTCTCGGAGGGTGCGATGTGTCTTCAGACGTTTGGGACGCCAGAATTGATCTTTGCGTCGACAAGGAGTCAAATGCATATTGGATTATGCTGAGGCTTCGAAACAATTCTCAAGACGAGAAGAAGCACATGAGCGTCCTCATGCCGAAGGCGGCGCTCGCCGAGGCTCTCGAACGAGCCTCGCGACTAGAGGAAAAAGGCCTCCGTGAGAGGTCTGAGCAGCCTACAGAATTGCTGGAAACGAAAGGCGACTAGCGCGTCGGCCATATTCCAATTGGGGTCTGCAAGCACAGACTCATATCTCCGACGATTCTTCTCCTCACGCGACGTAGAGTGGGTGCGATTTGCTGATAGCACATATCTCCGACCTGCACTGCGGCCGTGAGTTTCAAGCTTCAATCTTTGAGCAGGCTGTTCGGGAGATCAATTCGCTCGATCCTGACGTCATTGTGGTCACGGGAGATCTTACGGATAATGGCCTCCTGGGTCAGTATCGGGAGGCGAAAAGAAGGCTCGATAGCTTCGATTGCCAGAACCTGGTCGTGACGAGTGGAAATCACGACTATCGTTCTACTGGATACCTGCTCTTCAAGCACGCATTCGGATCCAGAGGAACAGTCAAAATCGGAAATACGGTGATGATCGTCGTCGGAACGGCGAGACCGGAAAGAGACGAGGGAGAGATCGGGCATCGCCAGGTGGTTTGGCTCCAGCGTAGTCTCAGAAGGTACAAGCGCAAGTACAAGGTCGTGATCATGCACCATCACCTAGTCCAAGTACCTGATACTGGCCCTGACAACATCCCAATCATAGACGCAGGGGACGCTCTGCGGGCGCTCATCGCATCAAAGGCCGACCTCGTGCTAGGTGGACATAGGCACCGTCCCTGGATGTGGAACGTTCAGAACCTCCCAATACTTCACGCTGGAAGCGTTTCCTCTGAGCGTCTGAGAGGGTTCTTCAGCAACTCGTACAATATACTTGAGGTCAAGAGAGACGAACTCAAGGCGAGACTGAAAGTCGTCGGCGGAAGGTCTATCAGTTTCAAAGATGTGTTGGAGAAACCGATCGGAGTGAGACTCTAGGTTCGAGCGACCTTCACATCCGGCTCCACGTGAACCAGTACTTTCGAGGTCCCCCGGATCTCTGTGTATAATGCCTCCTCAATATTCGTGGAAATCTCATGCGCCTCCGATACAGCGAGGCTTGCGTCCAAGACACATGTGACAGTTAGATGGAGTCCATCTTGAGCACGGTGAACTGCAATATCACGGCAACTTTTCACACCAGGAACTCTCAAACCGGTCTCCCTAATAGCGTTCACAATTCGTTCAGATTCTGAAGTCACGTCCGCGCTAGTGAGCGGCATCTCATCCGCGGACTCTATGTGCGTCACGACCTCTGCGACCTCGCGAATATTGGCTTTGATGGCTGATTCGAGCTTGCTTGCGATTCCATGAGCAGCTTCAAGGCTCGCATCTGGATCGGCCTCAAGATGCATTTCAACGTGGAGACCGTTGTCTGCGTCATGAACCTCGATGCCATGAAGCCCCCTTATTCCTGGGATCTGAACCGCGAGGTCCCTGACCTTCTCCGCCAATCCCGTCTCAGGCGTCGCGACGGGCTGAGTTCTCACGACAATGTCGCTGTTGGGTTCTAGCCTCCGTATAGCCTGCTCAACCTCAGTTGCGATCACGTTTACTGCCTCAAAGCTGGCTGCGTGGTCAACGAACACTTCAAGATCAACAAAGGTCTGCGTCCCCGACGGCCTGACCCTTACCCGGCCGCATGACTGAACACCTGGAATTCTCATGACCCCGGCGCGGATCGTTTCAGCCAGACCTTCGGGCGCTCGGTCCAAGAGCACGAGAACCGTTCGCCTCGCGAGTCGCAAGCTGAGGGCCACGACTACGATGACTACGCCTAGGGCCGCCAGCGGATCCGCTATCCGGTAGCCAAGAGCTACAAAGAAGAGACCTACGATGACTGTGATGGAACTCAAGATGTCAGTGCTGAAGTGAAGCGCGTCTGCTTCGAGAGCCTGGCTTCTGTACTTCTTCGCCGTTCTGTAGAGAACGCGTGACCTCGAAAAGTCTAACACGATCGAGATGATCATAACCGTGAAGGCGGCCAGACTTGCTTCCACCTGCGCTTCTCTGAAAAACAAACGCTGAACCGCTTCGTAGCTTATCCAGGCACAAGTCGCGAGCAGGAGCAGTGTCTCGACCAAGGCCGAGAAGCTTTCGTACTTTCCGTGGCCGTAGAGATGGTCCTCGTCGGGAGGCTTGCTAGAGGTCCTCACCGCGTAGACGGTTGTAGCTGCAGCGACCAAGTCAAGGCCAGAGTGCAAGGCCTCGGAGATTATCCCGAGACTGTTGGTGAGGACACCAACGATGGCCTTGAGAGATGTCAGGGCTATCGCTACGACAAGGGAAGAGAACGCGACTCTTTCCTTCTCCCGCGATGATCTCACTTCTTAGTCTGCTCCGCTCTTCTATTGGGCTCAAACGGGGCAGGCTAGCATTGACGAATGGTAAAGGGTTTTTGAAGCACTCAGAACAGCAGCAAATGCGGCATTGGCAGCTAGAATGAAGAGCTCTATCTCAACCAAGCCGAATTCTGTTCGGGCTCAACATTGGGCAAGATCACGGTGACGCTCTCAGAGAACCTTGAGAACCGTCTAAGAAAGCACCTACGCAACATGGCGTCTATCGCGCATCGTGACCGAGGGACTGGAAAGCTACCCTGAGAAGATGGAGAAGAAAGTGAGGAGATGAGAGTAAACGCCAAGGAGGCAGCGCGGGATAGATGACCATCTCGGAGCTTTTGGTGGATTTGACCGGCAGATTTCTTCTTTAGAGGTCCCCTTTCGATTTCCCCGTAGGTCTTCTTTGGATGAATCTTGAGGTTGTCTACTTTATCGGGTCTATGATTCGAGTGTGCTTTCCCTTGATCCCAATCTTTCCAAGTTTTACGAGTTCTTCGTCGTGAGAGTATATTTCAGGAACGTTGTTGTAAAGGTAGCAGCCAATGATGAGCGAGTCTCTCCCGCCCAGCTTAGTTTTTGTGGCCAATTCCAAGGCGAAAAGCGACGTGCTTTTGGTCAGGTTGAGGAAAGATGTCCTAGGATCTTTCAGGAACTCAGCGAGTTTCAGTTTGGAATCAATCGGTGAAATCTTTCTCCGAAATGCTAGTGTGTGATAGCATTCATGGACTACAGTGGCGTTGAGAGCCCACCGATGTGACGAGAGGACCGCCTTCTTGGCTTCGGAATGTTCTGGGAACGTGGGATCCAATGCGTACGTTAGGATGTTTGTGTCTATGCCGATCAGGCCTTCCAGATCCCCTTCATGTTTCTGGGGGTTGCATGCTCAGGCTTCCCAGTTCGCTCAGGGTTCCAATCCATAACCTTCTCAAGTCTATCTCCTTTTGGCGTTGCTCTCGTCACCACGAACTCCTTCCCCCTCCTCTCGAAGACGACCACGTCCCCCTTCGAGACGCCTAGGTGATCAGCAAGCTCCTTCGGCAGGACCACCCTCCCCCGCTCGTCCAAGATGGCGGTCGGCATATCTTGTCCCACCTAGTCTCGTGGGATGTCCCACTTAAACATGTGGGAAGAAAACTCGCACTCGCTCCACGAGTCCAATAGACGACCAAATGGCTAGCGATAAAGCTACCATCTACCGACCTTTTTGCGTCTGTGACAAGGGTTTTTGAGTCCGTTGAGACGTGCCAGTTGGTGTTCTTGATGGGCATGAAGCGCAGGCGCTCAATCTACACTGAAAGAAGAATTCGAGATCTCCCCCTATTGAAGAGGCTCATGCAGGCGCTCGATGAGGACGAGGGAATACGAATAGAGGGAAACGTACGGGATCTAGCGAACGGGGGGTACGTCTTCGTCGGATTCTACAGGGGAAGCTATTGTGTCAATCTCTGCGATCGTATCCGAGACAGACAGTCACAGAAGTACACGGTTGGGTCAAACGACAGATGGTTCTATTTTGAGGAGTTCTCTGGCCTTTGGAAGTTCTTGCGACCACTAATTCGTAAACCGTTGAGAGCATGGCTGTATTAGACAGCGAGTACTCCGATGATATTTGATAGCGCAGATATTCTCTTCACCGCCATTTCACATGTGCTCGGAGCGAGTTTCCTACGGGATCCTATTTCGCTCCTGACGCCTTGGAGGAAGCTGGACAGACACTTCAGCGCCTTTGCCGTATCGAAGTCCTCATCCATGGCAGCTTTGAAGCCAGCCTCGACCCGTGAAAGATCTCTCAATAGCCGCAAGTCTGATCTCCCGGCAGTCTTCCCTGATGAGCAGGACTCCAGTTGGCGCACAGTCTCTCGCATGGATCCTAGAGCCCTTCTTGACCGCAGAAGTCTAGTCTTGCAGAAGTTCGCAGTTCGTCTATAGTGAGTGTTCGCGAAGAAGAACCTCAGCTCCTCCGGCGTGTAGGTTGCGAGCGCGTCCCTGACCCTTGTGACGTTTCCAAGCGACTTGCTCATCTTTAGGCCGCCGACGTTCAGCATGCCTGTATGGATCCAATAGTTGACGAATGGCTTCTTGCCGCTCAACGCTTCCCCCTGCGCTATCTCAGCTTCATGGTGTGGAAAGACGAGTTCTACCCCGCCTGCATGGATATCATATGATGAACCAAGATGCTTCATTGAGATCGCGGTGTCCTCTATGTGCCAGCCTGGTCGGCCCATGCCCCATGGCGAATCCCAGAGCGGATCCTCGTTGAACTTCCTCCACAACGAGAAGTCCTCGGGATGATGTTTCGTCGAACAGAGCTCCAGCCTCCTAAGCTTCAGATCCGCCTTGCTTTGCTTGGAAAGCTGTCCGTATGATGCCGATTTTGAGATGTCGAAGTAGATCCCAGTTTCAGTTTCGTACGCGTAGCCGGTGGAGATTAACTGTTCAACCTGCTTGATTATCTCCGGAACATGGTCTGTGGCGCGTTCATATCGATCGATCGTCTCGATCCCGAGAGCCTTCATGTCTTCCAGGAACAGTTTCTCAAATTCGCTGGCTATCTCTCGAGTACCTCTGCCCGTCTCCTTGGATTTCTCCACTATTCGCTCGTCAATGTCTGTAATATTCATCAGAACATACGGGCGGTACCCCCTGTAGCGAAGGTATCTCGTCATAACGTCAACTGCTAGGTAGGTTCGCGCGTGGCCGAGATGCGCGTAGTCGTAGACCGTTGGCCCGCAGACGAATACTTTGATTTCCCCTGGGCTAGGTAGGTCCTCTTTACGCATCGTCAGTGTATTGAAGACACGCAACAAGTCCGGAGTACCCCGCGCCCTTTGGTTCGCATACGCAATGAGGTCACTCCGTTGCTGTTTCTATGGTTTTCCCTGTGCACGAACAGCTACGGATGGACACAAGACCTAAATTTGCGTCTCTTGGCACGGGGAAACAGACATTCCGTGAACCCCCGGAAACCGGATCGATAGATGAACTTGCATGCTATCGAGATCAGTGACCTGTCCTTCACCTACGAGAACCGCACCGCTCCTGCGCTGGATCACGTGAACCTTGTAGTGAGAGATAGAGAGTCTGTGCTACTTGCTGGAGCTAGCGGCTCAGGAAAGTCCACGTTACTGAGATGCATAAACGGACTGATCCCTCATCGTTACGTAGGCGAATACAGCGGGCAGGTCGCCCTTAAAGAACAGGCAGTAGCGAGCTCGAAGCTACACGAACTTTCACTCATTGTTGGCACAGTCCTCCAAGAGCCTGACAAGCAACTGGTATCATCCAGCGTGGAGGACGATGTTGCATTCGGCCCGTGTAACCTATCACTTCCTCGCTACGAGATAGAGAATCGCGTCAAACGCAGCCTCGCATCGATGGATATTCTGGAACTTCGTGAACGTTCGATATTTGCACTATCAGGGGGGCAGAAGCAAAGGCTGGCCATCGCGGGAGTGCTCGCGATGGAACCCGATATACTGCTGCTAGATGAGCCCCTTGCAAATCTGGACTCCAATGGGATCAGACTGATGCAAGATGTTCTGGCGAATCTTCGTCGGCAAGGCAAGACCGTAGTTGTGGCTGAGCATAGAACCGAAGAAGTCCTTCGCGCTAATCCTACTAGGGTTGTCGTCTTTGAGAAGGGCCATGTAGTTGCCGACAGCCCGGACCCAGACGCTCTGATCGATTTTGCTGACGTTCTCAAGACTCCCGCGGAATATGCCCTCAAGAGGCGCTTGCCTCCTGAAAAACGGACGCTTCCTGTTCATTCATTTCTTCCGGCCATCTCCGCAGAACGGAAGCTGACCGTTGCATTCGAACTTGGACGCGAGCTGGTTCGAATCGAGAACCTCACCTTCGAATATCCTGGCGGTGTCAGAGCGCTGGATGCCATCACTTTCTCAATTTGCGAAGGCGAGAGAATCGCAGTACTGGGAAACAATGGAGCTGGAAAGTCGACTCTCGCACTTAACATGATGGGGATCCTGAAACCGACCCAAGGCCGGATCCTGATCTCGGGCAAAGACACGCGCGGCCTGTCCATTTCGGAGATCGCCGATTCGGTGGGTATCGTTTTCCAGAGTCCCTTCTCAATGCTCTTCGCCAGGACGGTCCGTGACGAGCTTGCCTTCGGTCCGAAGAACATCGGCCTTTCTCCGGAGGAGATATCAGAGCTGATTCCTCAGGTGGCCCAAGAGTGTACAATAGACCACCTGCTCGATAAATCGCCGTTCGCCTCCAGTTTTGGTGAGAAGAAAAGGATCAGTGTCGGGTCCGTATTGACGATGCGGCCGAAATGCGTTATCTTGGATGAACCGACCTCGGGACAAGACTACAGGAGCTATTCTGAATTCATGGGCTTCATTTGCTCGCTGCGTGAACGAGTTCGTTCGCTTGTCCTGATCACTCATGACACTGACTTGGCAGTCGAGTATACTGATCGAGCTATCATCCTCAGAGATGGAAGAGTTGTGGCCGACGGCCCGACCCGAAAGGTTCTAGCCGATCCGAAAACCCTCGTTGAGAACTCAATACGCGAAACCTCTCTGATCGCACTCTCTCGAAAGCTGACGCACGGGCAATCAGTGTTACCTCTGGGCGAACTCATCCATGCATTGGAGGAGGCGACGGACAGGGGTAGCCTAATATAGAAACAGAGCGACATCTCACTGATCGGCGAAAAGTATGAGCAAGACTGAAGCTAGAGAATCGTTGTTCTCGACCAAGCAAATAGTGGCAATGGCAGTTGGCACGGCGCTTTATGCCGCGTTGACGATTCCTTTCAATGCTCTTCAGATTCCTGGCGTGTGGCTGGTCGCGGTAAGACCCACCGTAGCAATCCCAATGTTCTTCGGTTTCGTCTTCGGGCCCGTAACTGGTTTCGTGTCAGGCCTCTTAGGCAACACCATAGCCGACGCAGTCTCATGGGGAGGATTCTTCTGGAACTGGGACATCGGAAACGGACTGCTCGGCGCTGTACCCGGGATAGGCTACTACGTTGTCAAGCGAGTCGATTGGGCGAAAGCGCGTGGCTTAGTCTCAGCAGCGGTTCTGGCCGTGATCGCGTCAATAGTCGGAATGGGCTTCGCGGCTGCGACTGACTACATGTTCCAGATCGGTCTTAGTACAGTTGAGGCGGCGCTCGCTGAGCTGTACACAGCCGGTGCAACAGATGCCGTAAACGGCCTGATTCTTACTCCCATACTTCTGTACGCGTATGCCACCGCGACCGCTGGACGAGCACGAAGAGTATAGCGTAGACCTCCTTGATCCAAATCAAGTACTTCCCTGGAAACACACTGCTGCACAGGCTAGACCCGCGAACCAAGTTTTTACTCCTCATTTTCTTCATCTTCATCGAAGTTGCATTTCTGGACGTTAGAATTCTTCTAATTCCATTTCTCGCGTCGATCTTACTGTATCTCTCAGCCAAGATCCCGTTCCGTGAAGTCAAGTCCACATGGAAGTATATTCTAACAATCGTAGTTCTGATAGCGTCTGTGAACATGTTCTTCACCCTGCTAGGAGCCAACGTATCTCAACCACACGTTCTCGCAAAGTTCTGGATCTTCACGGCCACCGAGGAAGGAGTCTTCTTGGCGGTCGCCGCAATCATGAGATTGCTTTGTCTAGCGATCGTTTCGCTGTCCGTAATCATGACGACAGATCCAGCGGTATACGCGCCTGGTCTTGCGAAGCTAGGTATCCCATACAAGGGAGCCTACGTAGTCGAGCTCGCTCTGCGCTATCTGCCAACGTACGTCAGCGAATTAGAGACAACGATGAACGCCCAGATGGCCCGCGGATACAAGGCCAAGACGCGAGGCGGACTGTTCTCTCGAATCCTGAACACGATTCCGCTTCTACTCCCTGTCACAATCAACGCGACGCTTTCAATCTACGACGTGGCTGACGCCATGGAGCTCCGCGCCTTTGGTGCGAAGAAGGAACGCGCGTGGTACCGAGCCGTACAGTTGAAGCCCGTCGATTACATAGCACTCGGTTTGATAGGTTGCTCTTTGGCATTTGCGATCTACTTGAGAACACAATTCACAACATACTGGATCCCAACGTAGCTCGGCACCGATGAAATGAGCATTCAGTCGGACCGTTCACTCGAGAGACAAGGATCAAATTGAAGATCATTTTCCACGAGAAGTATTTCGATGTCTACAGTGCAGACCCAGCCTCGGCCGAAGGAAGACTGGACAGCCCCTACAATATGTTGAAGGAGACATTCGAATTCGTGAAACCAGAACCTGCACGAGAAGCCGATCTGCTGCTCGTGCATAGTCAAGCACACGTCGATCAGATCACGCGAGACGCCAACCTCTACGAGGTGGCCTCTCTCGCTGTCGGAGGTGCCATCCTCGCGTCCGAGATCGCTCTTGCAGCCGAGCCGGCATTCGGACTCATAAGGCCGCCCGGACATCATGCAAGTCCAAATTCTTGCTGGGGATTCTGCTACTTCAACAACATCGCCATCGCGGTCACAAGGCTCATTGAGACTCGAAGAATCGGGAAAGCGGTGATAGTCGACTTCGACCTGCACTTTGGAGACGGGACAAGTAACACGTTCTCAACAGACTCAGACGTCCTATATCATCACATGGGCTCAGGTGCAGAAGATCTCAAGAACTTCCTTTCGACCGCAGAGAACGTGGACATGCTTGCTGTCTCAGCTGGATTTGACAGAGCTGTTGCGGATTGGGGCGGAACACTGAGCGACGAAGACTACGAACGAATCGGAGAAGTTCTGAAACGATTCTCTGAAGACAGGTCTCATGGAAGGCGGTTCGCTGTCTTGGAGGGCGGATACAACCACAAGACCCTAGGAATGTCGATCCACCGCTTCCTGAAAGGATTCGCCTAACCAAAGCAGCGGTATTTCTCGAGCCTGCGCCTTTGATAGGCCATGGCGCTCATGGCTTTCTCAGGGTCGTTTATCGTTAAGCCCAACTGTGCGCCTAACACACCCGGTCAAGCCGTTCAGTGGAAGGAAGGAGACCCAACCGCGAGTAATCCAAACGACTTGGGACCTTACCTACTCACAGAGTGGACGCGCAAAGGCGGAAAGGACTACGAGATGAAACTTGATGCAAACCCGAACTGGTGGGGCATACCGGATGGATATCCCAAGGCCAAACACATTATCATCAAATTCTACAGCGACGCAACGGCCCTGGCGCTGGCCATAAGATCCGGCGACATAGACATGGCTTATCGTCAGCTGATTTCCTCCGACATCAAGAGCATGCAGTCAGACCCGAACCTTAAGGTGTGGAGCGGCCCATCGGGAATTCAATATATCTGCTTCCAAGAACGCATGCCGCCTTTCGACAATCCAAAGGCTAGACAGGCCGTTGCTGCTGCTATTGACAGGAAAGAACTGGTCAACACGGTATTTCTAGGCCAAACGGTCCCTCTCTACAGCATGATACCGAATGGCTTGGCATTCCAGACGGACGGCTTCAAGAGCCTCGGTGACGAAACATTCAGCTGAGTGTGAGTCTACTGCAAGAACTGGGCTACGGTTAAGGGAGAACGCAAGCAACCCTTAACTACGTAGCTGAGCCTCCTCTTTTTTTCATGTCGCTTCGTTCGTACGTCATCACTAGAATTCTATTGACGATCCCGATGATCATGCTACTTCTGACATTCGTGTTCCTAGTAGTCAGAGTCCTGCCCGGAGATCCTGCCTCCCTCCACTTCGAGAAACAAGTAGACCCCCAGACGCTGCTCGCATTCAAGCGGCAGCTCGGCCTTGACAAACCGATCGAAGTCCAATACATAGACTATCTTCTGAGCCTGTTAAGGGGAGACTTTGGAAAGTCGATGCAGGACTTCTCGCCTGTTTCACAGCAGATCTTCTCAGCCTTTCCCGCAACTCTTGAGCTGGCAATTTGCTCAACGATAGTCATGATCTTGGTTGGAGTTGTGCTAGGCGTCCAGGCCTCGCGCTCATACAATTCGCTGCCTGACCATTCAATTCGAGTCTTTGGGACGGCCTCGTACGCAATTCCAGTCTTCTTCCTTGGAGAGGTCATGATTATGGTTTTCGCGATCTACTTTCATTTGTTTCCAGCCGGGGATCGCATCTATGCAGGAATGGCACCCACAGGATTAACCCTCAGGGACGTACACTTCAGCACCGGACTCTACGTCATAGACAGTATTCTAGAAGGCAACATAGGAAAACTCGCGATGTCTCTTCGCTATCTCGTCCTGCCCTCAATCACATTGGGCACGGTCCTCTGTGGAATCTTCATCAGGCTAACAAGGGGGAACATGCTTGAAACACTTCAGTTGGACTTTGTTACTGCCGCTCGGGCTCGAGGACTCAAAGAAAGGACCGTTGTGTACGGGTACGCCCTTCGAAACGCGTTCCTTCCAATACTGACTATGATGGGCCTTCAGTTCGCTGCGCTGCTCGCTGGGGCGGTGCTCACCGAAACGACCTTCTCTTGGCCTGGCTTGGGGCGATACCTCGTGGACAGAGTCAGCTTCCGAGACTACACAGCCATTCAGGGAGTAGTAGTCTTCTTTGGACTTCTTGTGGCAATGGTTAGTCTTGCGGTGGACATCATCTATGCGTATCTTGACCCGCGAATTCGATTCTAGGTGGCTTCAAGATGAGCAGTAAGCGACTTCAAGGAAGAATCGTAGTTCAATTCCTTCCTGCGTTGACCAGTCTCGCGAGAAGGGGATTGGCTGGTTGGGCAATCATAGCGGGAGCAGTGATTGTAGCCGCGATGGCCATCATGACGATAGTCTCTCCATGGATTTCTCCTTACAATCCGATCGCCATAAACGTCGGGCCTCTCCTTTCGCCTCCATCCTCTCAGTTTCCACTCGGTACGAATCATCTTGGCCAAGACATGCTCAGTAGAGTCTACTCTGGCGGAGCTATCATGTTCCAAGTCTCAATACTATCCGTCATCGTTTGCTTAGTAATTGGCGTCCCAATCGGGCTTTTCGCCTCATATACGGGCGGCTACACAGACAAGCTCGTCTCCTTGGTAATGGACAGCATCTATGCTTTCCCGGGCTTGGTGCTCGCAATTGCAATCGCGGCAATGCTCGGCCCAGGAGTCGTCAACATGGCTCTTTCTATTGCCGTTGTGTACGTGCCGTCATACTTCAGGATAATTCGCAGCCAAGTTCTCACGATCAAGGAACTCCCCTATGTAGAAGCCGCCCACATGATGGGCGCCAAGGGAAGGGCTACACTCTTCAGCTACATTCTCCCAAACGTTATCCCGTCCATCGTGGCGGTTGCCACGATAAACTTCGCCGACGCAATCCTTACGGCTGCTGGCCTGACTTTCGTTGGTTTAGGTTTGCCTGTCTCCACTCCTGACTGGGGATGGGACCTCACGTATGGTAGAAGACTCCTCACCAGTGGCACATGGTGGGTGATAGCCTTCCCGGGCCTGATGGTTGTCTTGCTCGCTTTGGGCTTCACATTAATGGGAGAAGGACTAAGCGAGCTCTTCAACCCGCGTCTTCAAAAGTGAGTCCAGAACGATGCCATTACTTGACGTTCAGTCACTAGTCGTGGAATATCATGCTCTGAAGGCCGATGTGAAAGCGGTTGACCGGGTCTCTATCTCAGTGGAGAAGGGGCATACACTTGGCTTGGTTGGCGAGTCAGGGTGCGGTAAATCCACCCTCGGCCTGTCGACTCTGCGGCTTGTGCCCCCTCCTGGTAGGATCGCGAGCGGGCGCATAACCCTCGATGGAATTGATGTGGTTAATTGCTCTGAAGAGGAAATACGACGGGTAAGAGGAAAGCGGGTTGGCTACATCTTTCAGGATCCAATGACCTCCCTGAACCCAGTCAAGAAAATAGGCGCTCACTTTGTCGAAATGATCCGTACCCATGAACCGGAGGTCGCTGAAGCAGATGCCCTAAAGCGGGCCACGAAAGTACTGGGGCGCCTCGGAATACTCTCCGAGAGAATCAACGACTTCCCCCACCAATTCAGCGGTGGAATGAGGCAGAGGGTAATGATCGGACTCGCCCTCGCGCTTGGCCCTGATCTGCTCATTGCGGATGAACCGACAACATCTCTCGACGTAATAGTTGAGGCTCAAATTATTGAGCTGCTGAAGGAGCTGAAGGAAAGCCTCAGGCTAACCTTGGTCCTGATCACGCATAACATTGGCATAGTCGCTGAGACCGCGGACCAGGTTGCTGTAATGTACGCGGGAAGAATTGCCGAGCTTGGAGAGACCGATGGCATATTCGCCGAACCAATGCATCCCTACACTCAGGCGCTACTCAATTCTGTTCCGAACATCACGAAGAAAGGCCAAGTGCTATCATGGATTCCAGGCGCGCCGCCGGACCTCGCAGAACCGCCGCCCGGTTGCCTATTCCATCCGCGATGCCCTCATGCGTTCGACCGTTGCAAGAAGGAGGAGCCCCAGCTCCTGAAGCACAACGGCACCGAGGTCGCCTGCCACCTTTACGACAAGAGATAGAATACATTGAGCAGCATACTTGAAGTCAGCAATCTCACGAAGTACTTTCCCGTTGAGAAGAGTTTCCTAGACAAGCTAATGACTTCACAGAAGAGCTTTGTACATGCCGTAGATGACGTCTCATTCTCAATGGACCGCGGCGACATTCTAGGGCTCGTTGGCGAGAGCGGCTCGGGAAAGAGCACGACAGCGAGACTGTGCCTGAAACTGATCGAGCCTACGTCGGGGAGGATCATCTTCGAGGGGGTTGACCTTGCCAAGCTGAGAGGGGAGGAGCTTCGCGGGTTCAGGAGAAACATTCAATTGATCTTCCAAGATCCGACCGCGTCGCTTAGCCCACGAATCAGAATCGGTGAGGCGATAAGACACGCCCTGTCATTCCAAAACGTGGGCACCGCAAGCGAGCAGGTAGAGAGAACGCGAGTAATGCTAGAGCGGGTTGGTCTTAAACCATGGAGCAGCTTCTACGATCGTTATCCTCACCAGCTCAGCGGCGGGCAGAGGCAGCGGGTAGTAATTGCTAGAGCCTTAGTGCTGAATCCCAAGTTTGTTGTCGCTGACGAGCCGATTGCAATGGTCGACGTCTCAGTTCGGGCGCAAATCCTCGAATTGATGCTCGAGCTGAAGAAGGAATTCGACTTAACCTATCTCTTCATAACTCACGATCTCGCCATGGCGAACTACGTGTGCCGCACCATCGCCATCATGTACCTAGGTAAGATCGTCGAGATAGGACCTAAGGAAGAGGTCTTTGAGAAACCGTTACATCCCTACACTTTGGCCCTGCTGTCCTCAATACCTGTTCCCGACCCAAAGGCGAAACTAGAAAGAATCATTCCCAAGGGCGAGATCCCCAGCCCGATCAACCCGCCGAAGGGCTGTAGATTCCATCCTAGATGCCCCTACGCGCAAACCACTTGTTCCGAGCAGGAGCCAGAGCTGGAACAGATCGCGCCCAACCATCGTGCTGCGTGCGCCTATCCTCGCACGTAGCTGTTCCTATCGATTCGACCACCGGATATCAGCTCGTTAGTTCGCTCTCACTTGGTTCGCAGGTCTACAAATTTCCCTCTCTTCGTGAGTTCCACCTCGACCTCGTACGAGGCCGACCCTTGAGTACACTTCAAGGTCACCACGTTGTTTCCGTTCGGGAGAGACTTCACTGGCGGGACGTGCTCGCCTTTGGCAGACTCAGAAACCCTAAGGTGTAACTCCTCCACAGCCCGTTTGACAATCTCCTCTTCCGGCATACTCATGTTTTCTTGCGCCTTGGACGAGTGTTGGCGCGTCACGTACACGGGTTTCATATTATAGTCTTGCTCAAAGTTGCGGACAGACCGTGAGGCCGTATGCGCGAGTCGAAAGATAGACATTCCAATCGCTTAGAGCCTAGTGCGACAGGTTTCATCTGGTGCGGCGCATGAAGGAACTAAGCCGTGAAAAGGTGGACGGGCTCATTCAAGAGTACAGGATCGACATCGACTCAACGAAGCCCGTCAAGGTCAAGCAGGCCAAGCTAGGAAAGAGGACAAGGATCTTCCAAATAGACCGCAAAGCTCCGCTCACATTCATCATTGATACGCCGATGGCACGTGAGATCGCGTGTTATCCTCACATCGTGGGCGAATCGCTTGAGCAGACAGCTCGCGAGGCAGCGGCTGAGGCATTGCCAGCAATCTTGGAACTGTCTGACGTACGAAGGAAAGACCGGGATTCTGAGATAGTATTCGAGCAAATCCTTCGCGCCGCTCCAGGATACAAGCTTCAAGATATCGCGCCCAAGGTTCTAGGCGACTCGTACAGAACCGTCTACCTTCGACCGCGGTACACGCACAGGTCATACCGTGACCATGACGGTACAGTTCAGAGAGAGATCGAGGTGATTCATCAGGAATTCTCCGAATTTCCCAAAGGAAAGAAGATCGCGTTAATCATGCAGGACACCGTAGCAAGCGGACGCTCAGGAGAGGTAAGCATCCAAGCTGCATTGAGACGGTGTGAACAATCTGGCTGCAAGATTGAGAAGTGGATCCTCTACGGATTCATCTCAGAGTACGGCCTCGACTTACTCTACCAAATTGCCAAACAGAACGACATCTCGATGGTCGCGTTTGCGATGGGAGACCTGACAGCCCTCTCGACCAACAACTATGACATGCCCCTGTACGGAGTCGATGAGGCGCACTGGCAAAAGACTCGCACGATCCGAAAGCTGGGAAGCACGATCGACAGAGCCAGCCTAGAAGAGTATCTTCCATACTTTGTTCCGGGCTCAGATCAGCCCGGCGACTGGTCCGCAAGGCAAACGAAACTCTTCAACGGCACATCCTATGAGCCCGGCGACATCGTAGGCCATCTAAACAACAGTATACGGCTCATCAAAAGCCTCTGCGAGATCGGCCGCTTCGAGCGTTGGCAGCAGCGCATAGCGGAAAGCGAGCTTAATCTCCTTGAGAAGACTCTGCAGAGGGAAACTTCAAGAAACGTCGCATAACCTGATGGGAGGCTACTGCCTGTTATAATTTCTAATGAATTTTGATGCCCTTGAACTGACCGGATTGAAGTAAGCAGAGAATCGCGTGTCAAGCGTGACTCAGTGACAATTTCGCCTGGACCTGTCCAGTTCCTTCTTCAGCTCATCAACATCATATTTCCCCGCGTCAACCCCAGCCAAGTCCAACAAATCCGGAATCGGCTGGAGAAGAATGCGTTTGTCTACCTCTCTGAACTCGACGTAGGAACCTTCCGTGATTCCGTGACGTCTCCTCAACTCCGCCGGGATCGTGATCTGCCATTTCCTAGTGACCCTTGAGACAGGCCGCCGCATGTTTTCTCTCGAACCAGAAGACCTCGGCAGCAACAGTTAGGGTTTGTCGTACGGATTCGCTGGGCCGGACGGATAGTACAAGCTAACCACACTTGTCAGGACGACTCCGATCCAACGGCAAGCGACTTGGAACTCACAGTCGCACGCGTCGGCGCATTAATCTTTGATGTTTCTGAAAGCCAGCCAGAAAATTGCTGTATAGGCCGCGTAGAACGCCGACGTCGAGAAGGGCGGTGCGTCAATCCAGAGTCTGTCAATCATGTAGCCGCCGACAGGCTGCCCGAAAGAGTTGGGCAAGTTCCAGAATAGCTGGGCGACACCCGATGCGGTCGCACGCTCTTTTTCATGAACCAGTCGCATGATCAGACTGTCGATGAGTGGCATGTTCATGTTGATCATAGCCTGACGTGTAATGAAGAAAGGCGTCGAGAACAGGAAGTTTGGTGCCAAAGGGATCAACGCCAACAGTGGAACCGAGATGCCGGTTGTAGCGACTATTCCACGAACCGTTCCCAGCCCTGACGCAATTTTAGGCGCCGCCAGGAACGCCAGCGCGGCCACAAGGTTGGAAACGGCCTGCAGGGTTCCCATTGGGCCGCTGTCGATGCCGAACTTCTTCCAGAAGTATACCGGGAACAATGGTATGGTGAGTCCGGCCCCAAACCCGATGAAGATGTTGACGACCATGAACTTTGCGATGATCCCGCGAGACTCGAGGCTGAACCTCGCTCTGCCTTTACGGTCGCCTCGTAACTCGTGCACAAACAAGACTGGGGCTGCTCCTAGGAGGGTTACGATTCCTCCGATTCCCATCGTCAGTTGCAGGGCGAATAGCCGACTCATGCCGAGCGAGCCCGTCAGCACTCCCGGAAGCCAGCCTGTAGCAGAACCGAGCGATGAAGCGAACATGCCTAGGAAGTAGGAGTAGCTGAAGATCGCGGTCAGCCGTCCGCCTGGGACTGATCCAGCGAGGAGGGCG
>Ga0129297_10000389_pt1 | contig 20975 bp, 20 predicted proteins | sample I18A1metaG_FD_94708 | JGI IMG/M metagenome (GOLD analysis project Ga0129297, IMG submission 94708) | Lake sediment bacterial and archeal communities from Gulf of Boni, Indonesia to study Microbial Dark Matter (Phase II) - ​I18A1 metaG | ecosystem: Environmental > Aquatic > Freshwater > Lake >... | reverse complement strand
GTTGTCCTGACGATTGCAAGAACTACAGAGATGCTACTGGTGTTTGTTTTCATTTTGGGCGTACCGGTCTTGGGGAACCTAGGCCTCGTCTACCTTGTGACAGTGGCGATTGGAGTTTGCACTTTAGCGCTAGGCTTCGCCCTTTCCACAAAACTTCGGGGTGAAACCACGATAACTTTTGTGGAGATCATAGCCACGTTCCCTCTGCTGGCTCTAACGGGCGTGCTGTTTCCAATAGAATTGATGGCGGAGGATGGACGACGTGTTGCTTGGATGCTTCCTTGGACCTACGGGGTCGATGCGCTACGCAGAGTGATGTCTCTGGGTCAAGGGTTCCTAGACATCGCCAGAGACCTGTCAGTGCTACTTCTGGCGACGGGAATATTCATGTCTCTTGCCGTAATCCTATTCAGAAGACGAATGTAGTGGAACCCGAATGGGTGCTGTATATAGATTCTGTAATCGCAACACATTGTGTTTCAGTGTGCACGGCCCGCTTTAATGAGCATGGCAATTATTCGCAAGCAACCAAAACCAGAAGGACAGAATAGCGCCGAAGGAGACCACGTTAGTGCCCAGATGTGATCGCTGCCATCACAAATTCAAAACCTATTCTGCACTAGCACAACATTACAGAGGTGTTCATACCAATGCCCGAATGCCTGCCTACCTTGAGAAACTCCTAGTTGAGGAGAAGGAAGCGAAAGCTGCTTACAATGCGACGTTGCGTCCACACGGGCCGTCACGAATCAAGATCATTGCCTTTGTACTCATCATCGTGGTTGCTATAGGCGTGATTGGATACGTTGCTTTTGCACCTAAAGAAGCATCGGCCAAGAAAATTGGTGTCGGAGCCGTTGCGCCGAATTTCACACTGCCCAACACTGCGGGAGGGACGTTTACGCTCTCGGCGTATAGGGGCAAGTCGAACGTGCTACTCTTCTTCAACGAAGGGCTCTCCTGCGCACCCTGCCTCAAGCAGATGCAAGACCTTGACCATTTGAATCCCCAATTCACCGAACTGAATGTTACAGTTGTCAGCATAACAGGCGACCCCCTTAACCTGCTCACGGACTGGGCGCGAACAAGCGGACCAAGTTATGGTGAAGTTCTCTCGGACCAGAGCCTGCAGGTTAGCAGAGCCTATGACATGTTGGGCGCCGACGTGAGCATGATGCCGGGCACTGCCCCGGGTCACAGCTTTGTGCTAGTTGACAAAAACGGAGTCATAGTTTGGCGTGGTGACTATGGACCCGCCAACATGTCCGTTCCGAACAATGAGGTCATAGCGGCAGTAAGGCGGGCTCTTGGAGGTTGAGCGACTCGTGGTTAAAGTGACATTGCTGACAAGCTTGGGATGCACCCCATGCCTGCGCGTGAAAAGAATTCTCGGCGACCTGCAAACGGAAATCAGAGACCTAGCGGTAGACGAAGTTGACTTCGCTTCCCCAACTGGTTCGAGGCTAGCCATAGAGAACGGAGTTCTCTATCCACCCGCCGTATTCCTTGAAGGGAAGCTGATAGCCCAAGGCAAGATCCATGCTGAGGAATTGACTGCCGCGATTCGGAAATTTGAGGGAGCCTAGTAATGTCGTTTCTGATTCTGGCATACTTGATTGTGGCCTTCGTTGCGGGCATGGTTGCCCTCGCAATGCCATGCTGCTTCAGCGTGCTGCTTCCATCATATTTCGCTCAGAGCTTCAAGCAGCGCACAAGATTACTTGGAATGACACTTGTCTTCTCCTTGGGAATTGCCACGGTTATGCTACCCATCGCTCTGGGCATCGTGGCCATAGCCCAAACAATCACCACGGGCCACAACCTGATCTTCGTGGCGGGCGGATTCTTGATGATATTGATTGGGTTCTGGACGCTATGGGGTCAGGGCATGTTACCCATGTTGAACTTGCCCGTCAACCTCAAACGAAATAATGTATCCTCGGTTTACACGCTGGGCGTGTTTTCGGGCGCTGCAACTTCCTGCTGCGCTCCGGTGTTAGCCGGTGTTCTTGTGTTGACAGCGTTTTCGACCAGCTTGCTCGAGGGGTTGCTGGTCGGGTTCTCCTACGTGCTAGGGATGACGTCGCCGTTGCTTGCTGCCGCGATTCTATGGGATAAGTTCGCGGTTAAGGGAGAGAATCCGCTCAAGGGCCATATGCTCCAACTCAACCTTCTTGGAAGAAGAATTCCAGTACATTCCTCAAAGCTAATCGCCGGTGTAATGTTCGTCGTTATGGGTGTCGTCACCGTGATCCTAGGACTGACGGGAACAATGATTCCAACGCCAGGTTCAAGTCTAGTGGGAATCAGACAGGCACAATTTCAAACCGCTATCATAGGATTCTTCTCGGGCCTAGGCCCCTTGGAAGGATATAGCCTTGTCATAGGAGTGGCTGCACTTGCTGCGACGGCCTTGTTGGCCAAATATCGTTTGAAACGAAACGCCGACTCTGTCAGCGAGGCCAGTCAGTGAGCGCGAGTGTGAAGAAATGAGAGTTCTTCACATGCTTGTTTTGATTCTGCTGGTGGGAACTGCCTTTGTGGCTTCAACGAGACCAGCGTTTGCACATGAGGCTGAAGAGGAAACTTGGTTCATAGTACCTTACTATTCCGGCGACCTTCGGCTTGAAACTGACCATTTCGCAGTTCAATGGAACGGAGGGAGAGAGTTAGTATTCGAATCGGCTTGGGAGCATGAGATCTCAATGGTAGCCCTAAACAATGGAACCCATGTCTACTTCCATGTTAGATGGGCGGATCCTACAAATTCGCCGGACGAGAATGATGGCGTCGCCATCTACTTCGAAGGAGCAGGAATCGATGGCAGCGATAGCCTCTGGGTCTGGAGTTCGAATTCTTCGCAGACCTCCGGCGCCGGTGTTGCGGCCTCTGCAATGTGGAAAGATGATTTTTGGAACGTAGCATTCGGCCGGACGCTGGCGGCACCTTCCGAGGGCAACGCCAACTTAAGGGTCGGCGAAAGCAAAGAGGACTTCCTGAAGGTTGCCGTTTGGGATGGAACTCAAGGCCAGAGCCTTGAACAAATCGACTCTGAAACCATACCGCACCTGAACGTGGACATCCTTCCATACCTCGACTATTACCCCAGGGACAGTTTCGTTTGGCTCACAATTTTGGGGATAGGCCTCGTTGCCTTCACGTACAAGGAGCTGAAGCTCATCGGTTGGAGGAAGAAGGAGTGAGCTTGCTTCGGGGGTTGAAGGAACGCGTTGGGTGGAATACTCTGCTTGAGCATAAGGTTCCGAAACACGCAAACGATTTAGGCTATTGTTTGGGTGGGCTGACCGTCGCGACAATACTTGTGCTCGCGGGGACCGGCGTGTTACTTGAACAGTTCTACAGCCCATCCCCGTCAGAGGCTCACAGCACAGTAGAATTCATTATGACACAAGTCTCCGGGGGGGCGCTCGTTCGAAGCGTGCACTATTGGGCAGGGCAGTTCGCGGCAGTAATTGTCGGATTGCATATGATCCGAGTCCTAGCTGCAGGGGCCTACAAGAAACCGCGCGAGATTCAGTGGCTTGTCGGCATCGGTCTGTTGTTCACGGTTGGCGCTTTCCTTTTCACGGGCACAGTGCTGAAGTGGGATCAGGAAGGCGTCGAAGGCCTACAGCACAACATCGAAATTGCCGAAGGCGTAGGCGCACTTGGCCACTGGTTCCTTCCACATTTCGCCGAGAATGTTCCGCTCCTCGTTCGACTGCTTGTTGCGCACGTCTCAATCTTACCAGTCATTGGACTGGTACTGCTCGGCCTGCACTTCGTGCTTATACGAGTCCTGGGGATATCGTCTTCGGTCAATGGGGCTCCGCACCCGGATGAGAGGGTACCCTTCACAGAGCACGTGAAAAGGGTCGTAATGTACTCGATTCCGCTTGTCATCGTCATTCTCGTGCTAGCCGTTATTTCGCCAGCCCCGCTTGGGCCGCAGGCTGTGGAGGAGGTTGAAGTCTCCAAACCGCCTTGGTTCGTGTTGTGGGTTTATGGCATCGAGAATCTGTGGGGTCTCGAAATCGTGCCCTATGTGACAGCCGCAATCGCCATAGTCTTGATGATAATTCCGCTGCTTGACAGGGTGAAAACCACTGACCCGAGGCGAAGAAAGCTCATCTTAGGTCTGGTATTCCTAGGCTATGTGGTGATTTTCGCTTTGACGGCGTATGCAGCATTGAAACCTCCCGAGACACATCTCATGCACTAGAATTACGCAGGCCTAGGTGATTTGTCAACCCATTACGTATGCCTAGATTGTGGCCATACTTGGATTCCGCCCAAGTTCATAGAGACTTTTGGGGTCCAATGTCCACACTGCAAATCGACTAGGACTGTGGCGAAATAGATTCTGATGTGTGACAAAAATCGACATTAATGTGTGACAGAATTGACCTGACAGATTTCTCTTAGAAAAGCAGTTTCGCGAAGGCCACCTCCACAGTCTCACTTAGCGTGATCTTCGCATAGTTCCCTCGGTGGGCAGGTCCGGTGTTCACAAGCTTTGCCGCACCGATCTGGTCTATGCCTTGGGCTTCGTGTATATGGCCTGATATCACAAGCAACGGTTGAACTCTCTCGACGAAGCGCCTAACCGATGTGCTGCCCGCGTGCATTCCACTGTATACTCTATCGAGCTTCGTGTCCATAGGTGGGCAATGCGACACGAAGACAAGGTTCCCGCCATGATATCCTTTCATTGCTTCATCGAGCAGCTTGGCCGCCTCTTCCTCGTGATATTCGAATGGAGTTGAGAAAGGCCCATGGGGTGAGCCCCCCAAGCCTATGAGAGCTGCATTCTCGAAGTATTGGCAGCATCCATGCAGACCCCGGATATTCTCGGTGCCGGCCCAGCGCGCGAGCTCAGTGTTATCCATATTGCCGGGAACAAAGTAGACCCGCCGTCCTGCCTTGGCTAGCTCCAAAAGCAGTTGCTTTGCACGCTCAAGATCGTAATTTGTGATGTCACCCGCTGCAACAACAAAGTCCGGCTTCTCGGAAACTATAACCTCACGCGCCTTTTGGCAAGCAGTGAGGTTGCCGTGAAAGTCTGTGAAGGCGAGAATCTTCATGGCTACCACTGAGTGTTTAGCCGGTTCAATTTAGAGGGTTTTGTCAGGCGTATTTTGCGAAGACTTCTCGGGCGGCTCTTACACCCTCTCCGCTCTTGAGTTGGTGGCCTTGCTCAGCCAACGCCGTTTCGATCGCGGTGGCGGTTGCCAAGATCTCGAATTGGGACACTGACCCCATCACGCCGATCCGGAATAAGCTGCCATGAGTCTTGCCCATACCGCCTGCAACTACCACCCGATACTTCGTGTTCAGTGCGCCGCGGAACTTCCTGTCGTCAATGCCCTTTGGATATTTAATGGCAAGAACAGTTGTCGACCTGACTTCTTTGCGGGAGAAAGTCTCTAGGCCCATCGCTTCAGCTGCAGCGTACATAGCGTCGGCGCAGACCTTATGCCGTTTGAAGCGTGCCTCAAGCCCCTCTTCCCGAATCATCTGTAATGCTTCATCAAGAGCGTAGAACAATGTTACAGCGGGCGTGTACGGGGTTTCCTTCTTTTCGTCCCAGAACTGCTTGCAGAGTTGGAGGTCGAAGTAGTAGGAGCGTGGCGTCTTCTTGATGGCATCCCAAGCTCTCGGACCAACAGACACAACGGCTAGACCTGGTGGCGTCATCAGGCACTTCTGGCTCCCGGCTATACATATGTCAACTCCCCACTCGTCCACGGGTAACGGAACGCCACCAAGAATCGAGATTGCATCAACGAGAAAGAGCGCGCCGTGCTCTCTGCAGAGTTCGCCGATCTCCCGGAGATGCGGGGTTGTGACGCCCGTTGATGTTTCATTGTAGATTATGGCGACTGCAGTCACAGGCGAATTCTTCTTCAATGCATCCCTAACCTGGTCAACTGTTACAGCGTTCCCCCATTCCACCGGAATCTCGACACCCTTGCCGCCCAACAGGTTCACGGCCTCAAGGAACCTTTGACTGAAAACGCCGCTGACGGGGACAATGATCTTCGCTCCCGGATAGCAGATGTTCCGAACTGCACACTCTACCCCACCAGTTCCGGAAGCGGTCAGGACGAACAGATCATTCTTTGTTCCGAAAACATACTTTGCGTTATCTATGATACGCGAATGCAAATCGCGAAACTCAGGCCCTCTATGATTGATGAGTGGTCGAAGCATCGCGTTAGCAACACGTGTCGGGATGTTGGTCGGCCCGGGCAGCATGATTAGTTGCTTGGTTTCCAAGACCGAATCCTCAAACGGGCCCGCTAGAACCTACACTACCCTGAAAACCTTTTCCGCGAACTTCCCGAAGCGAAAGTGAGCGGTGCTTCGCGTTCCCAAAATTGAGCAGGCTTAATTTTCACGGGAAGCTTGTTGTTTGTCAGCATAGTAGCGCGGGATTTCAGTTGCGCATAATCAGCTTACTCACAGACTTTGGGTTGACAGATCCGTTCGTTGCAGAGATGAAAGTAGTCATCCTATCGATTTGCCCGGAAGTGCAGATCATTGACCTCAGCCATGGAGTTGAGAAGTTCGATATCAGAATGGGTGCCTTCCTCTTGGCTACGGCAGCCCCCTATTTTCCTCAGGGAACGATCCACGTTGGCGTGGTTGACCCTGGCGTCGGAAGCGAACGTAGGCCAATCATTGTTCAAACAAGCAAATCCATCTACGTTGGACCGGATAACGGCCTACTGGTACCAGCAGCACGCTCCGAGGGCATACGGCATGTCTACCATGTGACGAACAAGTCACTAATGCGCAGGGAAATTTCCGCCACATTCCACGCCAGAGACATCTTCGCCCCCACCGCTGCACACTTGGCAAGTGGATTTCCGCCCGCGGACTCTGGAGATGAGATCATAGACTATGTCAGCCCTTCGTTCGCTCAGGCAATCGTCAAGAAGAGTTCGGCAGTCGCAGAAGTTTTCCACATTGATGGTTTTGGAAATGTAGTCACTAACATCTCTCAGGCGCAGGTTGCAGAGATGGGCTTCGAATTGGGGCAGAAAGTCACCGTGGTCTTGGGCAGGAGGGGTTTTCTTGCCAAGTTTGCCAGCACATATTCCGATCTGAAGTCTGACGAGCTTGGGGTGCTGGTTGGCAGCCATGGGTTCCTTGAGATCGCCTGCTGCGAGAAGGGCGCGGCCAAGAAAATTCGGGCTAGAAGGGGGAGCCTGTTGAGGCTTTCTGTTGCTTAGGCCTGTCGCTCAGAGCCAGCTCGCGCAGTCGCTCGTCTCCGAAGATACTTTTGATGTACCTAGCTACTGAAGAGGGTACCAGCTCGTCCCAGCTTTTGCCGGCAACGATTCGCTCGCGTATCTCGGTTGCAAAATAAGTGTCTCTGTCGTAGAAAGGAATGGGTTCAACGCGGAATCCGGCCTCCTTGAACAGTCGTGAGGTCACAGGTTCGTTGGAGAAGACGACCTCGAAACGTGGCGTTTGGGAGACTAGGTGTGGCACCCATAGGTCGTGAATTCTGAGATCTCTAATCGGGATGAGATAGTATTTGGAGGCATCGATCTTGGCCTCATCCATTGCTAGGCGAATCATGGTTACGCGCTCGCCGGCAGTGAACGGGTTGTGTAACGTGTGGCTGAACTGGGCGCTTCCAATGGCAACGATGACTTCGGGAAGCTTGTTGAGAATATAGTGCACAGCATGCATATGGCCCAAATGAAAAGGTTGGTACCGCCCGATCAGGAGGCCTCGATGTTTGTCGCTCTCCAAGATTGAGTACCTTTACTTTGGATACCACACGGATTGCTTTGAGATCTTGTCCCCGTCGAACTTGACTCCCTCACACTGCAACAAGGTTCGTTTGATAGGTGCACCTTGCGAAGGCTTACCGCCGGGGGTGCCGTAATTTCCCACCGACAACGAAGCAGGAACAACCCTGTGGCAGGGAATTATCAGAGGAAGGGGATTAGCGGCGACAGCAGATCCAACCCCCCGAGAAATTCGCTTAGACCCAAGTCTCTTGGCTATTGCCCCGTATGTCGTCACATATCCTCGCGGTACCATGTTCAGAATGCCGTAGACTCTTCGCCTAAATTCGGAAACATGAGATAAGTCGCAAGAGTTCGGAGGACCTGAAGGTTTGCCCAAATGGAGGCCGTGAAGAATCTCAAACCAGTCATCTGCCCCATTGGAACCTTCACCGACAACAACACCCACGAACCGCATCGACTGTGCTACGGACTTGGTAGCCAGGTCTCGACTTCGGTTCGTAAAGGCACACGCGACCGCTTGATTCTGCTCATTTAGTCCGAGCGCATACCATACTCCGTCAATCTGCTTCGAGAAAACTCGGATCAAGAAGTTCGCACTCGACCGCGTCGTATGGTTAGGTTGTCTAGATAAAGCCTGAGTTGTTTCCTGAATTAGTTTCATGTGTCTCTCTGGCTCATTAAAGAGCCCTGCCACAAGGCATCTGTCCGCCAGCGTTGATCACTATCCAAAACCTGGAATGGATTCAGAAGCAGACCGGTTTTGACTTAGCGAGGAGCATCGAGTCCGTCAGGTTCGTTACGACATCATCGTCGACCATCTGTATGCAGTGCCGCGGTAGTCGCATGTTGTGCGGCAAATCCTCTTGCCCAATCTTATCGAAAGCTCAAGCGTTGGTGAAGCATCTGCCTCGGTTGAGTTCCGAAAACATCAATGGTTCAAGTCCCCCAGGTGCCTTCGTTGGCCGATTCGGATACCCGAAGGTATACGTTGGTCCTCTCATTCCCCCAACGAAGGGGGACACTCACATTCTCGACATGCCTGAGCGGTGGCTCGGGAAGAGCATTCAGGAAATCATCGACCTTCGCTTCAGCCTGGTCCGCGGCAAATCTCTCGAGAACGTTTACGCAGCCGCTGACCCAACCAAGTATCTCCTTGACCTGCAAGACCTTGCTCTATCATCGGCCTCCGTAGATGTGGATGCGAAATTTAAGAAGAAACCACGAATGGCGGTCGCGCTGAGTGAGGAGACCCAGCCCTTTGGTCCTTCCGCTATGATAGAAGACTTGAAGATAGCTCCCAGCACCGGCGAACGGCGACTTGAACGAGTATATTACGACGAGGATCTATTGGCTCGCGATGGCATGATTGAACTCTACAAAGACAGGGTGGAGGTATCCCGCATTCAACGCACCCTCAGCCTTGGCATGCTTGGTGTCCAGAAGCAACGCAAGATCGTCCCAACCAGGTGGAGCATCACAGCGGTCGACGACACACTCTCGAAGCACCTGCTTGAGCGTGTGAAACTGCATCCTCCCATCGACAAGTACCAAGTCTACCTGTACGAGTATCTAGACAATGTGTACGCGGCTATTCTGATGCCGCGGAACTGGGAATACGAGTGCATTGAAGCATGGTTCCCTGGGACTGCCTGGAACGAGAAAGGAGTCGCCCCAGCCATGATGGGCGACCATGAACCATACGAGGGGCGAACAACTTATGCTGAAATTGGGGGATGTTACTACTCAACTCGGCTAGCTGTGGCCGAAGCATTGGAACGTATGCAGAGACAGGCCGCGGCGCTTGTGTTGCGGGAGATTCGGTCGGGCTACATCCTTCCAGTAGGTGTTTGGAACGTCAGGGAAAGCGTTCGGGCTGCCCTGAGGACTAAACCCTCCATCTTTGAGACATTCCAGGACGCGCTGCGATTCGCGTGCGGAAGCCTAGCTATCCCGAGGAATACTTGGATCAGGAATAGCACGCTAATACAAAACGAATTCTGTCAGCAGCGCCTTACTCACTACTTTGCCTGACGCACCAAAAAGAATTCTAACAGCATCGCGGAGCAGTCGCTTAGCTGGGCGGCGTTTGATTGAGATACCTGGGGATATGCTCGAGGGCGGAGGGCAGATCGTACGAACCAGCGTCGCACTCGCCGCATTGACGGGTGAAGCGGTGCGTATCGGCAAGATTAGGGAGAAGAGGCCCAACCCGGGTCTGCAGGCTCAGCACGTCACGGCTGTCAAAACAGTTGCTGCAATTTGCAGTGCCGAAACCGAAGGGTTGGCTCAGGGTTCACGTGAACTTGTCTTCAGACCTCGGGAACGTGTTTCAGGGAAATTCAACTTCGATGTTGGTACAGCGGGGAGCATTCCGCTCATTCTGCAGGCCCTGATGCCATCAGCCGCGTTTGCCCCCAACCGTGTTGAATTCCATTTGACTGGGGGAACGGATGTTAAGTGGAGTCCTACCATCGACTATGTTCGGTTGGTCATCCTGCCTGTGCTCCAACTGATGGGGTACAGAGCAACGGTTACTGTTCACCGGAGGGGACATTACCCGAAGGGCGGGGGGCTGGTCACGATGGCTGTGGAACCCCAGGGTGCATTGAGCGCAATTACGTTGGTTGAGAGAGGTACTCCATCAACGCCTGAAGGCATCAGCCACTGCGTGAAACTGCCGAGCCATGTAGCACAACGTCAAGCAAATGCTGCTAGGGAGAGACTGAGCAAAGGCGGCTTTAGGGACGCAAATATCGCTATCGAGACTTATCCACCTAGCCGTGACCCACATTTCGCCCCCGGAAGCGGTATCGCTCTCAAAGTGAAATTTCCGAACGGCGCCATGTTGGGCTCTGACAGTATCGGCGAAAGAGGAAAACCAGCCGAGCACGTAGGCGAAGACGCAGCGGACAAGTTGCTGAAGGAGCTCCAATCCAACGCACCCGTGGACCGTCATATGGGCGATATTCTGATTCCGTACGTGGCTGTCGCAGAGGGCAGGTCATCCATCTTCACATCCGAAATTACAATGCACACATTGACGAACATGAAGGTAGCAGAGATGGTTACAGGCGTGAAGTTCGATGTGCAGGGTGAATTAGGCAAGCCCGGAAGAATCAGTGTGCTTGGGATCGGAAAGAAGACGTGAACAGCACCCCACATTTCCTGCGTTAGTTCCCGGTTGAAAAGAAGAATCAAGATGCATGAGAACCCAGCAAGGCTTGTAGATTCTCATAGCCGGTCAATTGGCTTCCATGTATTGGTGGATTTTGAAAACTTGTGTTGAGGTGTCTGTCCCGTCTATGCCAAGTTTGGAAATACGGAGTAGAACTTCTTTGGGTCTTGGTCGTTGGTTTGCTGATTCGGCCAGCCGGACGGAGCCCTTGAAATCCGGCGTAACTGTGAACGCATACATGCGTTGGCAGCCTAGGAATCAGAGAATCAAGGTTTGACGGTTGACGAGCCAAGTCCGTTCAGAAGCAGAGAAACAGATACTGCTGTTGATCGGCGTAGATGCAATCTTCGGATTCGCAATAGGTTTCAGCTCGCCGTCGTTTGCGCCTCTTGTCTTTGCTTTAGGTTTGAGCATGTCTTTCGTAGGTCAGGCACAGACTGTGAGCGGCATGGGCGCGACTTTTCTGCGCCTTCCTGTGGGCGTTCTCATGGACAGATTGGGTAGGAGGCCATTCATAATTCTGGGAGGGCTGATAACGCTAGTCGGTTATCTTGCGTACTCGTTGGCCACGTTTGCGGTTCTGCTCGGAGCCGGAATCGTACTTGTCGGCATTGATTTCGCCATCAGAGGAACCGCGTCGTCCGCAGCTCTCGGGGATGCTGAAAAGTCCGGCAGGCTCGGCCGGGTTTTCAGCCTCGACTTGGGTGCGACAGAATCAGCCGCTACGATTGCCCCTCTCATAGGTGGATACGCAGGTACAGCCTTCTCTGTTCCGTTGAGATTGATGTTCGCAGCTTCAGCCGCAATGGTCGCCATCGCACTCGTAGTCCTGATTATTGGATACCGGCCACGCCCTGTCAAGGAGTCATTGTCAAGCGAAACCGAATCTCCACGCCAATTCGCTCTACCCGACAGGCGGATTATCCCTCTTTTGATAATCGTGGCCTTGGACGCTGCCGCTTGGAGGTTGGTCTTTCCATTCTGGACGCTTTACATCTACGACGTGATGAAAGCGACTCAAGAGCAACTGGGGATCACTCTTGCAATTGCCGCCGGAATCCCTGCTCTAACAGGTTTGACGTTGGGTTCAAAGCTTGACAAGGTTGGCAGGAGACCTTTCTTGGCCGTGAGCGAGTGGAGCAGCATCGGCGCTATGCTACCTTTGCTCTTCGGCCCCACGCCCGAGTTCGCCTACGTGTCCGCTGTTTTCTCGGGCCTAGTCTACAGCCTGTGGGTGCCGGCTATCAACGCCTATGTCGTTGACCATTTCGGGCGCGAAAGGTTCGGGCAGACCATCGGAACCATGAGCCTCGTCGGGGGCTTAGCCTCCGCCGCTTCTCCCGCGCTGGGTGGATGGCTGTGGGATAATGTTTCGCCTCAGGCGCCCTTCACCATCACCTTGTTCCTAGCCACCGCTGTCGGCACGGTGATCTGGTTTAAGCTGCCAGAACATGTTGCAAGCGATTCCTTGCGGCCCGAGAAAGAATAGCAGATCTTGCCTAGCTGCTCCTGCGGCTTCTCCACAAAACCGAATTGTCCTTGACGTTGCGAATCTCAAGGATCCGATGGAAGGGGATCGTTACCTCGGTGTCATGAGCAGATTCCTCAGAAACCGTGAAGTACGACTTTCCCAGCCTGCTAATTCTTGAAGCCTTAAGGCGTTTCACGTCGCCAGGCGCGCCCCTATGCCGATAGGTGATAACATAGTTGTCGGCGGACTCCTTGCTGTCCCAGCGAAGTCTGTTCAGGATATTTCTAACGGGATGAACCACGAGTTCTCCACCTGCAGTGGCATTATTTGCTGAGGCTCCTATTTTGGTTAGGGAAAGTGGCAGCGGCGAGCCCGAGGGATAATCGGGGGGCAGGATTGGAATGGTGAAGACTTTATCTTGGTCCACACGGACGACTGCTCGAGATTGTTGTCTCAAGCTAACCTCGATGCAATGAAGAACACTGTCATCAATGAGATTGATTCCCTCAAGGCAGGAATGATCGCTATCAGCCAGACGATCCATGCCAACCCGGAACTAGGCTTGAAGGAGTTCAAGGCATCTGAGCTTCTGTCCTCAGAGTTAGAGAAGCATGGATTTGCTGTGGAGCGTGGAATTGCGGGGATGCCAACGGCCTTCAGGGCAGTTTTCGCCCTGGGAAACCGCGCCGGTCCGAACTTGGCGTTTTTGGCCGAGTATGATGCATTACCTCAGATCGGCCACGCCTGCGGCCACAACATCATCGGAACGTCGGCAGTATTCTCAGCGATTGCTTTGAGCAGGCTTGCTGGAAAACTGGATGGCAGGATCACAGTTCTTGGAACGCCTGACGAGGAAGGAAGCGGGGGCAAGATCCCACTCATCAAGGCAGGCGTCTTTGATGGCGTTGACGCGGTGGTGATGAACCATCCTTGGAATCTCACGTCGCCTTGGATGCCGACAGTTGCCTTAGACAGCCTAAACCTGGAGTTCACCGGAAAGGGAGCACACTACTCGACTCCCCATAAGGGGGTAAACGCACTGGACGGCGTGGTCGTGACACTTTCGGCGTTGCACGGGCTCAGGCATGGTTTCAGAAATGATGTGATCTATGGCTACACGATTGATCAGGGTGGAGTTAGCCCGAGTATAATTCCGGAGAAAGCCAGCGCCAGGCTCTGGATCAAATCGACAGATGTCCGAAACTTAGCTTATGTTGTCGAGCAGGTAAAGAAATGCGCGGAAGGAATTGCCGATTGCATTGGTGCCAAGGTGAGCATCCAGCATGACTATCCATTATTCGAGGAATCGATCCCCAACCTAGCAATGATAAGATCAGTTTCAGAGAATTTCAGTCGACTCGGGATCCAGTATAAGCCACCTGAAGAGACATCACGCTCGCTCGTCTACGCATCCACCGACTACGGTAACGTAAGTCATGTCGTCCCAAGCGTATCCCCTGCGATATCGATAGGACCGGAAACGCTCAGTGCACATACAGAGAAATTTGCAGAGGCTGCCGCCTCGGAAAGAGGCCGGGAAGCTCTAGTCGAGATAACCAAAACCATGGCCATGACTGGCAGAGACATTCTAGGAAAGACAGGCGTACTCGAGGAGGCGAAGACCGAATTCGCGAAGTACAGAGAATCCGGGTTCACTAGAGTGCCATTCGCACCAGTGTACGGATAACACCCGGGACAGGTTCTAGTGAAGAACTCTTACGGCCGCGTTGCACAGGAACTTTGTTGCAAACGCCAAACTTTCAACGTTTATGCGCTCGTTCGGGCCATGAATGCCAGGTAGAACATCTGCAATCTTGACTTCTGGAGACATCGGAGTACAGCCATAGACTACTGAGCCAAGCGCTCTCCAAAATCGGCTGTCGCTCATACCGGTGCTCAGTTGTGGCAGCGTGGAGCAACCTAGGGCCAGCTCCTCCAGCGATGTTCGAAGCGCATCATAGAAGGATGTGTCTGAAGGTGACATAGACGCTTCTGTATATTGGTCGACCTGCACGTCGACATCGAGCCCTCTGACGCATTCCTTCACGATGCGAGTAGCATAGCCTTGGTCCTGCCCGGGCACAAGCCTGATGTCAACCCTCCCATCGCAGTTACCAGGTATCACGTTGGTTTCTGTCCCACCCCTGATAACGTTGGGTGAGATTGTCATTCTTGTGAGCGCTCTCAATTCCTCGGCGATCTCCTTGTCCTTCAACGCAATTGCGTCGAGCAGCGCATCAAGCCCCTGCTTGTTCAAATGCTCAGCAAGAATCCGGGAGCCCTCTTCCTCCCCAAAGAGCCCGGTTACAACGGCTGTGATAGACTGAGCCACTTCGTCAACGATAGTAACCTCCGTCTTCAACTTCGAGAGATTGACGAACGCTTTGGCCATTGCCACATTAGCGTTGTTAGCGAGAGTTGGAATAGAACCGTGTCCAGCTTTTCCCCTTGCGGTCAACTTCAGCCAAGCGAGGCCTTTTTCCCCAATCGTTATCGTGTAGACCTTCCGACCTCCAAACTGAATCGGAGGTCCCCCGCCCTCACCGACAACGTACTCAGACGCAACCTTCTCAGGCATTTTCTTAGTGAGCCATTCGGCTCCGGTTCCTAGAACCTCCTCATCGGCGACCGATGCGTATAGCAGCGTTCCGTTCGGTTTCACGTTACGCCGTTTGATGAGTATCAGGCTCATTGCCTGTACGGCCGCGTCGAATTTGTCATCGCAAGCCCCACGGCCGTAAATCCAGTTGCCTTCGACATCTCCGGAAAAGGGCGGATGAGTCCACACCCCTACATCGGCGACGGGTACGACGTCAGTGTGGGACAGTAACAGTAGCCTCGGTTTCTCTCGCCCACCGCGGACACTCGCGACCGCATTCTCTCTGCTTGGCTCGCCGAGTACCTCGCAGTCAATGCCGTTGGTCTCGAAACACGACTTCAGGTACTCTGCGGCTTTGCCCTCATTCCCTGGGGGATTCGTTGTATCGATTCTAACGAGTCCCTGGAACAGTCTAATCGTTTCGTTAAGGTCCTCTGAAGAAAACGCCAGTTTCTCGACCAAGAGCTTGGCTCCTACGAAATCCATCGATCATTGAAGTGACATGCAGAGTAACGTGCGCTACCTATCCGCAGAAGCTCTGGTTCTTTCGTTCTGCATATTTCCTCTGCATACGGACATCGGGGATGAAACCTGCAACCTGATGGCATGTCTAGGGCGCTTGGGGTCTCTCCCTTCACCGCAATCCTATCTCGCTTGATTGTTGGGTCTGGAACAGGCACGTTGGAGATAAGAGCCTTGGTGTACGGATGCACAGGGTTGCTCACAATTTCCTCTACCGGTCCCGACTCCATTATCCTTCCTAAGTACATGATGACAATGTCATTGCCAATGTATCGAGCTTGAGCAAGGTCATGCGTGATATAGAGGAACGTAAGATCGTACTCTTCACGCAGGTCAAGGAGAAGATTGAGGATCTGGACTCGAATTGAAGCGTCCAGCATAGACACCGGCTCGTCAGCCACGAGAAGTCCCGGCTCAAGCACGAGCGCCCGAGCTATGGCTACACGTTGCCTCTGACCGCCGCTGAGTTCATGTGGGAACCTTCTCGCGAACTCGCGGGGTGGAAGAAGCCTAACGTCCTCTAAGGCCTTGTAGACTCTCTCTTCCCTTTCTTGGCGACTCCGAGCGACCTTGTTGACTTCCAGAGGCTCGGATAGAATCTCTAAGACGCTCATTCTCGGGTCAATGGACTCGTAGGGATCTTGGAAGATGATCTGCATCTTGCACCGAAGCTTTCTCAGCTCCTTCTTCGAAAGCGACAGGATGTCGTTGCCCTCGAACCTCACGATGCCTGACTTGGCTTTTATCAGGCCCAGTACGGCCCTTGCAGTAGTCGTCTTCCCGCTTCCACTCTCACCAGCCAAGCACATGACTTCGCCTTTTCGGACGCTGAATGAAACGTCGTCGACTGCGTGAACCCACTCCTGCTTTCCCGCGAACGTGCTGGCAATCCCTTTCCGAGCTGGGAACCAGACTGAGAGGTTGTCCACGCCAAGTAATGCTTCTTGTTGCACTAGGGCTTCGCTCCTCGAAACTTTCCTCGTATCTTCTCGCTGTAGTGACATGCGACGTGGTGGTCAGGGCTTACGTTGCGGTATTCTGGAACTTGATTGCGGCATGTGTCATCTTGCCATGGACATCGTGTGTGAAATCTGCAGCCGCTGGGTGGCGAGGTGAGATCTGGAGGGTCTCCTGGTATGGACTTGAAACGCTTCTTCTCCCCCGCTATGCTGGGGAAAGCAGTGATCAATGCCTCGGTGTACGGGTGCCATGAGTCCTTGTAGATATCTGTGACATTTCCAAGCTCAGCAATTTTTCCTGCATACATTATTGCAACTCTATCGCAGGTTTCAGCTATAACGGATAAGTCGTGGGTGATTAGGATCACTGAGAGGTTGAGCTTTCTCTGAAGGTCCTTGATGAGTTCTAGTATCTTGCTCTGAACGACGACATCCAACGCGGTAACGGGTTCGTCGGCTATTACGATGCTTGGATTACAGGCCAGCGCCATGGCTATCATGACCCTTTGCCTCATCCCGCCGCTGAACTCGTGAGGATAGTAGCTAACTCTGGAACTGTCTAAACCAACGAGTTCGAACAATGAACGCGCCCTCTGCAAGGCTTCCGATTTGGTTGCGTTCTCTTTCTCGATGATAGCCTCTGTGACTTGGTCACCAACCCGGAGTACGGGGTTCAGCGCGTTCATGGCGCCTTGGAATATGATCGAGATCTTCTTCCACCTGACAGCCTTCATCTCACTATCAGTCTTCTTGGCTAGGTCCTCTCCGTCGTGGATAATTTCCCCCTTCAGGATCCGGCCGCCTGGAGGTAGCAGCTTCATGATGGACAATGCCGTCGTGGTTTTCCCGCAACCTGATTCACCCGCGAGCCCCAGAGTCTCGCCTCTTTTCAGCGTGAATGTAACGTCATCTACGGCCCGTGCAGTGCCCTCTTGCATGAAGAAGTGAGTGGTCAGGTCTCTCACTTCTAGAATGTCCAATGCCAGCCTATCTCCTTCTGAGCCTAGGATTGAGGATTTGATCCGTGCTGTAACTGATGAAGGCGAAACCCATCACCAGTAACATTATGCAGATTCCGGGTGGCACAATGTACCACCAGTAGCCGTTGACAGTGGCCCCGGCTATGTCGGCGAAGTGGAGTACCATCCCCCAACTCGCTTGGGAAGGGTCGCCGAAACCTAGGAAGCTGAGGCCTGCCTCAGCAAGAATGGCGTCTACAATCGCTATCATTCCATTTGCGAAGACTAGTGGGAAAACGTTCGGCACTATGTGTCTGGCTATCGTATGGAGGTCCGTCGATCCAATTGCCCTGGAAGCTTCTGTGAAGGGCCGCTCCTTCAAGGACATGGTTTGGGACCTGACCATTCTTGCAGTCGCCGTCCAGCTTATCACCGTAATCACAATGATGATATTCTGTATTCCTTTCCCGAGAATAGAGGCCATGATCAGCATGAGAGGGAGCGTGGGGAGTATGATGAACAGATCCGTAATTCTCATCAGAACATTGTCAACCCGACCGCCAAGGTATCCTGAGATTAGGCCGATCAATGATCCCAGGGCTATTGTCATGGTGCTGGCAACGAGTCCGATGAGTAGGGATATCCTGGTACCGTAGATTACTCTACTGAAGATATCGCGACCAACCTGATCTGTCCCTAGAATGTGCGCTGAAGAGGGTTTGAGGAAGGGATCACCGACGAAGGTGAAGGGGTCGTAAGGTGCAATCCACGGAGCGGCAAGTGCCACGGTTACGAAAGACAGGACGATTACTAAGCCGACCTTTCCTAGGGAACTACGTCTATACAGCCTCCAGAAATCACGGAGCTTCCTCTTATATACCCAAAAGCGCTCCTCTTCTAGCTGCAACGCGGCTTGCTCTTGGGTCATCAAGTCTGTCGCTTTCTCAGTATCGAATCCTAGGGTCAAGAAACGCGTAGACTATGTCGGCGCAGAAGTTTGCTGTAATGACTGCCACTGCCATCACGACAAATATTCCTTGAAGAACCGGATAATCTGCCATCACAACAGCCTCGTAAATCAAGCGCCCGATACCATACCAAGAGAACACAGTCTCCGTCATAGTTGCGCCCCCGAAAAGATAGGTTACTTCGACCGCTAGCAATGAAACCATTGGGAGTGTAGCGTTCCTCATCGCATGCCTGAACAGGATCTTTCTGTCGCCGAGTCCCTTCGCCTTGGCAGTGAGCATGTAGTCTTCTGTGAACACATCTAGAATAGAATCTCTCATGATGAGAAAGTAGAATCCCACGAACGACAGTGTCAGAGTCACGAAGGGCCCGGTCATGTGGTGAAGGTAGTCGGCTGCATACTCGAAGACGTTTGAGTAGGTCATGCCAACGGTCATCGTGCCGGCGATGGGGATGGCTCCGAGGTAATAACCGAACACCAGAATAATCAGCATCCCAAGCCAGAAAACTGGCATCGAGTAAGTTACCAGCGAGAATACCACCGTTGAGATATCAAATCTGGACTCTCGCTTCCAAGCTGCCACAGTTCCAACAATGATGCCTATGATGAGGGCCACGCCAATAGACGACCCCATCAGAATGAAGGTGTTGAAGAGTCTCCTTCCGAAGATTATACTGGTAACAGGAGTTCCTCGATATTGAAATGAGACGCCGAGGTTCCCCATGAACAGATTCCTTATGTACAGAACAAACTGGACCCATATCGGTTGATCCAAACCAAACTGATGAACAAGCATTTGCCTGACTTCAGGCGTCACCCTGAAGTCACCCACCACAGTTCTGGTTGGGTCCCCCGGCATAATCCTGAACAGGAAAAAGGTCAGAATAATCGCTAACGCGAGAGTTACGAGGGCCGAAGCCCCTCGCTTGATCAGATAGTCTCTCATAACCAAGGGTTTCTAACCAAAAAAAGGGGGGTAGGAGGTTAAGCCTTTTTCCTTCTCCTGTAAACCAAATACAGCACAGCAACAATTATTATCACAGCGATGACGGCGTAGGTCAAGTTTTGGTACATTTCCGCTGCTGCTGCTACTGGAGTTGTTGTAGTTGCCGTTGCTGTTGGAGCTGTTGTAGTTACCGTTGCTGCTGGAGTTACCACCCAACCCGGCGGTTTGAGTTCTCTTATGCCATCCCCGTCAACATCTAGGTAGCCCTGTTCGTCAAGTATCTTGTTGGCTTTGTCCGGGTCGTAGGGGTATGTGAGGACGTTGGGGTTGTGCCAGAACGGGAAGAAGTCGCCTGAAACGTAGTCCTCTGTGACGGTACCATAGCCCAGAGCCCCTCGCTTCACGATCTCATTCTTGTCCAGAGCGTAGGCTATTGCTCTCCTTACCCAAGTATCGTCGAAGGGAGGAGACTTGTTGTTGAAAACCAACAGGTAGTCCCATTGGTCAACCGCGTGCGTAACGACAATATCAGGGTTGGCTTGCGCCTGAGCTACAAAGGCAGGTTCCACTGAGTACCGTTCCGTGTCCGCCTCGCCTTTCTGTATGGCCAGTATTCTGGCGGATTCTGTGTCTATCTTCCTGAAGATCATTGTGTCGATGAGAGGATGCCCCGTCATCCACCAGTTGGGGTTCTTTACAAGTTTGACATACTCTCCGGGCACCCAAGAATCGAACATAAATGGCCCCGAACCTATCGCGACCTTGGGGTTTGACTGAACTAAGGGCTGCTCCCAATCGTACGCTAGATCTTTCCAGATGTGCTCAGCGATTATGTATTGGGTGCCGAAAGCCTCTGCTGCCCAGACATAAGGTTCCTTAAGGTGTACCACCACGGTGAGATCGTCGGGCGCCTCTCCGGAGTCGAAGTACTTTATGACTTCGCCCGCGTTTCCGCCGGTCGCGCTTTGGTCGACGATGTAGTTGAATGTGAAGATCACATCCTTGGCTGTTAGAGGTTGGCCGTCATGCCATTTGAGGTTTGGCTGGAGGCGGAAGGTCATCGTCTTTCCGTCCGCGGAGAATTCGGGCAAGCCGGTTGCCATCCATGGAATAAGCTGGAGGTTCTCGTCAAAGGCCAGCATCGTATCATAGAGGTTCATAGAATAGAAGAGCGACCGCCCAGTTGCCGCCGCCATTGGGCTAAACGTCTCCGGTTCGTTGTTGAAGGCAATTACGAAGTCCTTCTTCCCTTCGGTTGAATAGATATTTGGCATCGTAAGCCAGTTGAGCTGCGATATTGGACCAGCGGGCATCATCGTGTACCCGGTCCATTCTTTTCTGAAAGCATGGTATTCGTCAGATAGGAAGAGGGGAACATACGGAACGCTTTCTGCGAGCATCTGATCGACCTGGAACATTAGCTGACGCGCACTTTCTTTGTCGGTTGTTTTCAGCATCTCGTCGAGTGTGGCGTCAACGGTCGCGTTCCGGAAGCCAGCGTCATTTCCGCAGTAGGGGCAATCCATGCTTGAGTGGAACCTGTAGAACATGTGTGACGGATAGGGTGCGAACCCGTAGCTCATCTCTTCGATTCCATAGTCCTTG
>Ga0129297_10000388_pt1 | contig 20987 bp, 23 predicted proteins | sample I18A1metaG_FD_94708 | JGI IMG/M metagenome (GOLD analysis project Ga0129297, IMG submission 94708) | Lake sediment bacterial and archeal communities from Gulf of Boni, Indonesia to study Microbial Dark Matter (Phase II) - ​I18A1 metaG | ecosystem: Environmental > Aquatic > Freshwater > Lake >... | reverse complement strand
GCCTGAAGATATTCTAGAGGCAAACCAACTGGTTCTTCGAGACTTGGACCCTCTCAATGAGGGCAGAATAGAAGATGGCGCAACAGTTTCAGGAGACATCAGGATAGGCAAGAATACGATCGTCCATAGTCGGACGACGGTGAGGGGACCAGCGATTGTGGGAGAACATTGCGAAATCGGACCAGACGCCTACATCGGGCCATACACCTCAATAGGAAACGATGCAACTGTTAGGAATAGCGAAGTCGAAAACTCGATAGTAATGGATGGCTCCTACATCGAATGTGGCAAGCGGATCACTGACAGCCTAATCGGTATGAAAGTGAGAGTTGTCAGCTCGGAGAATAACATACCAAGAGGCCTAAAACTGGTTCTTGGAGACATGACCTACGTAAGCGTATGATAGATCGAGAGACCTAGCTGACAGATCATGCCGTGTCAGGGACATCTGGAATGGACTGGCTGTGCTCAAATAGAACGTTGACGATATGCCTTAGCCTGATGTGATCAGGCGGCTGGTATCTGGAGGAAAGAGGGTACATTCTGGTCAATATCTCTACCTCTCTTGCGGTTCTATTAATTTGAATCCTTAATCGCCAAGAGTAAGCATCCCTAAGATTGAACAGGTTCCATAGAAGGGCTTTCACGGTTGCAACGGCCTTCATTGGCTCATAGAGGCAGAAACCCAGTACAAGTAGGAAGCTAAAGAGAAGACAATTCCTAAGGGCCCAACTGAGCGATGAGCCACAGTTCTTGATGATTGATCGTAGGAGATTTCTATGGCAGTAGTAGAGTTTCTTGTCGTCCACAGCTTTGGTTCTGGCGGAACCGGAGAAATAGTGGGCGACCTTGGCCTCGGGAGCGAACCCAATTCGATAGCCAGAGAGCCGGAGCCGCCAAGAGAAGTCTGCATCTTCAACGTACAGGAAGAATTTTTCGTCGAAGCCTCCAAGTTTCATGAACACATCTCGCTTGACTAGTGCGCTTCCTCCACAGAACGCGAAGGGCTGAAAGCCTTTCTGATCATACTGTCCTCGATCGTACTCTTCACGGCCGATGTCGACGAACCCTCTCCAAAAGGGGATGCCCATGCCGCCCACTGAGCTGAGACGCCGGTGATCCTCCATTGAAACCATCTTGCAGGCAACAGCTGCAGTCCTAGGATCTCCTGCTGCGGCATCAACCAACAGTTTGACCCAACAGGGGTTCAGGACCTCAACATCATTGTTCAAGAACAGAACATAGCTGGCTTCGATCTTCTCCAAAGCTCTGTTGTAGCCTTCAGCAAAGCCTAGATTCCTAGGGTGCTGAATGATTTTGGTCCGTGGGAAATTCTTCTTAACATAATCGACGGAACTATCGAGGCTTCCGTTATCCACCAAGTAGACATCATAATTCGGATACTCGGTTCTAGCCACACTCGCCAGACAGGTTGCAAGCCACCTCAAGCCGTTATAGTTGATTATCATGATTGCAACGCTTGGAACCGTCATTAATCCAAAGCTCTCCTAACTAGCCCAAACCAGCTAGCAACAGCCTCCCTCAGCAATGTTATGGTGATGCGTCAACTCTTCCCATAAGGTTGAGGGGACCATGGCCTCAGAGGCCTCTTCTTGCCGGCAAGCTCTAGCAACTTCCAGTAATGATAACCGGAGTAGTAGGCAATCGCATTAAGAAGCTCAATTAGAGTCATTATTGGCCAATAACTGCCTTTTCCCGCTCGTTTCGCCACACTCGCTGATAGGTAGGCGAATCTCAGTACGTTTACTGAGCCTAGAACAAGAGATATCAGAATCAGCCTCAAGTCAAGAAGGGTTAGAGGAGACGACAGAAGAGTCAACGAAATCCACGGAAAGGATCCGTGTATCTTTCTTACGACTGCCTCAGGGTGCTTCTCTGTCAGCTGGGCATAGCCAATCCCCCACCTGAACCTCTGCCTGAGCAAATCGAGAATGGTATGTGGATGAATGGTTCTTACACTAACTGTTGAATCGATATGACACCTAAGGCCGAGTTTCTTAGCTCTCCAATATAGGTCTACATCCTCGCCGAACTTCATCCTTTCGTCGAATCCACCCGCCTTCCCGAAGGCTTCTCTCCGGTAGGCAGCATTCGCCCCGACGAGATGCGATGGAGGGTTCTGGATTATTTCGATCGCTCTGGTAATCAAGTGAGTTTTGTTCAGAGCCCTAAGTTCTCCCCCAACACAACTCACATCAGCTTGGTCGAATAACGTCTTCAGTTGACTGAGACAATTCGGGGCGGCGACACAATCGGCATCAATAAAGTAAAGTATCTCTCCTGTTGCTTTCTCCGCCCCCCTATTCTTTGCACACGAATGCCCTACGTGATTGGTCTTGACTACTCTAACTCTCCTATCATCTAGGAAGGCTGCTATCTTCTCTGCAGACCCATCTGTTGATTCATCATCAACGATTACTAACTCAAGGTCTTGGTGATCCTGACACAGAATCGAACCAATACAGTCAGACACTGTCTTCTCTTTATTATAGACAGTAGTTACAACGGAAATCACTGGCTGTCACCGTGAATATGTTGCTTTTGTCAACTACCGACGGCCGAAGCCGTTGGCTTGCGACTCTGAGGTGTTGGGTATTGCCAATTAACCTTATTATCCTATATGTCGAGCCTTCTGACGAAAGCTCTTCCCGGTTGAGCTCAGGTGAGGTTCTTATATAGTAGATTGAGCTTGCAACCTCCTCTTCAACATAGTCAATCATTGTCATGCATAGGTAGATGCCTAGAGACGTGAGAAATCATGATGAAAACCCTGCGCGACTATTTCTGGAGGAAACCGCCGTTCATCCTAGGTATGATGAGTGTCTATAATGAGCGTGACATAATTGAGTATACGATTCTTCATATGCACGCTCAAGAGGTGCCATTGGTTGTCATAGACAACGGATCGACAGACGGAACTTTCGATATTTTGAGCAGATATGTTGGAAAAGGCATAGTGGAGCTCGCAAGACTGAAGACTGAGTTCTTTGAACTAGGCTTGCTCCTTAGAACTCTATACAAAATGGCCTTGAGGTACAAGTCAGAGTGGCTTCTCATGCTTGACGCTGACGCGTTCCTTGAATCACCATTTCCCTCTCTGAACCTTAGACAGGCGGTAGAGCTTGAGAGCTCAAAAGGGTACAACTTGATACAGTTCAACCATTTTGAGTTTTGGCCAACTGAAAAGGATAGGGATAGCTCGGAGCCGGACATCAGGAAGCGAATTAAGTACTACTCTTGGAATGATGACTGGCAGTTCAGATGCTTTAGGAATTATCCGGGAATCAACGTTGATGAGACAGGTTCGCATCTTGTGATATTTCCACGAGATGTAAGGGTAAGACTTTCACCACACAAATTCACTGCGAGGCACTATTCGATTCGATCGTACGAGCAGGGATTGAGAAAGGCTTTTGACGAAAGACTGGCACGCTATCCTGAACATGAGAAGAGGAAGTGGGGTCTTCACAAATATGAAAAGTTCAGGAGAGAAGAACGTTATTTCATTATCAGCTCTTCGATGCTGACAAGGTACGATGAGGATGGGCGATGGGTGCTCGAGCGCAAGTTTGATGGCCATAGAGGCTACGGATTTCCTAGTCTGACCTCCTCTGAAGAAGTTGAGAAGGAAATGGAGAAGCTTAGAAAGGCAATTGACTCCAGACATGAATGAGCTTTACCAGCTTGCGTTCGTACGGCCCCGAACCGATAAATCGTAGCCTAGTATCTGGGATCTTCTTAAGAATCGCGAGCAATGCATCTATCATCAAAGGAAATAGGACACTCGGAATAGAGCACGCACACGTCGCGAAGCAGGTCCAACAAGTGAAGAACATACTGCACCGCTTGTCTTTTGCATCAACCTATCGAGAAAGTTATGGTTGCGGGTCTTTTTCCCTTCCTAGGTTTTCTGTCCAAGTCAGGCCCCGTTCGTTCTCACTTTATGACATTCAAGATAAGGAGAATGGTTCAGTTGGAAGATATCGGAGTCTCGACTTCTGCTCAATCTAGATTTCGTGAAAGGGTTAAAGGTCGCAACGTTGGAGTCGGATCGTCCTCCAGGTCGGTGACTTCCTCGGCGTCCGCTGGCGACAAGGCTAGGTTGAAGGACTGACGCATTGCAGGAAAGTGACACAGCACTCAACTCATTCAAGAAGGACTGATAGGTAGGTAAGCCATAAAACCTAATAAATATCGCTGGTCCTCTGAACAGAGCGAAAACGTACGCTTCAAGGATGCCCGATTAACAATGACCGGCTGGGCAGCTCGTGACTACGAGCCGGGGGACGAAGAACGAATTCTTGATTTGTTCGAACTAACTTACGGCAAACGGAGAAGTATTGAACACTGGCGCTGGATGTTTAGTGAATGCCCTTTTGGCCGCGGCATTATGAAATTACTGTTCGATGGAAACGTGCTCGTTGGCCACTACGCTGTTGTGCCGATGGCCGTCGAGATAGACGGTGTGCAAAGCAACGCGGCTCTATCTGTCGATACGATGACTCACGTGAAGCACCAAGGCCGTGGGATATTTGCATTCTTGGCGTCCGAAACCTATGAAGAATGTCAGAAACGAGGTTTGGCGCTAGTTTATGGATTTCCAAACGAGAATTCACACAAAGGTTTTGTGAATAGACTCAGGTGGCACAGCTTCGGCCACATGAAAAACATGAGGAAAAAACTTCCGATTGACGCCAAATCAATTCCAAACTCACCTCATGATGTCCACGAGGTTTCATTCTTTGGGAAGAATATCGACGAACTTTGGAGGAGCATATCCGGACATTTTCCGGTCATTGTGCCACGGAATGCGAATTATCTGAACTGGCGTTTCTGCCAGAAGCCCAGTGTGGACTACCGGAAGTTGGTTATGAATGACGAGACGGGTGTTACCATCGGGTACGCTGTCTTGAAGTCGTACGAAGGCAAGGAGCATGTCGTGGGGCACATAGTAGACCTTATGTGTGTCGATGCAAGGGTGCTGCCGGATATTCTTGTTTCTTGCATTCGTTGCTTCATAACTCAGGGTATCAACGAAGTGTCTCTATGGGTTCCAATGATCAGCCCGGCTCGAAAGATCCTTGAACGGTGGGGATTTGTCGAGGAGGCTATGCAGACTTATTTTGGGGTAAAACTGCTTTCGGACGACATGTCTTTGTCTGAAAAGGTAGTGTCATTTGAAAATTGGTATTTGAGCATGGGAGACTCTGATGTCTTCTAACTGAACGCGGTGATTATAGGGGGTATGTCAGTTTGAACATCTTGGCTGTTGGGGCTCATCCCGACGACATCGAATATGGGATGGGAGGTACCGCGGCAAAACATGTAACTAGAGGAGACGATGTCTATTTTTTGATACTTACGTATGGAGAAAAAACTAGACCAGCAAAGTCTGGAAAGAAGGAAGCCGAACAAAGTGCGAAGATACTTGGCGTCCGCTCCGTCTATTTCGGTGGTTTGAAGGACACTAGAGTCGCAAACAGCATCGAGACCATTCGAAAGATTGAGAAGGCCCTGCAAGAGACTGACCCAGACAGAGTCTACTGCCCTTGCCTATCTGACCAGCACCAAGATCATAGAAACTGCGCCTATTCTGTTGCGACAGCTGCTAGAGGAGTCCGTCAGGTATTACAGTTTGAGCTACCGTATGCACACTTTGATTTCTCTCCAAGATACTACGTTCCAATAGATGATGTGATCGACCTTAAGATGGCTAGCTTGAAGTCCTTTCGTTCACAAACAAACAGGATCTTCATGAAAGACGATGCGGTCAGATCCTTGGCTCGGTACCGAGGCTATTTGATCAATTGCAATTACGCAGAGGCATTCGAAATCCTTAGGTTCGTTGAACTCTGAAGGAGAGAGGCTCCCGGTGCGCTACCAACTGTCACCTAGACAAGTCTTGCTCAACGAAGTCGCCACAAAGTAGGCCGGAGGTCTCTGGAAAGGTCTTGGCATAGTAACGTCTGTGTATGCCACAGGATCTAGCCGCCTCATATGAGCAGGCAGGTTCGGGTCTTGCGATATTTCCGCGAGATGTGAGGGTGAGACTTTCACCACACAAATTCACTATGAGGCACTACGCGATTCGATCGTATGAGCAGGGATTAAGAAAGGCTTTTGATGAGAGACTGGCGCGCTATCCTGAACATGAAAAGAGAAAGTGGGGCCTTCATAAGTATGCAAGATTCGGGAGGGAAGAACGCTATTTCATTATTAGCTCTTCAATGTTGACAAGGTACGACGAGGATGGGCGATGGGTGCTTGAGCGAAAGTTTGATGGCCATAGAGGCTACGGCTTTCCAAGTCTGACCTCCTCTGAGGAAGTTGAGAAGGAAATGGAGAAGCATAGAAGAACAGTCGAGTCCAGATACCAATAGGCTGACAGAACACAGGGTTACATATTCCCCTTGGGTCCGCCTGTCTGAACTATGCCTTGCGATAAAAAATGGTGGGCACAGATCATTCCGGTTTCGTTGGGTTGAGGGTAACCGTCCTTGTAGCCGTTTCGCTAAGTCTACCCACTTAAGATGTAGCGACACTTGTCCAAGTTGCCTATCTCATCACGGTACCTTTCCTTGAAGTAGATTCCGGCGGCCGACTTCCTTCTAACCACTCCTACACATCATGCATACTCTATTGTGGTTGGCCGGCGAAGCTTCTTGGAAAACGCTTGGGCCGAACTTGACTCGTTGCAGAGGCAGAACGATGAGAAGTACGTGCTAAGCGGTCTTGGCGCCTTAGATGTGAGTTCGACCATGATCTGGCGACCTAGAACGTAGATGAACCTTCGGTCTACAAACACGTAAAGCTGCTCCCCAGGAACCCCGTCGTAGAGAAGGAAACCAATTCAAGGAGGCCAGTCCGTCGTCCACGAGGAAGTTCGTCTCTATATAAACGATATAAGGTTCTAGAAACTCTACCGTCAGACATAAGATTCCTTTATATTCTCTATGCAAGAATGGCGACAAGGCAAGAGACTCTTATACGACATCTTGCAAAGACCCTAAGGCTGGGCCACGAACTTGGTCATGAACATCTTGGCTAAGTATCAAGCTCATCCAATGCAGCGAAGAAGCGCTTCCTTCATCCTCAGCCTTGAAGCCATGCATGTCTTCCTTCTGCTACTGACCCTAGCGAACTCCATTGGGCTGGTACTATGCCCTGTTACTCCTCCTAGTCTCGGCTGGATAGCCTGGGTTCTCACGGGCGTCATCATAGGCATCATCAACTACTGCCTCTATCGTCGCTGCTCAATGGCGATCTCAAGTCTCGGTCTGCTAGCTATGTTAGGAGCCTCCATACTTGCGGCCTCAGCTACCCTGAGACCCCCCTCAACCTTGCCTGTCTTGATGCCGCTGGGAACGGTTTTCATGTCGGGAGCAGTCGTCGCAGCCACATGTTTTCACCTACAGAACTCGAATCAGCTGTTTCTAATTTCGACAAAACAGGCTGCCGCACTCTTTCTTACGTGCCTGCTATCGCCTTTGATAGTGATGGAGATGTGGACAGTAGCAAGCCTGCTACCGTTGGCTCATGTTGCAAAAGACGGTCAGACGTTCAATGCTCTCAGCTTCGAGGAAAGCGGTTGGATAAGGCTCTACCCCCTAATGACAGTGCTCTTGGCCCTCCTCACTACACATCCTCTATGGTTGTTCGTGGCAACTAGAGTCTCGACGGCGCCGTGCCAAACCCGGGTTGAACCAGTGACCAGAAGAAGTGCTTCCCGTGACCCGCTTCACCACAAGTCGCTCCTCATAGTAGCTGTGGCAGTGGGCTTCGTTCTAGGTTCCTATCGGCTGCTCCTAGGTTATCCGCTGACTGGTGACGCGCACTACTACCTTTCGGTAATGGAGCTGATGGATCGGTTTGGGGTTCGAGCTGCTATCTCCACAGATCGCCCCGTGTTCTTCTTGATCTTGTATTCGCTGAGTACCTGCTTTTCAATCGAAGCCGAACCTCTCCTTAGGTGTCTTCCGATCGCCTTGGCAGGCGGGCTCGTAGCGTCTACATATGCCTTCGTCAGTTCATGCTTCGAGGATAAGAGACTGGCCATACTTAGTGCGTTCCTTGCGTCAGTTTCGCCTCATGTCATCATCGGCATCCATTACTTCTTGGCAGCGAACTGGCTCGGGTTGATCCTGATGATTATCCTCTTCACTGCCGTGCTGAAGAGCATTCGACTCAAGTCGCGAGCGTGGGCCATTCTAACGATAGCCCTTTGTTGGCTTATGTTGGGCATCCACTTTCCAACATGGGGGTTTACAATCCTAGTTCTCGTCGCCTACACGGTTGTCTCCTACCTAAAGAGAAATCTTTCACAGGATACAGATTCATCCTCCTTGATGAGAATCACAATCGGATGTCTACTCGCAGCTCTACCAGCCGTCTTGTTCAGCCTAGTCACACCCGAAATATCCGCTAGTATCCAACACGCATGGTCGAGAGCAGCCGACTTTGTCACTCGAATGACTCCCGTCAACATTGCTCTCTTTTTCCAAGACGCAAGGGGGCTCTCGAACTATTCCGGAAACGAAACCCATTCTTCGTACGCAGGGAACACTGCATACGGAGGGTATGCAGCCCCTCTTTCTTACGCACTCGCACTGCTTGGCCTTCGTAGGCCTAGCCTTATCCGAGGAATTCATGTTGGACCGTTCCTGTCTTGGGTAGCAGTCTCCTATCTAGGACTTGTCTTGATCCCTGCACCTGAGCAGTGGAGGCTTCTCTATATGATGCCCGTCGAGATGCTTGCAGCTGCGGGGCTTGGTCACATCCTTGTTTCAGTCGGTGTTCTGGAAGACCCGCTTGCCGTCAACATTGGGAACCGGTGGCTACGAGGAGCGGTTCTGACTGGTAGCCTCCTCGTAGGATCTGCGATACTAATGGCTATGTCTGCTCCCCCGATCCTGGCAGCAGCAGTTTTCACAATTGTGGGATGGCTTCTAACACACGATCTGAGCCCCAGCCAAACTCGCCAGATCGCAGGCATTGTAATCATCTTGCTCTACGTGCTGGCCAATGTCGCCGCAACTCTCTACATTCCAAGATAACGCTGGCCGAGTATGTTCTTGATCGACTTTGTCGAGTAGCCAGACCACATTCTCCGCGGTTCGCTCTTTGAAGAATTTGGCTACCTGCGACATATCGGCTATGATCGTCCAGGATGGTTGTGTTGGGCTGAGTGAGATCCCTAGAGCCGCCGGGTTGCTCGCTTATTGCCTCCCAGAAAGACTGGGAAGTCGTTGGGAAGAGGGGGAGATGTGGAGATGTGGAGATCAAGATAGGCAGGCCGGGAATAGCTGTTAGGATTGATGTGCCACGTGAGTTGTTGGCCGGGAGAAAGGAGAATGAGATGTCTTTCCCACAGTTCGACCTTTCCAACGACCACTACTTCTGTTCGGTGCTTGATGAATAGCGGCCGGCCGTGCGATGCCATTGTCCTAGGTGGCTGTCTTCGCTGGTAGGGAAGGCTCCTACAGCGTACATGAAAAATACGTCATTCACGTTGGCAACGGCACATACAACAGCAGTCAGCCACACTGCGGCCAATGTGCAAGATATGGGAAAGTACCTGCGTCCACCTATAGCGCAACTATCGCAACCACGTTGCCATTGATGTCAACGTAGGTGATGTCTTCTCCTCATGGTCTGCTTATGAGAGGTGTCCGCCGTCAATACGGATAGGCATAGAGCATTGTGATTTCGTCGGCTTGAGGGTAGCCGTCCTTGTAGCCATTTCGCTCCAAGTCTACCCACTTGAAGACATAGCAACACTTGTCCAAGTTGCCTATCTCATCACGGTACCTTTCCTTGAAGTAGATCCCGGCGGCCCAGGTTCCCTTCCAACCGATCCCATACATTATGTACACTCTATTCCGGTTGCTGTCGACGAAGCTTTGGATAACGAATAGGTTCCTGTGGTTCTCATCGTCTTGCTTAGTCATGTAGGCAAGCAGAGTAGGTTTCGGTTCTTGAGTATACCATGTGTTCGTGTAGAATCCATAGATGATCGTCCCGTTCTTGTCTACTGCTACCTCGAAATAGACGGGAGTCGCACCTGAAGCTTTCTCATAGTAGTACACGCAGTAGTTTACGGCCCGACCCCCGACCAAGACGATCGTCTTGTTCGTTAGCTTCGGCTTACCCCTGTTCAGAGCACTGTCCTGCCCGGTCTCGATCCACCTCTCGTCTGAGTCGAAGCCAAAACTCTGCGTTGCGTTTGTTCTGCCGTAAATCATCGCGGCGGTCGCGGTGTCATAGGCTGCCATAGGGTTATTCATGATTTTCATCCGATTCGGGTCTGGCACAATGAAGTAGACCTCTTCTTTCAGAGCCCAGACGACGTTGCTCAAGATGCTTTTCACAGGAATCAGGTTTTGAGTCTGGTCCGGGCTTGCCTGTTGGCTCAAGGACCCTGATGTAAGCATTGTCAGAACTAATAGAAGAAGAACACCGACCGCGAACCTTCTCACAGGCCTTTCCTCAGCGCCGAGACGCGCATAGCAAGAGGGCAGTTAGGTTAATATTATTTGCTGAACAGTGTGTTTATATGTTTAACAGTTGAAGTGGTCGACTGGCTTGCCTGAAACCATGAGAAAGAAGGTGGATAGGATCGTATCCCTGCTGGAAAGGATAGATGAAAACATCGCGGCTTTTGCGAAAACCTTTGTGAGACGTGACGAAGCTCGGGTTGGGTTCAAACATGTCGCTGGGGTAGACATACTTAGTCTGAATGGTCACCTTCAAAAGACTATGTTGGAGTTGTTAAGACGGGGTAAGGGAACGGCGACCGAGGTCGCTGCCAGAACACATCGAAGCAGGGCTTTGGAAAGCCTTTACTTGAACCAGCTAACGCAGATGGGGTATGTGGCCAAAGAGAGAGTCGGCAAGGAAGTGTACTTCTCGATATCAAGGTGATTTCATAGCCGCCAGCTGCCGAAGGTGGTCAGATGGCGTCTTTCAAGGTCTTCGTTAGGATAGATAATTCAAGGCTTAAATGCTTGGATTTCACTCGGAGAACTGTTGTATTACTCTCAAAAGGACTTGAGGATGCTTGGGCTTCGCCTTGACAGTTCACTCCCACAAGGGTGGAACCGGTAAGACTTCGATAGTGGCGAACCTCGCCGCCATATACGCCAAGAAGGGTTACAACACGTGCCTAGTGGACTATGACTTCAAGGCTCCAAGCCAGCACATCGTGTTCGAATCTGAGCCCAAGCGTTGGATAAACAACTACCTTGACAACGAGTGCCGGTTCGAAGAGTGTCAAGTGGATCTCACAGACCGTTATCGGACGAAAGGGAAGCTGGTTCTGGCGTTTTCAAACCCTGACCCTCAAGCGATCCTGGAAATGATGACCAAGGATAAGGCTTGGCAGTCGAAGGCTTTGAGGCGCATCATGGAGGCAAGGGACACTTTATTCGACGATCTCGGCTTCAAAGTCCTTATTTTCGACACAAGCCCAGGTATTCATTTTTCAGCCATAGACGCAGTTGCTGTCTCGGATGCAGTAATACTGGTCCTAAGAAACGATAATATCGACCTCTCCGGGGTTAGGTTGATGGTGAAGGCCATATATCAGGCATTGGGCAAGAAGACCTCTCTGATCCTAAACAAGGTGATCTCAGAGAAGATTGCTGAGTGCGGAATGAATAGAAAGGTGGATCGAGTCGAGGAGCTAGCATTGACCAAGTCCCTAGGCTTTGACTACCCTATCTCTGCCGTGATCCCGTGCTACTGTGAACTCATGCTAGATGGGGGGCGGAGTATCCAAGCCTTTCAGAATCCAAGCCACCCCTTCGTTGAGAAGCTTACAGCAGTGGCTCAACGATATGAGCGTCCTGAGCTTCACGCTCAGTCGTGATGCACGTATATGCCGTTCATCTCCCTAGCAGGAGCTTCCCTAGGCGACTGACATCTTCCCGCCAGTGAAAAATATCTAGAGCGTTGGGACGGCAGCTCGGGTCAACAGCTGCCTCAGCCTTCTCAATAGCTCACGGAGGAAAAAGCGGATGCGTGCCTTGACGCCAACTTCTCCACCGCCCTGACGTAGGTACATCCTGGCTTCCTCCAGATGCTCCAGAACTTCGCTAATGGTAGGGAGCCTGGGCTTTCTCCTCGTATAGATCAGGAGGGCGGCGACTATGGCGACGCTCATAACCAGATAGAAGGGGGTAAGGTTCAAGATGGGTCTAGTCGTCACCCTCACAGGCTCAACCTCAACAGGTAGGTGGCTTCGGCTTCCACCGTAGGAGGCCCTGACATGATACTCACCGAAGATGGTCGATGTCCACCTGTGAGAGAAGGACCCATCCTCTCGCGTAATGACTACGACCGAGATCTCCGGCGCTCCCTCAAGCTTTTCACTACCCCTCCAAATGGTTAGAGTGATCGGAGCCCCTGCTACCGCGGGTTTCAGAAAACCGGTGAAGGAAACCTCTTCTCCGGCCTCAACAGTGGATGGATTCGCAACAAGTTCCATGCGAGTCCTAATCTTGTGCTTCACGATGATCCTAGCGTGGGCAGGAAGCGTGAGGGGATGAGTAAACTTGGAGAATACTTGGGTCACATTCAGCTCGTTGCTGAAGCAGAACCATAGGTAGTACATTCCAGCCAGTTTCGGCGCCTTTACGGTGAACTCGACTATGATCTGTTGGCTTGGAACATAGATGAACTTTCGCTCTGCCGGTAGGTAGAGCTGTTCCCCAGGAACTCCATCGTATAGGAGGAAACCGATTTGAGGTGGCCACTCTGCCGTCCATGAGGGTAGGAGGAAGAGCTGCCACCTCTCGGTGGAGTTGAGTCCAAGCGACCAAACTTGGCATCTAAGCCTGCCCTTCACCTCTTCTTCAGAGTCAACGGTTACAGACTGGTCTTCGTCAGAGGATGTCAGGTTTAGATCCAAGTTCCTCAGTATCAGGGTCTTAGAATACTCTGTGTTGTTGTTGGCCCTGCCCCCTGAAGGTAGGGACACTAGCTGAGGCCGAGTTTCATCCGCTATCAGGATGAAGGTTCTCGCCTGCGCTTTCTCAAGGCCTACCCAACCTTGAACCCCGACCTCCACGACACCCTCGAACTCTAGGCCTTGAGCTACATAACTTGAGTAGCCCGGCGCGGCTTTGATTACATCGTGCTCCAGGTATCCTTCTGCCCACCTCAAATGTATCTTCAAGTCACAGGCCTTGTTGACCCAGTAGTTCACAACTATCTGCTCATTCAGCTGGTACTCGTACTTGTTGGTTGAAACGAGGAGGCTCAACGTTTCAGCCCCGTTTGCTACGGGAGCCGTCATGGTCAGGCAAAGGATCAAGATAAACCGAATAGATTTCAGATCCAATATAGACGGACTCACCGCCTGTTTGACAATCTCCTTCTGAGAGGGTTCACTGAGAGTATGCCAGAGTCCGAGACATATAAACCTCAACAACAGTTCTTGAAAAGAGAAACAGCAGTAAACAAATAAACCCGAGCCAGTTCGCTTTCATAAAGCGCGGCTGGAGTGCTGACGAGTGGATTAGATTCGACCACAAGCAGAGAGAGCCTTCACACATCCACCTTCGCCGTCGAACCCCCATTCTGACATATACGAGAGAACGCGTCCTCACGGTCCTCAAGAAGCTTATCAGCCTATCCGATAGTATCGTGGAGATATGCCGTGGAGGTGGCCTATGACATGGCGGCAAAGCCTCTGCGCAGAGAAGTTGAAAATCTAGATGAATTGTCGGTTGGTAGGCTCACGGAGAAGATTAGAACGTTGGAGGCGAAGTATGGAGTGAGATACGACGAGTTCGCAGCCAATCTCAATGAAGATGAGGCGACCTATGAGGAGCTCATCGACGAGTTCAACTGGGGCTGCTACGCCGACGCACTTAGCCATAGGTTGACAGGAACCAAGGAGTACAGGATATCGGTAGGGGACTTCGACAAGGTCACAGAGGTCTTCTCTCCGTTGAGGATGGCCACACTCCGCACCCTAGCCAAGCTCGGAAAGGCCACGGCCTCTGAAGTAGCCGCTGAGCTTGGCAAGCCCTTAGGGTCGGTCGTCACAGCCCTGAATGTGCTTGAGAGGCATGGACTAGCTAAGAGAGTGGAGGAAGAAGGGGAGAAGAGATACGTCTCTCAGATAGCCAAGATAGTCATTTCCGTTTGACATCTTTGACAGCATGGTTGGGCATGTTCAGGACGGAAATCCCAGGAAGCGCGGATTTTCCGATGGGAGCGGTAGATTCGATCGGCGTCGTGGCTAACTTAATGGAGGGCTTGGATGGCCATCTATTCTGGCTTGTCGGTTGCTGTTGAGCAAGCATGTATGCGTCTCTGAGATTTCAATGGTGATGGTGGGAGGAGACCGAGAAAGGATCTTTCAGCAGATATTGGCCGCGAAAGCGCCATATATGGGTGATTATGACATCGCTGTATTCTTCGGGAACCCCTACGACCTCTGCGAATTGGGTGAACTGGTCGAAGTTGCTGAGACACTTGGCGTCGGAGAGGACACGGTTGATCTTGTGGCTCTGGATTCCGCTACGCCGGAGCTGATTCTGGAGGCACTTGAAGGTCAAGTGATATTCGCGAGGGACCAGTATGTGCTCTTTGAGTTAACGGTGAGGGCTCTGATGGAGTACTTGGATTTGCGAAGCGTGATGGAAACGAGCTTAGTTCGGAAAGCGTTGGACGGCTCTGACTGAGAGCTTGGCAACACAGATTTCCTTCTGAAGTTCGAGGCCGCGACTGATCCATGGGCGCGGTTTTGGCTTGGGGGGAAAGGATCAGCGGCCTTCGGAAAAGGGAAACCTAAAGTATTCAACAAGGCTGTCATCTTGGATGAAGGCAGTGGGATGCAACTGAAAGAAGTAATCAAAGAGGTCCTGAAAAAGCATGAAGAGATACTAGTAGCCTATCTCTATGGCTCAACGGTCAAGGGTTACGGGGGGAAAAGAAGTGATATAGACGTGGGGTTGCTCCTGAAAGAGGACTTTAGGGCCGAGGCGATATACCCGGCTCGGATCGCTGGAGAGATACAGGAGCTGTGCAACCTTGACCAAGAGGTGGACGTGAGGATTCTAAACGAGGGATCTCTCTACTTCCTCTACAAGGTAATCAAAGAGGGAGAGATAATCCTATCCACAGATGAGAGGGAAAGAGTGAGATTCGAGACATCCGTCATAGACAGGTACGTTGATTTCAAACCCTTCTACGAACAGTACGATGAAAAGAGGAGAGAAAGGCTACTGGGATGAACCTAGAGAGGGAGATAATAGAAGCGAAGCTCGACATAATCGACCGCAACCTTAGGTTTCTAGAGGAAATCAAGACCCTAAGCCCGGACCAATTCGTAGAGAACTACAGAGACGTCCAAGCAGCAAAATACTCACTCTTAGAAACCATGGAAGCCTGCATCGACATCGCCAATTACATAATCTCCGTGGAGGGCTTCAGAAGGGCTGACGAGTACAGCGAAATGTTCAAGGTTCTCAAAGAGGAAAGAGTCATAGGAAAAGACCTCGCAACCAAGCTAGAAGACATGGCTAGATTCAGAAACCTCTTGGTCCACAGATACGGAGAGGTCGACAATAGAAGAGTTCTAGAAATAATCAAACACAACATGAAAGACATTGAGGAATTTGAAAAAGCGATTGCGAAATTCATCAGAGAAAAGTAAGGCTCAACCTTCCTGTACGCCTCAACAAAATCCTCCGTGTGAAGTTCATGCTGATGGTTGCACACGTATTCGATGCCTTTGTCGTGGCCCATCCAGAACTCGCTTATCATCGGATGGATCCCTGCGTGAGCGCACTCAGTCTTGAACTAGTGCCTCAAGACGTGTGGGTGAAACTCGCAGAGCCATTTCCTTCCTCCCCTCCTCTGTACGAGGCCTTTAGCCACAACTGTCTTAACGACCTGCCTCTCCACGTAGTCCTTCAAAAGCGGCTTATCGGTTCTATACTCCTCGGATCCGAAATCGTTGATGGATGCATATTCGTCGGGCTGTATACTTCTCAAAGTTACTGTTGCTGTGCACCGCATTTGGGGCAGAACGCAACCTCGAGAGGCATCGGGGACCCACAATTGATGCAGAACCTTTCCCCACGCAACGGAGGCGGTGTAATTGTTGGAGTGGGCACTGAAGGTGCAGGAGCGGCGCGGCCCCTTCTCCTCATTGCCATTACGACGGCTGCGACAGCCACAGCTGCGACCGCGACCAACACCAGTATCATCTGCGGGTTCATGAATGGAGACGGCTCCTCTATCGAGAAGGTGCTCACCCTCGTGTAAGTGCTGGTATAGGTCCTCAAATGCGCTTCAGTGAACCTCTGCGAGTATGTGTAGGTGGCAAAAGGCGTATCCGTCGTGATGCCAGCACACTCAACCTCGGCCCTTTGAAAAGAATAGTACGCGTCTCCTACCGGAAATCGCTTGGTAACCAGATACCTTTCCTTCACAAGAATCGTTTCTGACGGCTTGATCTCAGAGAAAGTGACGAAGGCTTCCTCGGTTACAGTACGCGCGGAATTGTACACCAAATACACAATCTTTCCCCTGATTATCGGAAGATTCATCAGATTCGTGATCCTGACCTCAAGCTGCAATTCAACAAAGACCACGCCGTCGGTGCTGCCCACAGCCCTGACTACCGTAATGTTCACGTAAGGACCTTGTATTTGCTGCTGTGTAAGAGCAGTCACCGTGGTTCTTCTGAACTCGGTCGAAATAGATGTTCTGTCGTAGTAATAGTAGGATGTTGAAGTCCAAGTCGAGTAGCCGGTTGCAGTTGAGTAGCTTGTGATGACTCCACATGCCTTCTCCACGTTCAGTCCTCGGCCGAAACCTGCAACCACAGCGCCCAACAGAAGCAATGCCACGAACAATCTGGAGATGTTCAACCAACCCACCAAGTATTTCGGCTATGACCGAGCGTGACACATAAGGCTTTGTATGACGAGGTGCTGATGCAAAAAAGGTTGGTAGGGATTTTCACCGTTCTTGGTGCTCTTCGGAGGCCGGATGACGGCTTTGGGCCTGTCCTTTGTTTGGAGAAGAAACCCGTTTCACCCAACCTATCAGGGCAGAAGAAGTCTTGAAGAGATTCGGTCCGGGATACTACATCCCCAAAGCGACGAAGCCGCGCTTCACAACAATATGGAAGCATAAGCTCGGAGAGACTGAGCAAGGCAAAGAACTTCAGATCCTCAAGAAGAGAACGGAATATCTCACTTACGGATTTGTCGGTGTTGCTGCAACCGAGACCGATGTCATTTATGTCACTAACTACCCTTACGCCACTGAGAAAAAGCCTTACAACACTCATACAAACACAAAATACCGCCAGAAACAAGAAGTAAAATGGGAAGGATTGGCTCCCCCCATCCTTAATGTTATCGCTTTGACTATCCTGTTTCTCCTTAGCTTGATACCGTTCATGGTGAAAGAGCTTGTATGATTCTCTCCTAGGCTTACAAGTTCCTACATTCAATAGGTATTGGAAACTCGGAAGTTAGAACAGTGAAGTCTTCTCCTTTACCTACGGCTTTAGCCCGCCTACAACGGTAGCCTAGCTTCTTGAGAGCTTCTTGGCATCAAATTTCAGAATGCGTTCAGTGGGTTTCATGGTTTCGAGCCGTGTCGCCTTCGAGGAAGAGGGATATGATTCTGGAAACTGCTGGTACGCCCAGAGGTTCAAGGTCTCCTTTCTGGATGATCTTGAGAAGCCTTAGGGATATTGTGTAGACGGTGATGAAGGAGGCTCCTTCTATGACTAGTCTAGTTATTGGGTTGGCCTCGCATAGATGGGTGAGACCGTAGTCGATTGTAGCAAGCAGCAGGCCGACGGCTGCGGCCGCAGCAGTAGTCTTCTTAAGGTGGTTGCAGTCGATTCTGATCTGAGCCTTCGAGGCAAGTGTCATCTGTGTCCATATGAAGCTGATTGCGTACATTCCAATCCTGGCTAGAGCTGCACCGTTCACACCCAGAGGTTTCGCAAGGACTGTGACGAGCATAACGTCGACGGCAGCTGAGGCTGCACCAATCTTCGCTAGAATCCTTGTTTCAGCCAATGCTTGGAGCGTTGAGGTGTTTATCGAGACATAGGCCGGCAGTATGGCTGTGGCTGTTAGAAGCGCGAAGGCGGCTGCGCCGTCGATGTAGGCCGGTCCATAGGCGATCGTGATGGCGGTTCGTGCGATGGCTGCTAATCCTGCTCCTAATGGGAGAACCAGAATATTGAGAAGCCTGCTTGAGGCGTTGTATATGATGGGTATGGCATGCCTGCCTACTCGTGCTTCTTCAGAAGACATGAGTGGCAGTGCGACGGTTGAGACGGCTGCCCAGAGGATAGATAGGAGTGTGGCTCCGGCTGAGGCTAGATAATAGATTCCTGTCAGAGCTGCCTCACCTGTTAACGCATAGAACAATGTGACGTCGGCCCAGTTTTGAACTAGCGCAATCATGGCCAGCAGCCAGATGGGGTACCCATATTTGAAGACCATTCCATACAGGTCTCTAGTATGACTGCTTGGTTTGGGAAGCTTCTTCAACATGAAATAGATTGACAATGTGAGGCAGGACAACGCGCCGATCAGAGAGCCTGCCACGAGTCCGAGCAGCCCGTAGCCCCTGTATGCCAATGCTAGTCCTGAAGCCCTACTTGCGAGGATGAAGGCTAGGTTCTGTATTGCGAATTCCAGATACATTCCTAACCCAAGCATCTCGGCGCCGTATAGTGCGGTGAAGTTGAGTATGGCTGAGGATGATAGAATCAGCATGAATGGGATCACATGTTCGGTTCCTCCAAGAATGAGCGTCGAAAGAGTCCGCGAGAGAGGGAGGGCTACGGCTAAGGCTGGTACCGTCGATAACGCGGCGATTATGAAAACGACTCGTGAGATTGAGGCTGCGGCATCGAGATCGCCTCTTCCACGGTATTCTGAAACGTATTTCTGAGTCGTCACCGGCAGACCTAGAAGCGTGAGGGTCGAGAAGACGGCTGTTGATGCCGTCAGCATTGACCATAGACCGACTTCTGCTTGCGTAATGAGTCTCGCGATTCCAGCGTAGAAAGTCAGGGCCACGAGATATTGAGTGATCTGCTGGATTGTTAGGTACAGTATGCCCCTTGCGGCTTTGGTCGATTGCATGTCGGTTCGGTCTTCTCTACGGTTGCCACTTGAGAACTAGATATGGGTCCTCGCAAAGTATTTGTCGCTTTGGAGGCCAGTTGGCCGACTTACTCTTCAATCTCAGGCAGGCAATAAGGCTGATATGAAGCATAGTGAATAGAGATCGCCCGATCCCCATCCAACGCAACTCAACTCAGTGGCAAACAGAGTTTCGGCCACATGCTTTTCGTCAGAGTTTTCCTATAAGACAAGAGAAGGGGGGAACCCGATATTCAACTGTCTTGCAATACTAGCTCGGAAGCAGGCTTGACCAGAAAGAGTTTGGTGGCTATGTATTTCTACTGAGGTTGGAGAAAGTTGGCAATCTTTGGATTGTCCGCCTGCCAACACCGCAAGCTTTAAGCGGCTTCCAGTGAGCTTGAGAAGATTGCAACCATTGTGGTGAAGCGCAGTGAATAAAGATCAGGCCTACGGCGTGTTGATACTTGTGGGCAGTTTGGCTGGGTTGGGGGCGTATGGGTGGCTGGTCTACGGGTTTCCGATGGTGACTCTTCAGGTTACGGCTTTCTTGGCGGTGGCTGCTGTGCTCGTGATCCTAGCATGGATCGGCTGGACCATGGCTACGACGCCTCCACCAGAGCCTATCGAGTTTGAGTCTCCCCCTGCACCTGAAGAATTGGGGAAGCCTGCCGGCGAAGGCAGGTCCGCTGAGCCCAAAGCAGAATCGTGAAGGCGTCCTGCACGCTCGATAGTCGACACCGAGGTCAGGCTAGGCTAGTCTCAATTCTTCCGCCGTCTTCCGTCATCCTCCGCTACACTCAGCGGGAGTTACTGCTTAATACTAGGTCGGTTCCTAGTAGACCCTCTAGGGCGCCGAATTTTCGAGACCTAGGCGGTGGTGCGTATATGGGGAGAACGCTTCTACCAATCTTCTTGATCGTAGTCGTTTCTTCCCTTGCGCTTATGATCTGTAATGTTTCTGCTCAATCTCGCAACCTCAAGATAGTCTCAGTTCTGAGTGCTTCTTCGACGCCCTACGATAAGCCTCTGCGTGTTGATATTGTCGTTGCGCATAGTGCAACTGCGCTTCCCTCAGTCGCGGTTTACTATGTCCCATTGTTAAATGGTACGATTCTAGCTGGGCAATGGAGGGTTTTCGCTGCTCAACTCGCGTATTCAGCTGCTGGCTTCAATACGAGTGTGTTCAGTGTGATGGTGCCCAGCCCTGTCTATCAGGACTCTCTGCCCTGGAATACCAAGATCGTGTTCTACGCGGAGGCCCGAGACACATTTGGGAATTCTGCTCTAAGTTGTCGTGAAAAGGATAGGTGGAACCCGTACGCTCAAGACGACAAGTATACGTTCGTTCTAAAGGATCCTTATCCTCCTGAGATTGGCGCGATTGAGCAGTACCCGAAAGCTCCTACAAGCGAGGATTTGGTCTCAATAAGCGCAAGAGTCTCGGAAGCCCCAATGGGCTCAGGCGTTGACAAGGTATCTCTCATCTACTCGCTTAGCGATGGAAAGACTTGGACTCGTGTAGCGATGCCCAATTTCGAGAAAGACGTTTACGAGGCCAACATTCCAGCCCAGAAGACGGGTTCAAGGGTCGTCTATTATATGGAGGCCTATGACAACGCTGGCAATAAGCGCAAGAGCGCTCAGATGAGCTATCAGGTTTTGCCAAGCCCCGAGGAGTTGCGTCAAGAGCAGTCCAAGCAGTGGCAGATGTGGCTCTGACACACTTCTGGTCGGAATCATTCCACGAATTTTCCTGGTGCCAATCACAGCTCATCCTTTCGATGTTCACTTGTGACACGCACTTTGCGAACGCATAATCCTAAATGG
>Ga0129297_10000387_pt1 | contig 20992 bp, 18 predicted proteins | sample I18A1metaG_FD_94708 | JGI IMG/M metagenome (GOLD analysis project Ga0129297, IMG submission 94708) | Lake sediment bacterial and archeal communities from Gulf of Boni, Indonesia to study Microbial Dark Matter (Phase II) - ​I18A1 metaG | ecosystem: Environmental > Aquatic > Freshwater > Lake >... | reverse complement strand
GTTTCGGCTTGAGGTTTCATGGCGTCCTCCTTGTACGCGGCCTGTCGGCCGTTTCCGTTAGCGTTGGTTAATAAATAACATTAACAATATTTCATGTCAACCCAAAAAGTTAAAAATTTTTTATTTTTTCTAGCTTTTTCGCAACTGCCTGTTTTTGTGGAACTTTTATCGGAGGCGTCGGGCGGGGGCGGGGAGAAAAAACGGCAAGGGGCACGCCGCAGCGTGCCCCTTTATTAACAAATACGCGCTAATTTTCAGATTAGCAGACGGAGAGATGGACCGCCTTGATGAAGAGCGGGTCGATCGCCTTGCTCAGACGGTCGATGACCTTCTGCTCGACCGGCGAATCGGTGGAAAGGACCACCATCGCCTCCCCGGCCTTGGCCTGCCGGCCGAGATTCATGTTGCCGATGTTGATCCCCTCTTCGCCGAGGATCGTGCCGATCTTGCCGATCAGCCCCGGGCGGTCGGCGTAACTGATCACCAGCATGTGCTCCTCGGGGGTGAAGTCGGTCACGAAGTTGCGCATCTTGACGATCTTCGGCGTGCCGTCGAAGAGGGTCCCCGCGACCATGCGCGTCCCGGTCGGCGTCTCCAGGGTCAGCGAAATGAGGTTGGAGAACGACTCCGCCTCGGTGCTGCGCACCCCCTCCACGGCAATCCCCATCTCCTCGGCGATCAGCATGGCATTGACCATGTTGACGTCCTGGTCGGTGCAGTTCTGCAGCAGGGCGGCCAGTCCGCAAACCGTCAGCGGCGTGCAGTCGAAGCGCGCCAGCTTGCCGTTGTAGGTAAAGGTCACCTTGCGCGGATTGGGCGGCGCCAGCTTGGAAATGAATTCGCCGAGGGTGCCGACCAGGCCGATGAACGGCTTCATGTGCTCCATCAGGTCGGGATCGAAGCGCGGGATGTTGAGGGCATTGGCCAGCGGCTTGCCGTCGAGGTAGTCGATCAGTTCCTGGCAGACGTCGACCGCCACGTTCTTCTGGGCCTCGAAGGTATTGGCCCCGAGATGCGGGGTCACCACCATGCGCGGATGGGCGATCAGGCGCTTGACGGTCTCGCTTTTCGGCGGTTCCTCGGTCCACACGTCGAAGGCGGCCCCGGCAACCTGGCCACTCTCCAGGGCCGCGAGGGTGGCGGCCTCGTCGAAGATCCCGCCGCGCGCGCAGTTGACGATCAGCACCCCGTCCTTCATCCGCTCGAACTGGGCATCACCCAGCATCCCCTCGGTTTCCTCGTTGAGCGGGGTGTGCACGGTGACCACGTCGGAGAGCCGCAGCAGATCCTCCAGCGAAACCAGGCGTACGCCATGATCTTCGGCGCGCTTTTCGGAGATGTACGGATCGTAGGTGAGGACCTCCATCTCGAAGGCGCGGGCGCGCAGGGCCACCCGTCCGCCGACCTTGCCCAGGCCGATCACGCCGAGGGTCTTCCCCTTGAGTTCGTAACCGGTGAACGGCGCCCGCTTCCAGTCGCCGCCCTTGAGACTGGCGTTGGCGGCGGTGACGTTGCGGCACAGCGCCAGCAACAGGGCCATGGTGTGCTCGGCCGCCGAATTGGTGTTGCCGAAGGGGGCGTTGATCACGATGATGCCGCGCTGGCTGGCGGCATCGACATCGACGTTGTCGATGCCGACCCCGGCGCGGGCGATCACTTTCAGGCCGCTGGCATGCTCCAGCAGCGGCTTGTCCACCTGGGTGCCGCTGCGGGTAATGATCGCTTCGTAAGCACCGATGCGCTGATGCAGTTCCGCCGTGGTCAGGCCGAGACAAACATCGACTTCGAACCGCGGGTCATCCAGAAGCAGTTGCAGGCCGCTTTCCGAGACTTCGTCGGTAACTATGACTTTCATGTGGGGAATCCTCCGGAAAAGGTGAGCGGGGCAGTATGGCACGGCCCCGCATCGATGGTGATTCTAGGCGCAATTCCGGCGACTGTCAACGTCCGGGAATGGTAATGCACAGACAGTCGGCCTCGGCAAAGACTTCGCCGTCGGCCCCGTGGATGCTGCCATGGACCATGACCTTGCGCCCCTCGGCGGAGACGATGGTGCTGTCGACCTGGACCACGGTGTGCAGGGGCAGCAGCTTCTGGAAGTGGATATTGAGCTTGCCGACCACGATGGCGTAGCCGGCGGCCCAGGCGGCCAGCCCCAGCACCTCGTCGAGGACGGCGGCGATACTGCCGCCGTGGGCGTGCCCGGGGGGCCCCTCGGTTTCCGGGCCGAACCAGACCCGGGCGACCAGTGCCCCGGCCTGGTTGCGGTAGTAGCGCACCCGGAAGCGGGTACCGGTCGGGTCGCCGGAAACAAAGCGCAGCGAGTCGCCGACCAGGGCCGGGGCATCGAAGTCGGTCCACCCCGCCTCGCCGGCCAGTTCAGGAATCTGTTTCAGACACGGGAGCTTTTTCCTGCGTTCAGTCATGTTTACTTACAAACCCCTTCTCCGAGACACCGAGAATACCGAGAAAGGCCTTTGGCTCCCTGGTGGCCCTGGTCGTGAAAAATAATTTCAGCCGTTCTTGCGCTCGAACTCGCGCATAAACCCGGCGAGGGCCTCAACCCCGGCCAGCGGCATCGGATTGTAGATCGAGGCGCGCAGCCCGCCGACGGCGCGGTGCCCTTCGAGGGCATAGAGTCCCGCCTTCAGCGCTTCCTGGGCGAACCGCTTTTCCAGGTCCGGCGTCGGCAGATGGAAAGTGACGTTCATGGTCGAGCGGCAGGACGGGTCGGCGAACCCACGGTAGAAGCCGGATTCATCCAGTGCCCGGTAGAGCACCGCCGCCTTCTCCTCGTTGCGTCGCTCCATGGCCGCGACTCCGCCTTCCGCCTTGAGCCATTCGAGCATGCATCTGACCACGTAGACCGCGAAGGTGTTGGTGGTGTTGGTCAGCGAGTCGTCCTTGTCGAGCTGGGTGTAGTTGAGCAGCAGCGGCGTCTGCGCGGCAGGCGTACCGAGCAGGTCCTCACGAATGACGACGACCGCCATCCCCGACGGACCGAGGTTCTTCTGCAGCCCGGCGTAGATCACCCCGAACTTCCGGTAATCGATGACCCGCGAGAGGATCTCCGAGGTCTGGTCGGCGATCAGCGGCACGCTGCCGGCCTCCGGAAAGGTGTTCCAGCGGGTGCCGCACACCGTGTTGTTGCTGGTGATGTGCAGATAGGCGGCCCCCTGGTCGATGACCGCCGGATCGAGCGACGGCAGGCTGCGGAAGCCGCTGGCGGCTCCGGAGGCAACCACCTTCACCTCGGCGAACGGCTGCGCGTCCTTGATCGCCAGCTGCGAGAAGTTGCCGGTCTCGACGTAGAGGCAGGTCCTGGTGGCCGAGCGCCCGGCCAGGTTGAGCGGCAGGGCGGCAAACTGCATGCGCGCGCCACCATGGACAAAGAGGATCCGGTAATTTCCGGGAATCCCGGCCAGCTCATACAGCAGTGCCTTGGCCTCGTCCTGAATCGCCTGGAATTCCTTGCTGCGATGGCTGATCTCGATGACAGAAGCGCCCATCCCCCGATAATCGAGGAATTCGTCGCGGATCTTCTCCATGACCGGCAGCGGCAGCATCGCCGGACCGGCACCGAAATTAAATACCCTGTGGGTCATCATCTACTCCTGTCATATAACGGTAGTGCAAAACTGTAGGGGCGGGGTAACCGCGCCCCTACAATTGAACCCGCCTATCGTAGGGGCGCAATTCATTGCGCCCAGGGCGTGATCAATCACGCCCCTACGGTGAAATCCGCCGACACTCCAGGTAGAAGCGCTTCTCGTCGGCTTCTCCCATGGAGAAGGTCTTGCGGGCCAGGGCGCCTTCGTGCACCACGGCGCGAAACAGGTCGTGCTTGGAGATGGCCGGGAGCAGGAAACCGACCGCGTCGGCCGGTGCACTCAGGCGCTCGACCGCTTCGGCGCCGTGAATATAATCGATGTGCCCGCGCCCGCCGGCCCCCAGATAGGTGTCGAGGAATTCCTGCAGCGTCGCCACCGCCAGGGTCAGATGGGGGCGCACCACGGTGAGCAGCCCGCGCCTCCCGCCGGCAATGAACGGAAGCGCATGGCTCCCGGCCGGGGCTGCGGCTACGGCGGCCGCGACCGCAGCCGCATCGGCCAGCCACTCGACCCGGCACGGGGTGCCGACCGCGGCAAAATGCGCCTGGGCACAGGCCAGCAGATCCTCGGCGTCGACGGCAAAGAGCACGCGGTGGATCGCCTCGAACTCCAGTCCCGGATCGTGGACGTTGACCAGTTCGACCAGGGCGTAACGGGCCGGGTGGTCCATGATCGCCTGCGGGTCGGGGGCCGCGGCCTTGAGCTGTTCCCAGATCGCCTTGGCCGTGGCGAAGCTGTGATTGCCGTCGCCCATAGCGTAGAGCATCGCCTGCTCGCTGCCGTAGCGCTCCTTGAAGCGCCGGGGATCGGCGAGGCGGGCCAGGGCCAGGCCGACCTGTTCGAGCAGGGCCGGTTCGTCGACATGCCAGCCGCGCAGCCGGCCGCCATGCTCCATCAGTGCGAAGTCGTAGAGCAGCGGTAGTTCCGCGGCGAACAGCGGCTCGATGACGGTCTGTTCGGGATCGTCGATCAGCACCATGATGTGCGGCAGCTCGATCGGCGCCTTCTCGCGCACGCGGATGCGCGGCGGCAGGCGGTCGAGGATCGTCCCCTCGGTGGCGCGAATCAGCGTCTGTGCCCCCGGGAGGTAATCGTAATGCTCCAGATCGAGGGCGACAATCAACCCCTTGCGCGACGGCACGTGGCCGGTCTGCCGGTCGAGCAGGATCAGCCCCGGGGGGAGTTCGCGCAGCGTACCGTCGGCCAGGTACTGCTGCATCGCGGCATTGATCGCGGCGATGCGTGCCGTCTCGTCCCCCTTGCCGAGAAACACCTCGGGAAAGGTCAGGCGCAGGGTAGAGGGCGCCGTGCCGACCAGGGCATCGACCTGCGCCCAGTACTCCGGTTCGGCGGTGTACTGGTCGCAGGCGATCACCGCCCAGCGGGTCAGATCGACGCCGTCGCGGGGAAAGAGGATGGTCGGAACTTTCAGGGCAAGTTGGGCAAAATCCATGGCAGCCTCCGCAAAGCGGCGCCTACCATACCCGTTTTTGGCCATTCTGCCAAGGGTGGAGGCGCTGGAACACCGGCTACTTGACGAGCTTTAAAGACGGCCGGCCGCCAGCCGGGCCAGGCTCCGGGGGGGGCTCGCTGGCCGCTTCCCCTGCCTCCGGGGCGAGGCTCGGCAGGCTGCTGGTCGAGAGCAGGCGCTCGATGCCGTCGGCAACCGCCAGGCACTGCCGGGTGCAGACCTTGCGCACCGGGCAGGCCGAGCAGTCGGCGGCGCCACCGGCGGCACGCAGGGCATGAATGACCAGTTCGACGCTTTCCAGCTGGTTCAACGGGATCAGATACATCGAAGTTCTCCAGGCAAACGGTTTACAGCTGCTTCCCGGTCACCGCCACGAACGCCCGCAGCTTGGCCATCATCGTTGCGAACTCGGCCGGGCGCAACGATTGCGGGCCGTCGCTGGCGGCCTTTTCCGGGCAGGGATGCACCTCGACGATCAGGCCGTCGGCTCCGGCCGCCACCGAGGCGTAGCACATCGACGGCACCAGAGGGGCATGGCCGGTGGCATGGGAGGGGTCGACGACCACCGGCAGGTGCGTCAGGCTCTTGAGCACCGGGACGGCGGCAATGTCCAGGGTGTTGCGGGTGGCGGTCTCGAAGGTGCGGATGCCGCGCTCGCAGAGGATCACCCGGCGGTTCCCCTCGGCAAGAATGTACTCGGCGCTCATCAGGTATTCCTGGATGGTGGTGGCCATGCCGCGCTTGAGCAGGATCGGCTTGTCGATGCGGCCAACGGTCTTGAGCAGGGCGAAGTTCTGCACGTTGCGCGCACCGATCTGCAGGATGTCGGCGTAGCGCGCCACCAGTTCGACATCGCCGGGGTTGACCACTTCGGTGACGATCGGCAACCCGCTGGCTTCGCGCGCCTTGGCCAGCAGTTTGAGGCCGTCCTCCTCCATCCCCTGGAAGGAATAGGGGCTGGTGCGCGGCTTGAACGCCCCGCCGCGCAAAACGGTCGCACCGGCCGCCTTGACGGCGAGGGCGGTTTCGACGATCTGCGTTTCGCTCTCCACCGAGCAGGGCCCGGCCATGACCACGATCCGGTCGCCGCCAATGGTCAGCCCCGGAGCGATCTCGAAACAGCTAGGCTCGGGCTTGACCTCGCGGCTGGCCAGCTTGTACGGCTTGAGGATCGGCACCACGCTCTCCACGCCGGGGAGCGATTCCAGCGACTGCAGCACAGCCTTGCCGCGCTCGTCGCCGACCGCGCCGACCACATCGCGGGTCTCGCCGTGGATGACGTGCGGCTTGTAGCCAAGCTCCTTGATGCGCTTTTTGACTTCGGCCAGCGCCTCCTTGCCGGCCCCCTGCTTCATGACGATGATCATGGTCTTACTCCTTTTCGGTGGTTGGGACCGGTTGCGGTCCGTGAACGGTGGAAGGCCGCCCGGCACCCCCGACGGCCTTTTCGCTCAGCAACGCCCGAAACGAAAAAACCACGGGTGGCGCGAAGCCTGCCCGTGGTTTGTCTGGTGTTGACGTCGACCGCAACCGTCAGCAGACCAGTCCCCGGGCAGGCCGGCCAAAATAGCCGGTAAACCCAAAGAAAAAGCCCGCGTAAAACCAGTTGCCATAAGTCATGGGTGAATCGCTCCGCAAAGATATTTTTCCTTCTTAGCAAAAAGCCGACGCCGACGCAAGCGCATAAAAAACCTGCTGTTCCTTTTCGCTTGACAACGCCAGGCGCTTTCCGCTATCAAAAGCATCTTCCTGCCTGGGTAGCTCAGTAGGTAGAGCAGTGGACTGAAAATCCACGTGTCGGCGGTTCAATTCCGTCCCCAGGCACCAGAAAGATCAAGGGGTTGACCAGAAATGGTCGACCCCTTTTTTTCTTTCGGCGCCGCCCCTTTGCGGGCGCAGCCATCCGCTCATCCCTCCGGCAGTTGCCAGGCCACCCGCTCGTCGCCGCGGCGCATGGTGTACTTGAGCGCGTCGAAGTGTTCGAGGAGGGCCTGGGTCTGCTTGCGGGCGCTGCCGATGCGATCGCGGAACTCGGCCAGGGTCAGGGTCGGCTGTGCGGCGAAGTGCCGGCACAGGGCGGCGCGGGCCTGGTCGTAAGCGGCGCGATGGAAGATCATCTCGTCGGAGAGCCGAACCAGCTCGCCCCGGGTGAAGAGATAGGCCAGGCAGGCGTCAATGGACTCCGGCGGGTCCGGCAAGGTGCCGAGCATCTCGTTGCGGTTGTTGGCCTGGGTGCCGGCGCCGCGATAGAGGCCGACGATGGCGTCGATCAGGCGCTGCTGCCCGCTTGAGGGCTGCGGCACAAACTCCGGGCGAGCGACGTGTTCGCCGCGCTGCGCCAACTCTCCTTTGGCGATGCTGGCGGCCAACAGCTCCTCGAAGGCTTTGGGCGCCACCTTGGCGGGGAGCACCCCCTTCAGGGTGGCATGGGCAAGTCCCGGCAGCAGCGGTTGGTCGCGGTGGCAGCAATCGACGGCTTCCAGCAACAGTCGCTCCCAGTGCCGGGCTAGCGCCTCCGTCGTCCACTGGTCGCCGAGCCGGCGTGCCCGCCCATTGGCGGCCAGGGCCTCCAGGTGCCCGGCCACCCGCTCCCGCCCCAGGCCGGCGGCGGATTCCAGCTCCCTGGCCCGGGCGCACTGCAACTCGTGAAGCTTCTGCGCAAGGAAGGCCTGCTCCCCGGATTCCAACTCGCCAAGGGCGGCAAGCACCTCGGGACGGAAGCGCCGGTGGCGCGGGGGGGCCGGGTCGATGATCTGGCCGCCGCCGATGGTCGTCACCGGCGAGTAGGAGCGCACGATAAAGCGGTCCTGGCGATGGGCCACCAGCGGCTGGTCGAACTGGATCTGGGTCAGCACGCTGTCGCCCGGCTCCAGCTTGTCGCGATCGAGCAGCACCACCTTGGCCGTGGTGCGGGCGGTGCCGAGATGCAGGTGCACCGGGTCGCGGAACTTGAGGGGCCTGGCGGCTTCCTTCAGCAGGGAGAGGCGGGCATCGACCCGCGTGGTCAATTCGAAGAAGCCGGGGGTGGCCACCACCGCGCCGCGCTCCAGGTCCGAGCGCTCGAAGCCGGCGAGGTTGACCGCCACGCGCTGGCCGGCCCGGGCGACTTCGGCCTTGCGGCCGTGCACCTGCAGCTCGCGCACCCGCACCGTTTCCCCCGGGGGGAGCACCTCCACCAAGTCGCCGACCTTGATGCGCCCGGAGAGGAGCGTCCCCGTCACCACCGTGCCGAAACCGCTGACGGTGAAGTGGCGGTCGATGGGGAGGCGGGCCGGGCCGTCCTCGTCGCGCGCCGGCAACTCGTGCAGAATCTGCTGGATGGTGGCCGTGAGCTCCGGAAGACCGTCCCCGGTGAACGCCGAGACCCGGCAGGCCGGGGCTTCGGCGAGGAAGGTGCCGGCCACCTCCTCGCGGATCTCCTCTTCGACGATATCCAGCCAGTCGCTTTCTGCCAGATCGCACTTGCTCAAGACCAGGATGCCGCGCGGGATGCGCAGCAATTTAAGGATCTGCAGGTGCTCGCGGGTCTGCGGCATCACCCCTTCGTTGACGTCGACCACCAGCAGCACCAGGTCGATGCCGCCGATGCCGGCGAGCATGTTGTGGATGAAGCGCTCGTGGCCGGGGACGTCGACCACCCCCGCCACCGTGCCGTCCGGCAGGGTCAGCGGGGCGAAGCCGAGGTCGATGGAGATGCCGCGCTCTTTCTCCTCGCGCAGGCGGTCGGTGTCGATTCCGGTCAGGCGGCGGATCAGCGCGGTCTTGCCGTGGTCGACGTGCCCGGCGGTGCCGATGATGTGGAAGCGCGGGGAGGACATGAAGAGGTCAGCTCAACGCCGCCCCCAGCGCCACCGCCAGCAGCGCTTCCTCCCCCGGCAGCAGGGTGCGCGGGTCGAGCAGCAGGCGGTCCTCCTGGATACGGGCGACGACCGGCGGTTCGGTTGCTCGCAGCCGTTCGGCCAACTGCTGCGCCGAGAGGTGCCGGGGAGTGACGGCGAGCGCAAAGCCGGGGAGTTCGGCCAGCGGCATGGCCCCGCCGCCGACGGTGGCCGTGGCGGCGACGACCTCGAGATCTGCCCGCTCCCCCGTCGCCGTCTGCAGCTGCGGCAGAAGTTCCGCGCAGCGGTTCTGCAGTTCGTCGGCGCTCGAAGCCAGGAGGCGCAGGGTCGGCACCTCGCGCATGGCCCGCTGCGGGTCGAGGTAGAGGCGCAGGGTGGCCTCCAGGGCGGCGAGAGTCATCTTGTCGAGGCGCAGGGCGCGGGCCAGCGGATGTTTCTTCAGGCGAGCAACGAGGTCCTTGCGCCCGGCAATCAGCCCGGCCTGGGGACCGCCGAGGAGCTTGTCGCCGCTGAAGGTGACCAGGTCGATGCCGTTCGCCAGCGTCTCGCGCACGGTCGGCTCGCGCGGCAGGCCGAAGGGAGAGAGGTCGATCAGCAGGCCGCTGCCGAGGTCCTCGAGCACCGGGACCCCTCGCTCCCTCCCCAGGGTGGCCAGCTCCTCGCCGGAGACGCTGGCGGTGAAGCCGAGAATGCGGTAGTTGCTGGTGTGCACCTTGAGGATCAGGGCGGTGTCGCTTCCGATCGCCTGCGCGAAATCCTTGAGGTGAGTCTTGTTGGTGGCGCCGACCTCGACCAGCTTCACGCCGCCCGCCGCCATCACCTCGGGGATGCGGAACGAGCCGCCGATCTCGATCAGCTCGCCGCGCGACACCAGGGCGCTTTTGCCGCCGGCCAGGGCGGCAAGAGCGAGCAGCACCGCGCCGGCATTGTTGTTCACCGCCAGGGCCGCCTCCGCCCCGGTCAGGCGGCAGAGCAGCTCCTCCACATGGACGTGGCGCTCGCCGCGCTGGCCGGCGGCCAGATCGTACTCCAGCGTCGCATAGCCACAGGCCACGTCAGTCACCGCCTGCAGGGCGCTTGCGGCCAGCGGCGCGCGGCCCAGGTTGGTGTGCAGCACCGTGCCGGTCAGGTTCAGCACCCGGCGCAGCGACGGGGTTTCCAAATCGCCCAGGATCTCCCCCGCACGCCGGGCGACTGCGACCGGCTCGAGATCCGGGAGCGGAGCCCGTTCGTCGAGGAGTTGGACACGCAGCTCCTCGACCGCGCGCTGGGCCGCCTCGCGCAGCTGCGCATGCGGATGGCGGGCCGCCAGTTCGGCAAGCGGCGGGGTGTTGAGCAGCCGGTCGATGGCGGGAAGCTGGCGAAGGAGGGCGCGGCGGTCGGTCATGGCGGGAATCTTATAATGGTCATGAATGGCTCACAAGTGATTCTTCGCCTGATTGGCCAGGAATTGCCGGGTTGGTGAAGAAGCGGCCCGGCGGTTTCCCGCCGGGCCGGTCGTGCCTGGATTACTGGTGTTGCGATCAGAACTTGTAACCGACCCCCAGGTAGCCGCTCCAGGTGTCGCCATCGAGATCACCGTAGACGTAGGGATCCTTATCCTTGTAGATCTCGTAGTCGGCTTGGGCGGCCACGTAGAACTGCGGGGTGATCTGGTAGGTGCCGCCCAAGGACAGTTCGGTCTGCTGGTAGTGCAGATCGGAATAGTCGGTGATGGTCGACAGGCTGGCCGGATCATACAGCTTCCATAGAACCGGGTCGGTGACCACCCCGGCGGGGTAGCCGATGGACAGGCTGCTCCAGTCGGCGCGGGCGTCGCTGAAGCTGACAGCGGCGCGCAGGTCAAGTTTTTCGGTAGCGGCATAATCGGCTGCCAGGCTGATGGTGTGAACGTCGGTGTTGTACTCGGTGTCATCACAGGTCGCCCCAAACTGGGACGATACGATTACGCCCGCTCAGCCATCGTACCAGCCCTGGCAGAACCTGGCCTCCGTCGCCTGGGCAAAATAATTGTAGGCGAAGGTGAAGCTCAGGTCACCGGTCGGCGCATACCAAAGGGAGAGCGACGGGCTGTGGGTCGTCTGCTCCCATTCCGAACGGTCGAGTTCGTTGTCCTCCAACTTGATGCGATAGCTGACGGTCGCGGAAAGATTCGGCTGCGGCGACCAGGTCACCGAGGCCTTCCCTTCGTGCACGTCTTCCGGCAGGTTGCTCAGATCGGTCTGACGCAGATCGTAGAACTGCGTGCCGTAGAGGTTGCCGGTGCCAACCAGTGCCGTCGTATCCTGATTAGTCCCGTAGGGTTGACCGGTAACCGGGTTGATGTAGCCGGCCGCATCGTTGTGCTGGAAGGGGTTGTCGATCTTTTCGTAGCTGTAGCTGACCTGCGTGCTCAAAGACTTGCTGTACTTGGCACGATAGGCCGCCTCGATCGTGTGGCTGCGTGTCGTGTCGTAGGCTTCATCGTCACGATCGATTTCCTGATACTCGTAGCCAACCTTCACCGACGATTTCGGGGTCAGCCGGTAAATGGCGTCGGCTTCCAGCGTCAGGACTTCGCGGGCGGTCAGGGGATCGTAGCTGGCTGAAAAAGCGTTGCCGGGCAGGTTGCCGCCCAGGTTGGGTTGCGCCAGCGTGCCGATGGTGAAATAGGTCATCGCCACATCATCGGCATCGACCTCTTCCGCCTTGCCGCGCAGTGCCAGTTTGAGTTGTGGCAGTAGCTTGGTCGCGAACTTGAAGGCGTAGCCGTCGTACTCCGTCTCGAGATTATCGTCATTCAGCACAAAAATCCCCGGCTCGCTATTCTTGTCGCTGTCGACGTTGGCATGCACGTAGCTGCCGACCAGGCTGGTGTCGCGGGAAAAGTCGTAGCGCGCCTTCAGCGTGTGGCTCTGCTTGTCCGAATCCGGGGTGGTGTCGTAAGGGAGCATCCGGTCGGAGTATTCATAAGACAACCGGTTGTCGAACGGGCGTTGGGTCAGGGTCCCGCCAGGGGCAAAGTAGTTCCCTGCTGGAGAGAGCGCGGGATCGTACCAACGCATCGGGGCGCCGGCCTGTTCGCGGAACTCCCGGTCGAGGAAGGCATAGTCGACGGTGAGTCGGCCGAAGCGGCCGGTGGCGCCCACCGAGAGATCCTTGGTCTCCTCGTCGACCTCGCGCCCCTGCCCGGTCACATGGCAGGCGGTGCACTTGCTCATGCCGATCGACTGCTCGATCCCCTCGCGCCGCTGCTCACGAAAGCCGGCATGAAGGGTGATGTTCGGCAGTTGCGGAATGGCGACGTCAGCCTGGCTTTCCCATTCGCTGTAGCGGATGTTGAAGTCCGCCCCCGGGGTCAGATCCTCGCCGTAGACGCTGGCCCGACCGATCTGTTGGCTGGTGGCGTTGTTAGCACCAACGGTCACTTGCCCGGTCGCCGGATTGTAGGTATTCGGCACGATAAAACCCGGCACGACATTCGGGCCAAGTGTTACAGTTGCTCCAGCTGCGCCCTGAGCCGGCGGGATCGCGGCATCCAGATAGTTGATCTGGTCATGGCTCAGCCAATGTTGATACTTCTGGTAGTCGGTTTTCAACCGGAAGATCCGGTTAGCATCGAGGTTGAGGTCATACTTCTGGTCGCGGCTGCCGAAAACTTCGGCGCCGACATCGACGGACAGGCCGCCGGAGTGGGCCTTGAGGTCGACCTTGCCATAGGCTCCGGCACCGTCTTGAGGCCGGATGGTCGAGTATTCGTTGACGCGCAGCGGGCTGTCCTTGGTCGCCACCCCGGCGGCACCGGCCTCGATAGAGCCGGTGACCTCGGCCGCCCAGACGGCGGCCGGAAGGGCCGTGGCTATCAGGAGACCCGCCAGCAGTCGTTGCATAGATCGCATTTTGTCTCCTCCTTTCTAAGGCTTCCTAGCGGGTCAGACCTTTGCCGCCGTCGGGGAAACCCTGGCCGTTGTTGCCGATGGTCGGGGTGGTCTGCGACGGCAGGTCGCTGCCGTGTACCATGCTGTGACAGACAGTGCACTTGGTACCGAATGCCATCTTCCAGCCCTCGGTGCCGTGGCTGTTGGTAAACGGAATCCCGGCGCCCGTCGAGGCGATGGTCGAATTGTTGGCCGGAACTGTGCCATTCAATCTGTTGCCATCAAAAGCCAGGTTGGAGCTGGCTGTGGTGCTGCCGATGCGCATGGTGTGAAAATGGCTCTCGTGGCACTGCAGGCACAGGAAGGGTTCGTTTTGCAGCAGCAGGTTGTCGGCCACCGAGCCGTGCGGGTCATGGCAGACCGAGCAGTCTTCCTCGACCGGGGCATGCTCGAAGACGAACGGCCCCTGGTAGCGGGCATGGCACTCGAGGCACAGGTCGCGGGACAGTTCTTCGGTCTGCAGTTCGCCGTGCGGATTGTGGCAATCAGAGCAAACCATCTTCCCTTCCTTGATCGGATGATGCGAGGGGAAGTTGGCCTTGGCCATCTGCTCCTGGTGACAGCCGTAGCAGAGTTCCGGCTCCTGCTTCTTGAGGGCGAACTTCTCGCCGCCGTGGAGGGAATGGCAGTCGCCGCAGGCAACATCGGCGAGGGCGTGCTCGCCGTGGGTCCACTCCATCAGCTTGCCGCTGCTGTGGCACTTGGCGCAGACGGCGGCGGACTCCTCGGGGAGCAGCTCCCCGAATTTGAGGATTTTGCCGTTGTCGCTGGCCTTGACATGCAGGCTACCGCCGCCATGGCATGCTTCGCAGCCGCCGGTACCGCCCATCAGCTCGAAGTCGGCAAGACGGCCGTGAACCGTCTTGTCCATCTGCTTGGCGGCGTCCTCGTGGCACTCCGAGCAGGCCGCCTGGCCCACCGGAGTCGCGCCCTCGATGTGCGGCAGACTCAGAATCTTCTCCCGGATGGCGCCCGTAGCGCAGGCGCCGACGAGCAACAGCAGGGGAAAGAGCCTGATCAGCCGCGTGGCGCTGATTCTGGACTTCCGTTCCATGGAGTCTCCTTTCACTTATTTGCTGCACTTGAAGACAGGAAATGGCCGGCTGTGGGGTCGCTTCCTCCTTTCGCTCCCGACGCCATCAATTGCTTAGGGCATATGGTGCCCGGCTAGACTATTCAGCTTTTCGTATGTTAAAAGTCTTTTTGAAAACGCCCAAGCGAAACGTTTTCATGGCTGGCATTAGGATTTCTTATAGGCAGGAAGGACGCTGCAGAGTTTATGCAAACCCGTTATCTGAAAACCCTGGTGGCCGCCGTGGAGGAAGGGAGTTTTTCGCGGGCGGCCGAGGTGCTGCACATCACCCAGTCCGCCGTCTCCCAGCGCATCAAGCTTCTCGAGGAGCACTTCGGCCATCAGCTGCTCGACCGCTCCGGGCAGGGACTGGAACTGACTGCGGCCGGGCATGTGGTGATGGCCAAAGCCCACGAAATCCTGCGCAAGGAGCGGGAACTGATCGACAACCTCAAAGGGCTTGGGGAAAAGAAGCGGCTGGCCCTGTGCTGCACCCCCACCTTCGGCATGGCCTATCTGTCGCAGATCCTCAACGACTTCATCCGCGCCCACGCCGATGTCGCCGATCTCAAGTTCATCTTCCTGCAGCCCGAGGAGGCCTTGCGCAATCTGCGCAACGAAGAGTTGGACCTGGCGGTCATCGAGCATTGCCCAAGCCAGGATTTCTCCGGACTCGAACGCTTCATCCTGCCGGAGGACGAATTGCTCATGATCGCACCGGCGGGCAAGGTTGTCCCCGATGAGCAGGGCTGCGTGGAACTGGCGGTGTTGCAGCGGTTCCGCCTCTTTGCCCGACGTGACGGCTGCAGTTCGAAGGAGATGCTGCGTCAGAATCTGGTGCGGGCCGGCGGGGATTTTGCCCGCTTCGACAGCCTGATGATCTCGGATGACCTGCGCTTTACCATCGCTGCGGTCATGGCCGGCGAAGGGGTGGCCTTTGTCTCGCGGGCCCTGGTCAACGATCACCTGTCAGCCGGGCGGCTGCTGGGCTGCCGAATCCATGGCTTCGTGCATCAGCGCGGCCGCAGCGTGGCCCTGCTGCCGGGGCGCCACGAAGACAAACTGATCCGGGATCTTCTGGAGTGTCTCTTCCGGGTGGTCTCCCCGGGGGATCTTCCGCAGTTGGTCAGCGCCAAAGGCCGCCCGTAACAGGGTTCTCTCCCCCTGTCATACCCAGACCCGCCAAAAAAAACGCCCCGCGGTAGCCGCGGGGCGTTTTGCTGTTCAGGGCAAGACCCAGGCCGGCGGCGTCAGCGCACCTTTTCCACCGGCAAATCCGCCTGCCCCCAGGCCTTGATCCCACCGGGATAGCGATAGACGTTGGTGTAGCCGAGCTGCTTCGCCCAGAAGGCGCCGTTGTGGCTGCGCCCGCACTTGGTGAAACCGCAGTAGAAGACGAGCAGACGCCCCTTGTCCTCGCCGAGCAGCTTGGCGAACTCGGTGCGGGCCTTGTCGTCGAAGGTCGTGAGCTCCTCGATCGGGAACTCGAACTGCACCGCGCCGGGGAGATGCTCCTTCACGTAGCTGTCGGCATACGGCATGGTGTCGACGATCAGCATCGGCTTCCCTTCGTCGAGCCACTTCTTCAACTCGTCGGTGCGGACGATCCCGTACCCGCCCTTGGCCGTCTCGCGGGTGAGCTTGACCGCGATCTTCTCGGTTTCCAGTTCCTGTGAGCCCCAGTCGAGGGCCAGCGCCTGCCCGGCCGCGGTCAGCAACACTCCGGCCAGAGCCATTAGGGTCAGGACCGCTTTCCAATTGCTGTTCATGTCACGTTCTCCTCGTTCGCATAAGATGGGGGAAGAGCCCCCGGGTTGACGGATTTGATCCGACGGTCGACAAACGCCACGGCCATAAGTGCGGCCAGCATCAGCAGGTCGCGCCAAAACGCTGTCCGGACCGAGGTGTGTCCCTGCTGCTCGGCCACCGAGAAGCAGCCGCAGTCGACATCCAACTGCTGCCCCATGGCATAGCCGAGAACGCCGATAAACAGGAGCAGCAAGGCCGCCATCCCCGCCAGCCCGCCGCGCCAGCGCCGCACCACCGCCACGCCGACCAGCAGTTCCAGCACCGGCAGAGCGACCGCCACCGGCGGCAGCAGCACTTCGGGCACCAGGCCAAAGGCGTCGATCGACCGGGCGAAAGCCTTCGGGTCGGCCAACTTGACCGCCCCGGCCCAGATGAACAGGCCGCCCAGCAGCCAGCGCAAGGCCGGGACGGTAAATTTATGGAGCAGGTGACGATTCAGCATGGTCCGATTGGCCACGGGAAAATTCCGTTCGCCATTTTCGGGAATTGATCCCGGCGATGCAAATTGATAATTTCGCTTTTTCCTATATTTTGTATTCAAAAAACCGATAGGAGCGAGGATGAATCTGCATCGGCTGGAAATCTTTCTGGCGGTTGCCGACACCGGGGGCTTTTCCCGGGCGGCCGACGCGATGCTGCTGACCCAGTCGACGGTCAGCCAACATATCGCCTCCCTGGAAACCGAACTGGGCACACCGCTGTTCGATCGCACCGGACGCGGCGCCGAACTGACGGAAGGCGGCGCGCTGTTCTACCGGCATGCGCGGCGGATTCTGCTGGAATGCAGCGAGTTGCGCCAGCTGATGGCGGACTTTCGGGGGCTCGAAACGGCCCGGCTCTCGGTGGGGGCCAGCAACATCCCGGGGAACTACCTGATTCCGGAACTGTTGCCGGCACTGCTTGCCCGCCATCCGGGGATCAGCCTCAACGTCATGGGCGGCGACAGCCAGGAGGTTCTGGAACGGTTGCTGCGGGGCGAGATCTCTTTGGCGATCGTCGGCCGGCGTTGCAACGATGAGGAGCTGGTTTCCATCCCCTTGCTCGGCGACACGCTGCTGCTCGTCGTCGGCGCCGGCCATCCCTGGCGCGAACGGCAGGAGGTGACTCTCGATGAGTTGGCGGCCATGCCGCTGGTGGTACGCGAAAGCGGTTCCGGCAGTGGCCGCACTATCGAGGATGCGCTGCAGGCTGCCGGTGTCGACTCCAGCCGCCTGCGGATCATCGCCCGGCTCGGCAGCAACGAGGCGGCCAGGCAGGCAGTACTCGGCGGGATTGGCGCCGCCTTCCTCTCCTCATTGTCGATCCAGAGAGAACTGGCGCTTGGCGAGCTGACGACTGTGCGCATCAAGGGGCTCGCCATTGAGCGCCGGTTCTGGCTGGCAATGCGTCGCGGCCGCGCCCTCTCCCCGGCAGCGCAGGCCTTCTCCGCCCTGCTCACCGAGAGGTACGGAGCCAACGGCGCCACAGCCTCGTCCTTGGAACCCGCGCAGATTGGCTGAGCGGGCAAAAAGGGGCACAGGCCAAACGCCTGCGCCCCAGAGCTGTTCATGGCGGGAGTAGATGAGAATCGAACTCACCGGGGACGGGATGCGCCCCCCACCGGTTTTGAAGACCGGGCGCGTCACCAGACTACGAACTACTCCCTCGAAAATTCCCGGCCATTTTGCCAAACCCGGCCCGGGAAGGGAAACCAATTATTCTTCTGACGCTCCGGTGTTTTCGTTATACCCCGCTGGAGTCTCGTCCCCCCGGCTGAGGTTGGCCGCCAGGGTCTCCAGCTGCTGCCGGCCAGCCTCGCCGCGGAAGCCGCCGAGGGGAACCAGGCGCCACCCCCCGTTCTCCGGCACGACGCCGACCTGCTGCGGGCGTATGCTGAAGACCATCAGCAGGGCCAGGGCCAGCACGATGCTCCCCCCCCAGACCAGAGGCTCGCCCGGGTCGCGCGAGAACTGGAAGCCGCAGAACCAGAAGCCGTTGGGATCACGCGCATAGGCGGTCTGATAGATGGCCACGCCGCGGTGGACCAGCGGGGTGTTGACCTCGATCACCCCCCGGCGCACCTCGCGTCCCCCCTCCAGGATGGTCACCTCGCTGCGCAGCTGTTTGACGACGGGGTCGCGGAACGCCGCCGGCTTGAGAGTGACGCCGGGGCTGGGGTTGGTCGGGTAGTCGCGCGGCCCGCCGAGGGCATGGTACTCGCCGACCGGAGCCCCCTGGCGCTCGAGGAAGAGGAGCAAATGCTCCTCCTCGGGGTAGAAACGCAGCACCCGGGCGGTCAGGCCGTTGCCGAGATCGGCCGTCTCCCCCTCACGGGTGGTCACGGTCCGCAGCAGTTCGCGGCGCTGCGGATCGATCACGGCAATCTGCAGATCGATCGGATAGTAGATGACCTCGAAGTGATCGAGCCGCAGGGCAAAGCCCAGCGGGCGCGGCGCCTGGGTCGCCCAGTCGTGGACCTGCTCGGCCTGGTGGGTGACGTACAGGTTGATGGTGCCGACAAAACCGAAGATGCTGGCAAAGGCCCCGGCCATGATGACGATCACCGCCAGGTGCAGCACCGGCACCGCCCAGCGGCTGGCCGCCCGGCGCTGACCGAGCAGCCCGGCCCCGGCCGCCACCACCTGGTAACCGCACGCCTCAAGCCGCGCGGTTAACTCTTCGACACCGGCCTCCGGCAGCGGCTGGCTGCCGGCAACCGGGGCCAGCCCCCTGGCCACCTGCGCCACCAGGCGCTGCCGGGTCCCGAGGGTGCGGCTCACGGTGCGCCAGGTGCAGACGGCCAGATTGATGGCCAGGACGCCGAGCAGGGCGCGGAACCACCAGGCCTGGTAGTAGAGGTCGTAGCGCTGGACCGGCGCCCCCTGCTCGAGGACCTGCTCGACCGGCCAGAGGGTGCCGCCGACGGCGGCCGCGGCCAGCAGGAGCAGTACCCCGAGGGTCAGGCGCACGGAACCGAAAAGATCGAGCAGGCGTTGCATCATCGCTCCCTGAAGGCTAAAATTGACGGCATCTTAGCACCGAATGCCGGAGCGTGGAAGGCCGGCCCGGAAGGAAGCGCATGATTGTCGGCGTGCCGCGGGAGATCAAAAGCCAGGAACACCGGGTCGGCATGACTCCGGCCGGGGTCCGCACCCTGGTCGAGGACGGCCACCAGGTCCTGGTGCAGAGCGGCGCCGGGAGCGGCAGCGGCCTGGGGGATGCGCTGTACGCGCAGGCCGGGGCGACGCTGTTGGCCGATCCGGCCGAGATCTACGCCAGCGCCGGGCTGATCGTCAAGGTCAAGGAGCCGCTCCCCCCCGAGTATCCCCTGCTGCGGGCAGGACAGCTGCTCTTCACCTACCTGCACCTGGCCCCGGAGCCGCGGCTGGCGGAGGCGCTGTGCCAAAGCGGCTGCAGCGCCATTGCCTACGAGACGGTGACCAAAAGCGACGGCTCCCTGCCGCTGCTCACGCCGATGAGCGAGATCGCCGGACGTATGGCGCCGCAGATCGGCGCCCACTGGCTGCAGAAGGAGCAGGGCGGCAAGGGGGTGCTGCTCGCCGGCGCACCGGGGGTTAGGCCGGGGCGGGTGGTGATCCTCGGCGCCGGCACGGTCGGCAGCAATGCCCTGCGCATCGCCGTGGGGATGGGCGCCGACGTCACCGTGTTCGACATCGACCCAGGCCGCCTGGCCACCCTCGACGATCATTTCGGCAATCGCATTCACACCCTGATCGCCACCAGCCAGACGATCGAGGAGGAGGTGCCGCACGCCGACCTTTTGATCGGCGCGGTGCTGGTCGCCGGGGCCCAAGCCCCGCAGCTGGTCGGCCGCGACCTGGTGGCCCGCATGGAGCCGGGGAGCGTGATCGTCGATGTGTCCGTCGACCAGGGCGGCTGTGTCGCCACCACCCGCCCCACCACCCATGCCGACCCGGTCTATGCCGTCGACGGCGTGCTGCACTACGGGGTGGCCAACATGCCCGGCGCCGTCAGCCGGACCAGCACCTACGCGCTGACCAACGCCACTCTCCCCTACGTGCGCCGGCTCGCTGCCGAAGGGTTCGCGGCCTGCCTGCACCACCGTGAGCTGCGCTCCGGCGTCAACATCCATGCCGGAGCCGTCACCCACCCGGTCGTGGCCAAAGCCCTCGCGCTCCCCTGCCGGTCCCTCCCCGCCTAGCCGGTTGGCAGTCGCACGCCCCTGTGCTATCCTCCCCGGACTTTTGCCCGAGAGAGAGCCATGTCCGAAACCCTCTATGACGTTCTCATCATCGGCGGCGGCCCGGCCGGGCTGACCGCCGGCCTGTATGCCTCGCGCGCCAAACTCAAAACCGTGCTGGTCGAGCGGATGATCCTCGGTGGCCAGGTGATGACCACGACCAAGGTCGAGAACTACCCCGGCTTCCCCGGCGGCATCGACGGCCCCGACCTGATGCTGCGCTTCCAGGAGCACTGCCAGGAGTTCGGCCTGGAGACGATCAGCGGCGAGGTGACCGGCCTGACCGACCTCGGCCACTGCAAGGAGATCGTCGTCGATGGCCGGAGCTACCGCACCCGCAGCGTGATCATCGCCACCGGGGCCGAACCGAAAAAACTCGACATCCCCGGCGAGGGCGCCTTCGTCGGGCGCGGCGTCTCCTACTGCGCCACCTGCGACGGCGCTTTCTTCCGCAACGTCCCGGTGGCGATTGCCGGTGGCGGCGACACCGCCGCGGAAGAGGCGCTCTTTCTCAGCCGCTTCGCCAGCAAGGTGTACCTGATTCACCGCCGCGACCAGCTGCGCGCCACCAAACTCCTGCAGGAGCGCATCCTCGCCCATGAGAAGATCGAGCCGGTGTGGAACAGTGTGATCAGCGAGGTGCTCGGCGACAACAGCGGCGTCACCGCCCTGGCGCTGACCGATCCGCAGGGCGGCAACCGGCGCACCCTGGAGCTGGCCGGGCTGTTCGTGGCCATCGGCGTGGTTCCCAAGGCGCATTTTCTCGCCGGGGTGCTGGACCTCGACGCCGAAGGCTATATCCTTACCGACGGCGAGTGCCGCACCTCCATGCCGGGGGTCTTCGCCGCCGGCGACGTGCGCAAGAAGATCCTCAAGCAGATCGCCACCGCGGTCGGCGACGGTGCCGTGGCCGCCATCGTCGCGGAGAAGTACCTGGACGAGTTGGGCTGAAGTCAGAAGTCAGAAGTCAGAAGTCAGAAGTCAGAAGTCAGAAGTCAGAAGTCAGAAGTCAGAAGTCAGAAGTCAGAAGTCAGAAGTCAGAAGTCAGAAGTCAGAAGTCAGAAGTCAGAAG
>Ga0129297_10000386_pt1 | contig 21000 bp, 14 predicted proteins | sample I18A1metaG_FD_94708 | JGI IMG/M metagenome (GOLD analysis project Ga0129297, IMG submission 94708) | Lake sediment bacterial and archeal communities from Gulf of Boni, Indonesia to study Microbial Dark Matter (Phase II) - ​I18A1 metaG | ecosystem: Environmental > Aquatic > Freshwater > Lake >... | reverse complement strand
TCCCCATCTGGGTCTTCTGCCTCAATATAAATTTTCCAAATATATCCATACATCCCCTTTTCTACAGCAAAAGAGTGGGTAATGACAGGTGGTTTCGTTCCTGGTTTTGGTTGAGTCCATCCATTAGAAGGAACGAAAAGTGTAACAGCCAATAAAATGATAATCAAATTAAAAAATTTTTTGATCTTCATATCTCATACCTCCTTACAAATAAAATATAATAACCTGTAAGATAAATTTCAAGGAAACTATGGAGGGATAAATTCAGCACCATCCTGCCTGCGGTGTATTAAACCCTGCAGGAAGATTATTCTATGCCATTCACCCCGCACTATTTTATAGTGCGAGGGTTCATTCCCCAACAGAGCTGCGGAGTTTTCTGGAAGGTGCTGGATAAAATGGTTGTTTCAGGGGCTGGATTTCGATCTTCTTTAAGATCTTCTTAATAAAGTTATTGCCTCTTTTCTCGCTTCCTCAAAGACTTCCTTGAGGGGAACCCTCTTCTTCAATGCCAATCTCTTGCAATCCTCATATTCAGGGGCAAGGTTCACTATTCTCCCTTCCCACCGAGCCAATTTGAAACGGATCTTTCCATATCTCGTCTGGAGGGGAATGATCTCTCGGTCGGTGCGGCTCCTCTCTTCCTCACGCCACCTCAACCCAAGGGTGGTTGTTTCTCTGAGAAGAAACGCTGTAACGGAAGGTAGTTTTTCAACGGCAGAGATGACAGTAAGAAGAGTGGCTGGCCGATTCTTCTTCATCATAACAGGAGTAACAAAAACTTCTAAAACCCCCATGGCCCAAAGTTTCTCCATAATATAGTCATAGAATTGGGGGTTCATATCGTCAATGTTTGTTTCGATGACCACCACCCTCTCTTTTCCGGAGGTTGCAGTCGAAGTTCCAATAATCAGCCGAAGGAGATTGGGATGGGGCAGGTCATCTCGACCAGCCCCGTAGCCAATCCTCTCTAAACTCATTGGAGGCATTTCGCCGAACTGAGACGCTAAAGAGGTCAAGATGGCTGCTCCAGTAGGGGTTAGAAGCTCCCTTTCCACCCCTGAAGAATAGATGGGCTTCCCTTTCATCAAGGCCAAAGTAGCAGGAGCAGGGACTGGAAGGATTCCGTGTTCGCATTTTACAAATCCCGTTCCTACATTGATTTTCGATACATAAAGCTCATCGATTCCCATTTGGCAAAGGCCCCAGACCGATCCAACAATATCCACGATGGAATCCAGTCCACCCAGCTCATGAAAGTGAATCTCTGCCATCGGTTTTCGATGAATCTTTGCTTCCACCGAAGCGATTCGCTGAAAAATTTCTTTGCTCTTTTTTTTCACCTCTGGTTCTAAATGGCTTCTTTCAACGATCCTCAATAGCTCTTTCAAATTCCGATGAGATCTTGTCTCATCTCTTCCTTCAACGATGACCTGAGTGGCAGAGATTCCTCCTTTGAGAACCTTCTTCACCTTTAAACGAGCAGCAGGAATTTGAAGTTTCCTCAACTCCTGTCTCAAAAGATGAGGGTTCAACCCAGCATCGATCATGGAGCTAAGGATCATATCTCCGCTTGCTCCAGAAAAACAGTCAAAATAGGCAATTCGCATAGTCAACTCCGAATTCTTAGGTTAAGTTTATTATCGAAAAGAAAAAAAACAAAATCAAATGAAATTTATAAAGATAAAAACGAGAAAGGACAAAAATAGCAATTTTTTCGGGGCATTCGTATCCATTAGAAAAAAATCATAACACAACCTCATTTTAAAAAACATCCGTTCTTCGATCCCCTCAACGAAAGACAAGGGTTCCTCGCTCACGTGCCTCGCAATGAGGATTTCATTACAATGCAACCTCTGATATGCTCCCAGCAAGAGCCCTCTAAAAATCCTTTAGAAATTTGGCCAAATTTGAGATACAATACAATAAATTCCAATCTTCAAAACTCTAAATTCAAAACGGGGAAAATTATTTTGTTTGAATATTGGTTATTCGAATTTTGAGATTGCTTGGCCTGCCTGCCGCAGGCAGGGATTTGGTGCTTGGAATTTGGAATTTATTACCAGGTCGATTTTCATTAACAACCCTTTTTTACATGAATGACCATGAAGAAACTAATTTTGTGCGACTTTGACGGAACCATCAGCCTTCGGGATATGGGTTATATTCTGGTCAGTCGATTCTCCTCAGGGGATTGGGAGGCCATTGATCGTGATTTCCGCGAGGGAAAGATCGGATCGAAAGAGGCCTATTTTAGAATCGCAAAAATCCTAAAATGGGATGATAAGGATATTCTCGACTTTGTCCAGAAACATTCGAACATCGATCCCCATTTTACCTCATTCTACCAATATTGTCGGGAGAAGGATATCGATATCAAAATTGTCAGTGATGGTCTCGATTTTTATATCAAAAAGGTTTTGGACATTCATCGCCTCTCGGAAATTCCCTTTTATGCCAACCGTACCCATTTTCATAAAGGCGACGGGGTGGAGATCTCTTTTCCCTATTGCAATGACGAATGTGGCCTCTGCGGGACTTGCAAAAAGAAGCTCGTCCAAATCCACCGAAAAACATACGATTCCATCCTCTTCGTCGGCAATGGTATCTCCGACAGATGTGCTGCTCGTGAGGCAGACTTCGTATTCGCCAAAGATTCCCTTTACTCCTACTGCATTGAGCAGGATATTACCTGCCATTTCTTTGATAACTTTCAAGAGATCCTCGCCGATTTGAAGAAGCACATCCATGGGATCATTTTCGATCTGGACGGGACGCTTATTGAAGCTTATGAGGCCATCTATTTAGGATTAAAGGAGGCCTTTCAGCATTTCGGAAGGGAGATATTTCCTTTGAGCGATCTGAAGGAATATCTGAAGGCCGATTTAGAAGCAACGCTCAACCAGTTCTTCTCACGAGAAGAGGTTTTAAAAGGCATCCCTATCATGAGAAGGAAGTATGAAGAGGTCTACCTCGATAAGACCCATTTTTTAGATGGAGTCAAAGAGGTCCTTGAGGTACTCCATTCAAGAGGGATCCTTATGGGAGTGGCATCCAATAAATTTGGCCGCTTTTCAAGAGGGGCGCTCAAGCATCTGGGGGTTTCAGACCTTTTTAAGTCTGTGATCGGTGCTGGGGATGTTCCCCGAAACAAGCCCTTCCCGGATATGATCCATGCTGTCTTAAGGGAGATGGGCCTTCTTCCAGAGGATGTGGCCTTCGTTGGAGATACGCTCACAGACGTCGATACAGGCAAACAAGCAGGTGTTGACGTTTATGCCCTTCCGACCGGATTCCATTCAAAAATGGAACTTTCACAGAAAAAACCGAGGCGTATATTAAAAAATCTCAAAGAACTTACCCAAATAGTAACACCAAAAGAGTCAGATAGAATCAACCCTGTTGCATCAGAGATTGGATTTAAATTTCCTGTTCATTAAATACCTCTAAGGCATTAATTCCCCCATTGGCGGTCAGACATGCTTATGCTACAGGGTCAACCCTCTTTTTTCTCCTCGTCCTCCTGTCTCTTAAGAAAGGCCTGAATGTAGACCACCTTCTCCTCCTTTGACCCGTCTTCCTTTTTCGATAAAGGAAGAATTCTCTCAGACTGTTTGTATGCCTCCTCCAACTTACTGATGATCTCCTGAAGCTTTGGATCCTGCTCCACTAAATGGTTGACCTGCTGATCGAAATAATCACCGGCCCTTTGGAGTTCGGAGAGATCGATCTCCACCTTTATCAAGTCGACCAGACTTTTTAGGACCGAATAAATGACCTTCACATTCTTCGCCTGGAGGTATTGCGGGGCATGGCCCCAAAGACTTATCGCCTTCAAGCCTCTCTTTCGGGCGGCTTCCAGAATCAAGGTATGGATGCTTATGGGGCCGGTGTATTCGGTTAACCCCAGCCCAGCCCGGGCCACCTTCTCTCTCAGATCTTCATGGTTGAACAGAGCACTGACCAAGGTAGGATATGTATGGGGAATAAAATCGTAAGTTCCGCCGATAGTAAAAATTTGAGAGACCTCGAAGCTCTCTGCAAGATCCAGAACGAGATCAGCAAAGGTAGTCCATCGAAGATGGGGCTCGTTCCCGTAAAAGAGGATGAGGTCTTTGGAAAAAGGTTGCTTTGAATAGTAAAAATGATTGGTTGGAAATTTTAATTCCATCAATCTTCCTTCCTTGATGACCGCTACCGGTCGTGAGGAGGAGACTTGATAAAAATTCTCAATCGGAATGGAGGCCAATTTTTTAGCCTTCAAATTTTCCACAAGATACTGGAGGGCAAAAGAGGAGACCTCTGCAGCATTGGGCCATCCCTCAAATCCAATGATCAAATACGGTTTATGAAGATTTGGTTTTTCGAAGTAGATGATCTCTTCCATTTCTATTCTTTTGAAAAATCATATACCCTATTTCCCTTTTCTGTCAACTTTTTATTCCGCTCTTCATCCATTCTCTTTGAAGCCACGCATACTCTTCCTTCCCTTTTCGAACAAAAATCTCATTGAATATTACGCACTCTTTTGGTTAAATAAATAAAACCGCATTAAATAAAGTGGCATTGCGAGGAATGAAGTGACGAAGCCTTGTCCCGAGTGAAACGAGGGAACTTATGGGATTGCCACGCCCCCGTTGGTCGCTCGCAATGACGATGTAAACGCCGACCCCGCGTTAAAACGCGGGGCATTGGGGTCCCCCGGATTTACTGCATTCATCCCCGTGATAAATCACGGGGCTTTCTGCGGGGCGGGGTAAAGGAATTTAATGTGCTTGTATTAATAATAAAAACAGAGAGGATCTGATTATGAAATTTCCCCCACTTCAAAACCTACGCGTGTTGACATTAGATGGTCAACTTCTGTTCACTACACGTATCGCGCGCCTGTTCGCCTACGGGTTCCTCTCCGTTGTGCTGGTCCTTTATCTGGCCCGGGTTGGGCTGAACGAAGTGCAGATCGGCCTTCTCCTGACCCTGACCCTGATCGGAGATACAATCATCTCGCTGTGGATAACCACCTCTGCAGACCGTATCGGCAGGCAGCGGATGCTCATCGTAGGAGCCGGCCTCATGGTGTTCGCTGGGGTATTATTCGCACTAACTCACAACTTCCTCCTCCTTTTGATTGCAGCAACGATCGGTGTCATCAGTCCGAGCGGCTACGAAGTCGGCCCATTCTTGTCAATCGAACAGGCAGCGCTATCGCAGATTGTTCCAGACGAACAGCGTACCAAAGTTTTTGCCTGGTACAATCTCGTTGGCTCATTCGCTACTGCCCTGGGTTCCCTGGCAGGAGGCTCATTAGTGCAAGCCCTTCAGGGCATCGGAACGAAACCGTTGTTAAGCTACCGGGCTGTTGTGATTGGCTATGCCGCCATAGGGCTGCTGTTGGGCTTATTGTTCACTCAACTTTCATCGGCAGTAGAGATTTCGCAAGTGGCTGACCCAACTCAAAAGCTCAAAACTCGTTTTGGTCTCCACAGGTCACGGGGTGTTGTGTTTAAGCTATCTGCACTTTTCTCGATTGATGCATTTGCAGGTGGTTTCGTTTTACAAAGCATCTTGGCTTACTGGTTTCACGTTCGTTACAATGTTCCACCAGGGTTGCTCGGAAGCATCTTCTTCGGGGCAAATATTCTTGCCGGCATCTCAGCCCTGTCAGCCGCGTGGGTGGCATCGAAGATTGGCTTAATCAAAACGATGGTGTTCACACACATTCCCTCGAACATCTTGTTGATATTAGTACCGCTCATGCCCAACCTACCACTATCGATCGCTGTCCTTTTGATGCGCTTTAGCATCTCTCAGATGGATGTGCCTACTCGCCAGTCTTACACAATGGCTGTCGTCAGTCCGGATGAGCGATCGGCTGCTGCCGGTATCACCGGGATTGCGCGGACAACCGGTGCATCTTTGTCACCAGTTATAGCCGGCCCCCTGCTTGCTAAGGCAGCGCTTTTAAATTTTCCTTTCTTCCTCTCCGGCGGCCTGAAGATCATCTACGACCTATTGTTGTACCGCAGTTTTCGTGCGATCAAACCGCCAGAAGAAAGTCAGAAAAGTTAGGTCAAGGTTGAGCCTGAGGTTAAGAACGAAGAAAAACTTAGCCCATATCAAGTCAATGTCTGAAATTGAGAATTGAGAGGATCCTGTAGAATATGTAAACTCCCTAAAACACTAAAACAAATAAAGGCAGGCTAATTATTCAAAACAAAAGAGGAGGAACAAAGATGGCGAAAGTATTTACTTCAGTGAAGGAGATTTTCACCAAGATGCCCGAAGTCTTTAATCGGGATGCTGCCACAGGGCTGGACGTTGTGATCCAGTATAACATTGAGGGTGACGAAGGCGGAGACTGGTATGTGGTCATCAAAGATCAGACCTGCACTGTATCCGAGGGCGTGCATAACGGTCCGACTCTTTCGCTGAGAATCGCAGACAAGAACTGGATTGCCATGTGCAAAGGCGAGCTCGACGGCGTGTCAGCCTTCATGAGTGGCAAGCTCAAGGCCAAGGGTGACATTATGTTGGCCCAGCACCTGCCGAGGCTGTTCTCACTTCGTTAAGGCCCCTGATGAGCAATCATGTTCATCAGCTAATAGAGACAAGAGAGACTCTTCTTTCTAAGATTCTTCAAGGGATCAACCTCTATGCAACGAATCTCTCAATGGTCTCCAACAATCCTTCAGGCGTAAATTCGCTCTTTAAAATATAGGCTTCGGCACCGGCTTCTAAGCCCCGGCGTTTATCGGCGTCGCTTTCGCGCGTCGTCACAATAATGATCGGAACATCCTTGTATAAATGATCTTTTTTAAGCCGCAGGGTCAGTTCAAAACCATCCATCCGCGGCATCAAGACATCAGTAATCACCAAATCAAATCTTTCCTGATTTGCCTTCTCAAGCGCCTCCTTTCCGTCGCGGGCAATCACCACCGAAAAACCCGCAGATTCCAAAATATTTTTTTCCAACATCGCAGTACTTAAGGTATCTTCGACAAGCAGAGTGGTCTTCCGTTTCTTCGCCGGAGCTGACTTGGACGGAATTTGAACCTTTCTCACCATCACGCCTTCCGCATTCTCTATAATCTGCGGAATATCTAAGATGAGGATGACCCGGCCATCGCCAATGATCGTCGCGCCTGAAATTCCTCGCACATTCTTTAAGGGCCCACCCAAATTCTTACGCACAATTTCCTGCCGACCAAGTAACTGGTCTACCATTAAGCCGATTCTTTTTTCTACCGACTGTACAATGACCACGAGGAAAAGTTTCCTTTCTACAATTCCCCGCTGCGATAGGTTAAAGACATCATTCAAGCGCACCAAAGGCAAAATCTGGCCTCTTAGAGCGATAACTTCTTTTCCTTCTACCGTCCGGATTTCTCCCTCATTCACCCGAATGGTTTCCACGACATTTTCAATGGGTAAAGCAAAGGTTTCGTTTCCGCAGGCGACAAATAGACTGTCGGTGATTCCCAGAGTAAGAGGCAGTTTCATGACGAATCTTGAACCTTGGGAAGGCGTAGAATAAATCTCAATAATTCCCTTTAATTTTGAAATATTTTCCCTCACGACATCTAAACCCACTCCTCTCCCAGAAACTTCGGTGACCCTTTCGCTTGTGCTAAAGCCTGGAATAAATAATAATGAGTAGACCTGTTCGTTCACTAAATCTTTGACTTTTCCTTCGGTAATGAAGCCCCTTTTTACCGCCTCTCTCTTTATCTTTTCTGTATCAATCCCCCTTCCGTCATCAGAGATTTCAATGACGGCCTGGCTGCCTTGCTGAGAAGCAGCTAAGGTAATGGTGCCTGTCCGCGGCTTACCTTTTGCGACACGCTCATCCGGTGGTTCGATTCCGTGGTCGATCGCATTACGCAGGATATGCATAATCGGTTCTTTCATTTCGTCTATGATCGCCTTATCGAGCTCCGTCTCTTCTCCTTTGATGAGAATCTGTATATCTTTCCCTTTTTCATTTGCTAAATCGCGCATCGCCCGCGGAAAAGTACTGAACAAATAACTAACAGAAATCATTCTCAACCTGAGTACCTCGTCTTCTAATCCCTTGGTAATAAAATCAATCGAGTTATCCACCTTCCTTAATTCCTGAATTAAAGCACCGCAATCTTCCTTGATCTGGGGTTGGACCTCAGCTCTTAAGGACAGATTTTTACTCAATTCATCCAGGTGAATTTTAGAGATAAGTAATTCTCCGGAAAGATTCATCAGCTTATCTAACTTTCGAATATCGACACGAATACTTTCTTCGCCAAATGGCGCAGGAATGACCGGCTTTGGTTCAGAGATCGCTGCTACGGGCTCTTCTTTTATTTTCTTTACTTCTGGTTTCTTGGGTTTGTGACCCTCTGGTTCTTTGCGAGGTTTGTCTTGAAATACATCTTCTATTTCTTTACGGAGCTCATTGACAAAGGGACTACTCACCCCAGTATCTTTCCAAGTCACCTTATCTTCGATCAGCAGTGGAATCGCATCCGCACATTTAAAAAGCACATCAAAATGTGCTTTCTCCAATTTGACTTTACCTTCCAGAACCTTCTGCAGTGCATCCTCCATCACATGGGCGACATCGGCAATCCTTTTATAGCCGATCATGATGGAAGAACCTTTGATTGTGTGCGCTTCCCGCATCAGGGGCTCAAGAAGCAATTGATCACCGGGTCTTTTTTCTAACTTAAGCAATCCATCATTTAATTTCTGGATATGGTCCTGTGTTTCGGCCTTGTATTGTGCAATAAATTTTCTCTTATCATATCTCATATTCGTTATCTAACGACAAATTTTGCGGTGATGTCCTGCAATTCCTTTGCCAATCCATTTAACTGCTCCGCTGCCGCCTGCACCTGCAGGGCTCCTGTAGTAATCGGTTTCATGGCATCGTTAAGGTAGAATATGGTATCGGCGATTTGCTTGGAGCTCGAAATCTGTTGGGTGGCGAACACGGCGATTTCTTTGACACTTTCTGCAGATTCCTGGGACAGTTTAATTTCTTCGTTAACGTTATTGTTGCTTTGTTCCATCGAGATGATGGCGTTGGACATCTCATGCTGGATAATTTCGATGAGGCTGGTGATATCCTTAGTGGATTTGGCAGTGGAATCGGCAAGTTTTCTGATTTCATCTGCCACTACTGCAAAACCCCTTCCTTCTTCACCGGCCCGGGCTGCCTCAATGGCAGCGTTTACTGCCAAGAGATTTGTCTGATCCGCCACATCATTGATCAGTTCGGTGATTTTTCCGATCTGTTGGGATTTTTCACCTAAAGAGGTAATTTTTTCTCCGGTTTTGCTGATGGCTTCTTTTATATTGGCCATACCGGCTAAGGCATGGTTGGCAATCTGAGCTACGCGCTTGATATTCTCACTTACCTGTTCTGCGGATTTAACTAGCTCCGCAGCTGCAGTGGCGGTCTCATTGATGGCTGAGGATTGCTCCCTGGCACCTGCTGATTGCTGCTGAACTGTGGAGAGGATTTCTGTAGAAGCGGAGGTAATTTGTGCAATGGCATCTTGTGTCTTACGAAAAATATTCTTGAGGTTCTCATACATACTGTTAAAGGTTTCTGCCAGAAGGCCAATCTCATCACGACTCTTGACCACATTTAAAGAACTGGTAAAATTGCCTTGGGCCACCAAATGGGTGGCTGAGACAAGACTCTCAATAGGTTTCGTAATATTTCTCTTCATCGTCAAGGCAACGACTATCCCAGAGATAAGACCCAAAAAGGCAAAGACGAATAATAATAATACACTATTCCTCCCCTGACGAACCGACTCTTTAAGCGCGAACTCCGTTTTTTTGGAAATTTCATCTCCTACCTGTTGGGAATAGGTTGTGATATAACCCATAACTGCATCGAATTCTCTCTTTGCCGGTGAATTAAGAATCAACTCTGGCTTGGTCAAACCTTTTTTATAGTCAGTGAAAATATTATTGGCCGTTTTGTCCACATCCTCTTTCATTCGCTGCAATTCTGAAATATTATCCTGGAAAACTATCTTGGCCTCCTGCAGTTTTTTTATCCCATTCCTCACTTTTTCATGCGCCGCATCAGATGTCTTTTGTCCACCTTTTAAATCGCCATTTAAGAGATGCATAATAGCATTGTTTTGTTCATATAGGGCTAGTTCGATTTTCAAAATCGCATCCGCGCTTGGCCAATTCTTTTCTGCTACCAAACGTATTTTTGCGGCCATACTATTCAGACTGTAATAAGCGACTGCAGCAATGATTAAGACAATGCCTAAGATTACAGAGAAAGTCACAGTTAATTTTTTACCTACGGTGAGTCTCATCACTTAACCTCCTTTATGCTTAAATTCTTCTAACCCTAAAATCTTTTTTAAACCTAAGAAAGCCATAATCCCTAATTCGGACTGGACTTGCCCGAGGGTCAATTCCAACATTTTTCCCCTTAGAGTAGCGAGGGGTGGCTGGATAGAATCCTTTTCAATCTCCCGAGCTTCAAATATTTTATCCACCACAATGCCTACCAATCCATCTTTCATTTCTGTGACGATCATCTTGGAAGTTTGTGTGACTTCTCCACCTGCCAATCCTAAAAATGGCCGTATATCTATCAGCGGAATGATTGTTCCATGCAAATTCGCTACCCCTTTTACAAAAGGGGCCGCATTTGGTACGCGGGTCACGATGCCCGGTGTAAATACTTTTTTGGCCTCGGTGATATCAATACAATAGTTCTCTTCATTCAGAGAAAACGCCAAAACGCGCAAGGTATCCTTAGCTACCTGCTCCTCAAATTGCTCATCCTCTGATTCAACAATAATTTTATCAATGCTCAATCGCTCTTGTAGGGATAATAATTTCTCAGCATCCATCAAGAGAATGAGGCGCTTTCCAATCTTTCCTATAGCAACAAGATAGTTGGCTTCCCTAAACAGTGTACCCGGTGGCTCTAAGTTTGCGGCCTCAAGGTTCAGTACATCCGTTACCTGATCTACGATAATACCTATATGATGTCCATGAACCCTGGTAATGATGATGCGATTTAGTTTATTTAAGTCCTGTTTTTCTAAACTGAATTTTTTGCGCAAGCTTATGAGAGGCATGACTTTCCCGTGCCAGATGATTACGCCTTCTACAAAATCCGGCGCCTGAGGTATAGGCGTGATTTCCTTTATGCGGATCACCTGGCTTACATTTTTTATTTCTAAGGCATACTCTTTCTCGATGATACTAAAAGCGATAATTTTCATCTTAGTGTTCAGTGGATCGCGTATCCGCTCGCTATGCACTCGTTTTTAGTCTTTCGATATTGCTTTTACAAGCACCGACAATTGCCACAGCACTGAACCCACCGCTATAGGCAATGATTTCATCAGGCGCACTCTTTGCCAATATATTTAAGGTGTTTCTATATTCTCGAATGGCTTCATGAGGCTTTCCTTCGCTTTTATATATGTTGGCTAAACTAAAATGAGCCAGAATAAAATCTTTATTTAAATAAAGTGCTTTTTTGAAACTTTTTTTTGCCTCTTCAACATTTCCTTCTTCATTAAAAAGAGAACCAAATAAATAATGCGCTGGGGCAAATAAAGGATTCAATTGAAGCGCGGTTTTGAGCCTCTCTTTTGCCTCTTCAAACCGGCCTAAGCTTGAGAGTGCTACTGCTTCTAAATAATAGGGTTCTACCGCATCCCTTTTTATTTTGTGCACTTGTTCAACAAGGTATAACGCCAGATAATATTTTTTGGCATGTAAATTTTTGATGACCTCGGTTAAGAGCTCATCAATACTCTTTACTGGTTTAGTCTCCCGACATTTGAATTCTTTTAACTGCGCTTCTAACTCCTTAGGTAATATTTCTCCTAAAACTCTTCCAACCCCAACTCCATGTGGGACAGGGACTTCTATCTCTGATAAAACTTTCTTAACCTGGCGTTTCCGATAATATATAGCATCCTCCCAATCCAACATTTTGAATTTATCGGAGATAAATTGAAGGCTTTCAGAGTATCCGATAAATAGATAACCGCCATCGTTAAGACTATGATAAATCTTACCCATTACCTCCATGGTGGTTTGGATTTCAAAATAAATGGTGACATTACAGCAGAAAATAATGTCAAATGCTGCAGGATAATTTCCTTCCATAAGATTCAAATAACCAAAACGAACCATATTTTTAATCAACTCTCGTATTTCGTATTCCGCGTTCCCTCCAATACCTTTTCTTTCTATGAAATACAGGTCTCTCCGCTCCTTACTAACCAGGCGCATAGAGTTTTCACAGTAAGTTCCCTTTCTTGCTACTTCTAAAGCGCTATTTGAGGCATCTGTAGCCACAATCTGGATATTCCAGTTTTTTAATTCGGGAACTACTTCCTGCACGACGATAGCGATCGAATACGGTTCTTCTCCGGTGGAACAACCTGCACTCCAGATACGTAAAGATGGTTTCCCATCTATTTCCCATTGATTTGAGATCATATTGTCTTTTTTATGCGCAATAATTTCTGGCAAAATCTTTTCTTTAAGAGCCTTAAACTGCGGTTCATTTCGGAAAAAACAGGTGTGGTTTACAGTGAGAAGGTTGAGAAGCTCACGGAATTCATCTTCTTTCTCTTCAGAAAATGTCAAAAGATTATAATAGATAAGCGGTGAGTCAATCTTTCGTTCATGCATCCGATAAAGAAGCGCATTTTGTAAATCCTTAAGGTCGTAGTCCTTAAAATAAAGGCCGCTTCGCACAGTAACTAATTCTTTAAATTTTGTTTTAAGCTGGTTGGATAAAATAAGATTGGTCTCCTTTCAATGATGTACAAATTTGGACAAGAGTGATGCGTTTAATGGTATTGATTGCAAATACCATACCAGGTATCTGTAATTATTCGTATTTAATTAAAAAATCGATAGTTTCGTAAAAACCTCAAAATAGTAGAGAATGTCACGTTGAACCTGAAGATGTGATGCTAATCTATTTCAGCATCTCAGTGGAGACATCTTTTGGTGTCTAAAAAATCAAGTACTTATGAGTCCCTAAGACCTATATCCTGATTCCGTTATTGCGGTACAGTCTCTTAATGGGGAGAAAGAGGGGTAAGTGGCGCTCCTACCAGGCGTTCATAAGCCTCGAGATATTTCTCTCGTGTCTTTTGAACGATCTCTTCTGGCAATTGAGGAGCAGGAGGGCTTTTATCCCACTTGATAGAAAGAAGGTAATCTCTTAAGAACTGTTTATCAAAACTTTTTTGTGAACCACCGGGCTGGTAATCATCCTTAGGCCAGAATCTTGATGAGTCTGGGGTGAGGAGTTCGTCGATCAGAAGAAGCTTTTCATCCTTGATCCCAAACTCCATCTTGGTATCTGCGATGATGATACCCCTGCCCTCTGCAAAATCTCGAGCCTTTTTGTAGATTGCTATAGAGAGAAATCGCAGTCTCTTTGCAAGACCTTTTCCAGCGATCTTTTCTGTTTTCTCGAAGGTGATGTTTTCATCGTGCAGCCCAATCTCGGCTTTAGTGGCAGGGGTAAAGATGGGCTCCTCTAACTTTGAAGACTCCAGCAGCCCTTTAGGAAGTGGAATGCCGCAAACCTCACCTGTCTCCTTATATTCCTCCCATCCAGAGCCAGAGAGATAACCTCTGACCACACACTCGATGGGAAGGACGTCCATTTTCATCACCAACATGGAACGATCTCTTAGCACCTCTTGATAGGGTTGACATGCTTCAGGAAAATCCTTCAGCTCTGTCGAAATGACATGATTGGGGACAATCTCTTTTGTCAGATCGAACCAGAACTTGGAGAGCTGGGTAAGTACCCTCCCTTTATCTGGAATCGGATTTGGCATGACGACATCAAAGGCTGAGATCCGATCGGTAGCAACGATTAAAAGTCGATCTCCGAGATCATAGATGTCCCTCACTTTTCCCCTTCCCTTTAGTTTCAGGGTTTTGAATTCGGTCATTGAAAGCACTTTGGATGCCATAGATACCTCCCGTTAGTTCGGAGCAACTTAGTTCGGGGTTCGGAGTATTTGATCTTAAATTTTGATCTCCGAACTCTGAACTCCTAACTCCGAACTTATTTTATTTTAAGCGTTCTCATTCGATTAATCGCCCCAGCTAACTCATAGATACGGGGCATGGCCAGGTTTCCAACCTTATAGGGAAGAAGAATATCGAACCCTCCCTCGCGGATATCTTCCATAACCTTTTCCAATCCCCTTCTCAAATTTGCGGTCTTATCTAAATAGTGTTCGCTATAGTAACGAATCAATAAGCCAATGGAGCGAGTCTGACTGGGATCAACCAATTGCTCCAAACAGGAGAGGTCGATGGCCGTGGAACCATAGAGGATCGTCCGCATACTCTTCACATCGATCTTCCCCTCCCTCCTTCCACGGCTTGCATCAAAACTCTGAGGAAGGGGCTGACGGGATGTGATTCTACCAAAACTGCTTCCTCCCTCATCTACTCGTTTGCTCGTATGCTTCAAAGCGATCTCCTTCGCCAGGTGGGTCACACAGCGAGGTTGGTAATTGTCCATCATGATCACTGTATCAGCGACATCAAAATAATCTCCAGAACCTCCCATGACAAGAATAGTAGAAACGCCCAAATCACTATAAAGTTTTTTAACTTTGTCTACGAAAGGGGTGATCGGCTCTTTGTCTTTGATCACCAATTCCTGCATCCGCTCATCTCTCACCATGAAATTCGTCGCTGAGGTGTCCTCATCGATGAGAAGGGCTTTAGCACCCATCTCGATGGCCTCGATGATATTGGCTGCTTGAGAGGTGGAACCACTGGCATTCTCCGTCGAAAATCTTACTGTACCTTTTCCCTGTGGAAGGTAATTGATGAAGGCACTGATATCCACTTTTTCAATGCCCCGTCCATCCTCTGCGCGAATCTTGACAGCCGATGGAAGGGTGACGACATACTCCCTTCCATCCCCTGGGATGTGAGGATAGACACCCCGCTCGATGGCATTCAGCAGGGTGGTTTTTCCATGAAACCCGCCTCCTACGATTAATGTCACTCCCTTTGGGATCCCCATGCCTTTGATGCGTCCACGATTCGGAACAGACATTTCTACTCCCAGCTCTGGAGGATAGTAGAAGGGAACGACATTCTGTGTGAGCGGCCGATCATCCACCCCGCACCTTCTTGGAAGGATGGACATATCATGGACAAAGACTACCAATCCTTTCTCTTCTAATTGTCTTTGGATCGCCTCTTGATCTTCAGCCACCTCCACATGCCTCCCGACCTCAGATGGGTCATAGTTTTGATAAAGAAGACATTGCTCGCCAATCTGGGGAATCTCCTGAAAGAAAATCGCCATAGCCTCCTTGCCTAAAATCATCCTTCCCTCAGCCGGAAGGCCGACCGTAAAACGGACTTCCACTCCCTGGGCATCGATGGAAACCGCACTTCGCTCCAAGATCTCCTGCTTTCCTGAATCGATGCTGATGAGACCACTCTTTCCGATCCCTCGATGTCCCTTCACCAATCTCCTCTGAACGGTTTCAAACCGCCTCGCAATAAAGTCCTGAAAAGCAATCCGTTTGATCCGACATTCGAAAAGGGAGCCAGGAAATCCCGTCCTCGAAAGAGGAATATGAAACCTTAATCGGGAAGGGGCAGCAAAGGGATCTCCTTGGACATGGTCAATATAGAGGGTAAATGGACCAAAGTCATAACTCCCTTCAATATCTTTGTAGGCCTTATACCCCTTTCCATCGATCCTCGCGAGGATGGTTCTTAAATCTTCTTTCGAAGCCACATCAACTCCTATGGAATAATGGGGTACTGGAATATTGGAACATTGATTATAAGCACCAAAAAAGAAGATAAAATTTCCGCTCCATGAGAACCCATCATTCCAGTATTCCAATTTATTATAATTCAAGTTTATCGCTTATCTTTCCCATCGCCTTCAAACTCAATTCGGCAAATTCTTCAAGAGAGATATGAAGATCTTCACACTTACGGATCGACTCCCGATTCACATTTCTGGCAAACTCTTTCTGTTTCATCCTTTTGATGATGGACGAAGGCTTAACGCTTGAGATCTTTTTATCGGGATAGACCAGGGCCGTTGCGACCACCATGCCGGTGATGCATTCTGAGCAAGTGATAGCAACGTCTAAATCTGTCTTCCGTTCTATTCCTAGTGCTTCAGCATTGTGACCCTTAATCGCTTCAATAACTTCATTTGTTACTCCTTTCTCCTTTAGAATTTCTGCTGTCTTAAGACTGTGCTGGGAGGGTTGATCTTTCGTCTCATTATAATCGAGGTCGTGGAGCAATCCAACGATCCCCCACAACTCAGGATCATGACCCAACCTCTCCGCCATCGCTCTCATAACTGCCTCGGTGGCATAGCAATGTTTCCTGAGGCTCTCGACCTGAAGGTAATCTTTCATCAACTTCACTGCCTCTTCTCTTGTAATGCCTGCATCCCCCATCTGTTCACCTCGACTTTGCGATTGCGGACTGTAGATTGCAGAATTGAATCCCTGTCTACGGCAGGCCCTGAACCTAACCTGGTTCATGGCAGGTAGGCGAAATCCGCCACGGTACGGGCGGTCTTACCGACCGCATCCCGAAATCTGAAATCTTAAGACCCCGTGCATCCATTGATTGAAATTGACTTTTCCTCCAAAAATGTTATCTTCTGTGACGAAAATCATCTCCCACCTTACCCCTTCTCCTGCCTGCTGGTAGGGACAGGCAGGCACTAATGGAGGAGGATTGAAGGGAGCAGTTCTAAAGATGATCAGCAACAAAATCGGGCATCGCCTCGACCCTTATATTTATAACCTATTTAAAAAAATTTTTAGAGAACATGCCAATCCAAACCTCTTCACCTTAATGGGTTTCTTTTCAACTCTCCTCGCCTCCTTCCTGATTCTTAAGGAATTCTGGATTTTGGCAGGACTGTTTATCATCCTTTCAGGGTTCTTCGACCTCATCGATGGTGTGGCAGCAAGAAGATTAGGGAAGGTCACAGCCTTCGGTGGTTTCTTAGACTCAGTCTTGGATCGATATTCGGATCTCCTCCTCCTTCTATCCCTGCTTATTTACTACTTAAAAAAAGGAGACCCTGCTCTGGTCATCCTCACTTCTTTTGTGAGCATTGGCACCGCTCTCATCCCCTATGTCAGAGCGAGGGCAGAAGCTGCAAATGTTCCATGCAACATCGGACTCATGGAGAGAGCGGAACGAATTATTCTCCTTTCTGCTGGAACACTTTTGGGCTGGATGGACCTGATGCTCTGGATTTTAGCCATCCTCACTCACTTTACAGTAGTTCAGCGAATCTATCATGTATGGAAGAAGCTTCGTCATTAAATGTCAAATTACAAAGTTCAAATGCCAAATTAAATCCAAAGTTCAAATTTCAAATCCCCCCAACCCCCCTTTGCTAAAGGGGGGCGAGGGGGGATTATTGATACATTTTGGCCCTTGACATTCCTTTGACATTTGGAATTTGGAATTCTTTCCTCCCTCGATCATTTCATAGATTTCGCTCAAGAGAACGCTTGCGAAATCTTTTTCTTTGACCTTCTTGATTACCTTCCCCTTCTTAAAGAGGAGACCCACCCCCCTTCCACCAGCAATCCCAACATCTGCCTCTTTAGCTTCACCGGGTCCATTGACCACGCATCCCATAATGGCAACGGTGAGGGGTTTACAAATTTTCTGAACATTTTTCTCAACTCTCTCCACGAGGCGGTTGAGATCGATCTCGCAACGGCCACAAGTGGGACACGAAATAATCTCCACTCCTCGTTGCCGAATCTTTAAGGCTCTCAATATCTCATAACCAACCTTGACCTCTTCCACCGAATCTCCGGTCAGGGAAACTCGAAGGGTGTCTCCAATCCCTTCGCTGAGCAGAAGCCCGATGCCAATGGAAGATTTAACAATGGCCCCAGAACCCCTTCCAGCCTCTGTGATTCCTAAGTGGAGTGGATAGTCGGACTTTTCTGAAAATAGACGATAAGCCTCTAACGTCCTCCGTACATCCGAAGCCTTTAGAGAAACCTTAATCTGATGAAATCCAAGGTTTTCCATCGACTCGATCGTCCGGAGGGCACTCAAAATCATTGCCTCCGCAGTTGCTCCTCCAAAACGTTTCAAAAGATCTTTCTCTAATGAACCAGCATTCACTCCAATACGGATCGGGATGGAACGATCTCTCGCCTCGATGACGATAGTTTTGAGGCGATCCCTTCCTCCAATATTCCCAGGATTGATCCGTAGCCCATCCGCCCCTGATTCCATTGCCTTCAGGGCCAGCCGATAGTGGAAATGTATATCGGCAATGAGAGGAATCTTGATCTTCTTCTTTATCTCAGCAATCGCATGGGCTGCCTCTTCATTTACGACTGCCACTCGTACGATTTCGCAGCCCACTCCTTCAAGACGCCGAATCTGACGAACAGTCTTTCGAATATCCCGTGTATCTGTCTTCGTCATCGATTGGACAGAGATGGGTGCGTTTCCTCCGATCTTTAACGGACCGATAGAAATCTGGCGGGTTTTTCGACGCTGAATCATATAATTCCCCCTCACGTTTCCCTTCTCCCCCAGGGGAGAGGTACAGGATGAGGGCAAATTTCAGATTTATCAATCTGCTATCTGCAATCTGCTATCTGCAATCTTTCTTCTGGAGGCTCTCCAACTTTCAGCGATGAAATAGAGGGTGGGGACAAAAACCAACGTTAGGAATGTTGAGACAGTAAGTCCTCCAATGACAGCAATCGCCAAAGAGGCATTGGCCTCAGCACCCTCTCCAAATCCCAGTGCCATTGGAATTAATCCACAAATGGTTGTGAGGGATGTCATCAGAATCGGTCTAAGGCGGATTCTGCCAGCTCTGACGATGGCATCTTTCAATTCGGCCCCCTCCTCCCTCCGGAGGCGGTTGATGTAATCAACGAGAATGATGGCATTGCTCACCACGATTCCGACCATCATGATGATCCCGATAAAAGAGACGACGCTTAGCGTATTGCCTGTAAAATAGAGAGCCCAGATGACTCCGATGAAACCCAATGGAACCGAGAACATGATCAAGAAAGGGTGGAGCAGGGACGCAAACTGGGAGGCGAGCACCATATAGACCAGAAGGATGGCCAAAGCCAAGGCGAAGAGAAGCATCTGGAAGGCCTCCTGCTGTTCAAGGCGTGACCCTTTAAGGGTCACGGAGAATCCTTCAGGAATCTTCATTCTTGAGATCTTATCCTCAATCTCACTGGCAATCGAGCCGAGATCCCTCCCGCTTGTATTTGCCGTCACATGGATGACCCGTTGCTGATATTTCCGCTCCAACTGAATAGGAGAGAGAATGTGCTTTACATCGACGACATTTTCGAGAGGTACAATCCTACCACTCGAAACAGGGAGAGGTATCCGAGTCAGATCTTCTGGACGCTTCCGGTCCTCTTCTCGAAGTCGGACTCTGACGTTATGCTCCCTCCCCGTTTTTGGATCGATATAAATGGAAGATTGGGCGCCTTCAGTACCTTCGACCGCTCTCCTCACAATTTCCGCCACACGGGAGGTCGTCAGTCCTACGGTTGCTGCGCGATCTTGACGGATTCTCACCTGATACTCCGGCAGGCCGTCTTCGCGTCCAATCTGGATATCCGTAGCCCCCCGGACTTCTTTAAGGATCTCTTCCACCTCCTTAGCCAAACGAGTTCCCGTTGCCAGGTCATATCCGAGAATTTCCACATCAATCGGATCGTCACTTCCGAATGTGATGATTCGGGAAATAAGGCCACCGGGATAGATGGAAACAATCGCTCCTGGGATTTGTCTCACTTTCTCCCTAATAGAACGAGAAACCATATCAGAAGACCGGCTTCTCTCTGTCTGGTCGACCAGCATCACCGAAGACATCCCTGTGTGGTTACCCGCAAACCTACCGCTGAAGATGACGCTCCTGCCTTTCCCAGAACCAGCCCTTGCCCAGAGAGACTTTAGTTCCGGGACCTCCTCAAAGACGATATCTTCCACTCTACCTATCACTTTCACCGTCTCATCCAGAGAAGATCCAACTGGGAGACGAATGGTCATCCGGAGTTGCCCCTCATCGATCTTAGGGAAAAAGTCGGTTCCAATTAGAGGTATGAGAAAAAGAGTCCCCACAAAGATCCCGACGACCCCTAAGATGACCATTCTTCGGTGAGAAAGGGATAGATCAAGAAGGTCTTGGTAATGCTGATCCACCCAGAGGAAGAAAGGCCGAGTTCTCTGAAAGACCTTCTGGGTCCATGGGATTTTCTTCGATTCCTTTCTGGGCCGGAGGAATTTGGCCGTTAAAACGGGCACAAGGGTCAGCGAATCAAAAAGGGAAGCCAATAGCGAAAAGGCAACCGTGTAAGCCATCTGAAGAAACAATAACGCAGCGATCCCTTTGACAAAGGCAAGGGGAATAAAGACGATAATGCTGGTGATGGTCGCCGCAATGACCGGCGTGCTCACTTCCTTTGCTCCTCTGTAAGAGGCCTCCTCAGGAGACTCCCCCAGCTCAATATGCCGGTTGATATTCTCGAGAACGACAATCGCATCATCGACCAATCGACCGACGCCTAAGGCTAACCCACCCAGGGTCATAATATTCAATGTGAAATTGCCAAAATGGAGAAGCACAAAGGTCGCGATAATCGAGATCGGGATGGAATGGGCAATGATCAGAGTGCTCGTCCCGCTACCGAGAAAGATGAGAATAATCGCCACGGCCAAGAGGGCCCCCATAATCGCCTCGTGCTGGAGGTTCTTGATCGATTTCCGAATAAAGGTAGACTGGTCTGAGACGACCTGGATCGAGACCCCTTTGGGAAGCTCCTTTTGGATCTGCGGCAGAGCCTTTAAGACGTTATCCACGGTGGCAACGGTGTTGCCCCCGATCTGCTTCAGGATGCTGATAATGATCCCTCTTCTCGCATTGACATGAATCTCTTCATCGGCATCCTCAAATCCATCCGT
>Ga0129297_10000385_pt1 | contig 21001 bp, 20 predicted proteins | sample I18A1metaG_FD_94708 | JGI IMG/M metagenome (GOLD analysis project Ga0129297, IMG submission 94708) | Lake sediment bacterial and archeal communities from Gulf of Boni, Indonesia to study Microbial Dark Matter (Phase II) - ​I18A1 metaG | ecosystem: Environmental > Aquatic > Freshwater > Lake >... | reverse complement strand
GTACTGTCGAGTCGGATTCCTTCCCGCCGATGATTGTTCTGCACAATGTGATGCCGAAATCACCGATCAGGCTGTTCGCGAATGACTCGTTGGTCGTGATCGTCGCGGAGACGGCCATCCCTGCCTCGCTGACAAGACAGCTAGCCGCTGCAATCGTGAAGTGGGCGGTTTCTCACAACGTGGACATTGTTATCTCGATTGGCGGGATGGCTGTGCAGAACCGCCAAGACATCGATGTGCCCAAGGTCTTCGCGGCGATCTCGGACAGATCGCTCGAGAAGAAACTGGTGGATGCAGCCGAGGTCTTGGAGGAGGGATATATTGTGGGAGCTTACGCGCTCATACTGAAGAAGTGCGCTGAATTGGAGCTGCCGGCGATTACATTGCTCACTCAATCATTCTACAACTATCCCGATCCAGAAGCAGCTGCCGCTGCACTGAACTCGTTGAACAAGATACTTGGCTTGAAGGTCGAAGTCTCCGACCTACTTCAGAAGGGTGAGGAAATTCGTCTCCGAGCTAGAGATGTCATGAAGCGGACCCAAGCCGAGATGGCTCGGATGGACAAATCACAGGAACTTGAGATTCCTGCACTTTACGGGTGAGATTGGAAATGTCACACGAGAGGAGGAAGCATTTCGTTGAGGCGATGGATGAGTACTTCAGGCGAGCCGAATTCATGTTCGAACGCTTCTTTGCGTCCGGCTGGAACGAGGCGGCCGAATGTATCGAGCCTCTCTATAGCATAGCCGTCACCTCAAATGAGGTGATGTTGACCGTCGATCTACCGTATGTGAGTCCTGAGGAAGTCAGATTGAACGTACCAGCAGACGACATGGTGGAAATCCACGCCAACACAAAGCGAAGGATAACGTTTGCAGATCTAGGCATCAGGCACAGGGGAGGCCAGTTCAAATGCTACCATGCTCGAATCCACATGCCAGTGCCTGTCCTCGAATCAGGGATGACTTCAAGATTCAAGCGCGGCGTACTTGAAATCCGCCTTCCACGATCGATCTAGATCGCTTTCTCTAGAGCAGCGATGCATGCCATCGGGAAGAGTAGAGTTGCATCCCCTATAACGGTCGCGGTACGACTTCCTGACTTGATCTTTCCCCAACTGATCGCCTCACTTAGGGGGGCTCCGCTGAGTCCGCCCGGTTCGGGTCTGTCCATTGTGAATTGAACTGCAGCGTCGAGTCCACCTCGGAAGGTACTGGCGAGCAAGGTGAAGTGCTTGGGCATGCCACCGCCGAGAATGATGAGCCCTATCCTATCGCTCTCGTAGACGAGCTCAACGATTCGGCTCAAGTCGCGCAGCGGATTGACGTGGAGTGCGTTTAGTTGTCCGAAAGTCCACAGATCAATCCCAAGCATCGAATCGTGGACGCCGGGACAGAAGATGGGGACGTTCCTACGTGACGCATTTCTCAGGATTGACGCTGGATCACGCAATCGCTTTCCGATCTCATGAAGGAGTTCCCAAGGTGCGATGTTGCGCCTCTTCTCCTCTTGGATCTTGGGCATAGTCTTGTAGACGAACTTCTCGATCGCTTCTATTGCACGCTGCGACACGTAGATATCGTATATCCTGTGAAGGCCGCGCTTCTGTAGTTGTCGATCGTCGGCATCTTCTGCGCCAATGATGTGCCGGTGTCCAAGAGCTTCAACGAGGTCGTGTGTGACGTTAGCGCCCGTCATGACCAATGCGTGGATCCGTCGATCCCAGACAAGATCACTCACTAGCCGACGTAGTCCGCCCGGAACCATCGGTCCGGCAATCGCCATCATATTTGTGAATTGGACGTCTCGGAACATTGTAGTCAGGATTTCCACTGCGTCTGAGAATCTCCGGGGCCCTAGAACACCTGAACTGCGCATCTCATCCGAGATCTTGCTGAGCCTCATACGTGGCTTCAGTTTCATCTGTCTAACGTGAGGCATGCAGAGCCCTCGCCTAGCGAGCTGCTCGAAGACTATCTGATGGCTAACCTTTGGTTCTCACTATCTTCTTCTTTCCCATCATGTCCCAGTACTCTATCTCGACGCCTGGTGCGAGCCTAGACTTGATCTCCTCTTCCGCAGGTGGAGGCGTTTCGAATGTCTCGTAGGTCTGCATGTCCATGATCTGGACGATGTCTGGCTGAAGTGAGATTACTTGCCCGGTCTTCTTCTCTATCATTGGAACCTCTAGTTTTGCATCGACGGGACTGATCACGCTACGTTTCTGACCTGACAGGACGCCGATCGCCACGATCCTTGCTTTCGCGGAGCCGTGCTTGCCGTGTAGCGGTTGTTGCACTACATTCCGGGCTTGCTCTTCTCGTACTCCACAATTCTGCAAGGCTCGTCGTCAACGACGATATACTGCCCAATCTTCAACGAGCCGACATCGACAGGCCTACTCAATTCTCGTTCCTCAATTCTTGGAATGGCCAGTAGCGAGACGATTCTCTAAAAAGCTTCCGAGATAAGCGCATCTTGTCATCACAAGAAGAGGCCGGCTCGGAGACGCTATTGAAGCGTCTCTATGCAACGAACTGGCAGCGGCTACAGTCGTTTGGATACCCTATATAGTTGGTCTAATTCAGTAGAACGTGTGAGTTGGGTGATCTTGGCAACTAGGGTGGGTCTTGTTTCCCGGCTTGACGGCGACGACGCACTCAACGTCGCTACAAGACTCTACAAGGCTATGATGAAGAAAGGGCTGAAGGTCCTACCCGAGGAGCAACTATCGCAGATCGCGAAGCTACCCAAAGGCGTTCCGTTCTCGAAGATGGATGCTGACCTGATCGTCACAGTGGGTGGCGACGGAACGGTCCTGAAGACCTCCATGTCCATTCCGAAACCTGAAACCCCGATACTCGCAGTCAACATGGGCAGGCGAGGCTACCTCACAGAAGTGGATCCCGAGAATGCGATGCACGCGATTGAGAGCTTTGTGAAAGGCACCTGCAAGAGAGAGGAGCGATCCAAGTTGTCCGCGATGATCGAGGGCGAGACCGCCGTCGATGGCCTGAACGAGGTAGTCATCACCTCTGGGACCCCGTCGAAGATGCTTCACTTCAAGGTCTCGATCGACAAGTCCCAACTGCTAGAGTTCCGTGGCGACGGCCTCATTGTTTCGACCCCTACCGGGTCGACAGCGTATTCATTGTCGGCGGGGGGGCCGATAGTTGACAATTCTGTGGGCGCTTTTGTGGTGACGTTCGTGTGTCCACTTGAACATCTCACTCCCTTGGTTGTGTCGATGGACAATAGCATCAAGGTGGAGCTTGTCGCACCCAAACTGAAGGCGACTCTCGTCGTTGACGGAAGATTCCAGCGTGAGCTACAACCCCAGACCTCAGTCACAGTCTCTAGATCGTCTCACAAGGCAGTATTCGCACGTCTGGGGCCGATCCGGTCACTCAGAGGCCTAATGCGACTTCGTCCCATGCAGGCGAACATGTAATAGCCACGACGATGTGGGCAAGTCGCTCATCACTTCAAGCAAGACGTCTTGACCATGACAGGTTCGTTCGTGGCGGCTGACTGAAACCGCAAGCTCATTAAGTAAAACAGAACGTATTGCAGCAAGGCCTACCACCTACTATAATCAGGCAGCTAATAGAGTGTGAGAAGTTTGGCTCGTCGAGACATAAGATGCATGTTGTTGGTTATCGTCGCAGTCTGCGCTGCAGTGTGGATCTTGCCAGCTCCCATCATTGCGGATAGCGGCTCCGCGAGCCTATCTGTTGGGGACTGGTGGACTCTACACGGTACAGTGCGTCGCACAGCTACGGGAACCGGGACTGATCGAGGAACATGGGCGCGAGACCTCGACCAGAACATGAAGTTCTCTGTCAGTAGCATCGATGGGAACAAGATCGTCATCTCATACGAGATCTCCGGATCGTGGACGAGCACGGCAACCGAGAGTTGGATCACACCGAACGGGGGTGCGACGAGGAAGGGAACCATCTCAGACAGCGTCGACATTACATTGGACCTCTCCAATCTCAAGGTCACAGCCGTGTCGGAGAAAGACTATGACAGTTGGGTTGGACATCCCACTTCGTTTCTGGTCAATACTAAAGCGCTCGAAGTTGGCAGTACGATGCTTCTCCCATGGTGGGACGAATCAAACAAACTCGTGGACACACCGTGGACTGTGAATGAACTCACCAGCGTGAAAGTGAAAGGCCTTGATGTGAGCGCTTGGAGCCTCAGCTACACAGGCAAGAGCACTGGCTTCTGGCGCGTGGGAGAGACCTATTCCACAGGGCAAGAGACGGAGACTTATCAGTTCGACAATACGCACGGAGTCTGTTTGGGAGGCGTTGAATCGGGAAGTTACTCCTTCACTCGGTCAGGTGGAGGTTGGCAGGAGACCTACTCCCGCACGGCTGAGACACAGGACACGAACCTAGTCTTTTCCGTCGCAGTCACCTTTGGAGTCGAACAAACAGCCGCAAGCATGACACTAGATGGGACTACGTATGCCGGGAGCGAACTCCCGAAAACATTCATGTTGGATCCGGGATCCACTCACACTCTGCAAGTTCAGGAAACGATTGAAGGTGACTCTGGAGTTCGCTATGTCTTCGTTGAATGGAGTGACGGTTCAAGAGACACATCTCGCACGATCACAGTCACTGAGCCGACCAGCTATACTGCGAAGTTCAAGACGCAATACGAGTTGACTGTCGTTTCACATATTGGTGATCCACAGGGTGGGGGATGGTATGATTCTGGAAGCGAGGCCACCTTCTCGGTGACCTCTCCTCAAACTGACCCTGGCTTCTTCGGTTCTCTCGGCGGAAAGAGGGTATTCCTGAGATGGAGCGGAGACATTTCTGCAGATTCCGCAACTGCATCAATAACCATGGACGCACCCAAGACGGTAAGAGCTGAGTGGAGAGTCGACAACTCTCAACCCTACATGATTCTGGGGGGCATCGCTGTCGTGATCGTTGTTGCTATCTTGGCGTTCGTGTTGATGAGACGTAGAAGGCGACCTGTATCTGCACCGCCTCCAGTCCGTCCCGCCCCACCGGTTGCAGTCCCCGAGCTAGCACCAGCACCTCCGCCCACACCAGCAGCACCGGCTCAACCACCACCGGCGCCAGAGGGAGCCAAGTACTGCATTCACTGCGGAGCAGCAATACCCTCTGTTGTGTTATTCTGCACAAAGTGCGGAAAGAAGCAATAGACCCCTAACTGAGCTCACAACTTTGGGATATCCCGACAAAGCCGTTGAACACAGATCGAGTTGCTCGATCAAACGTACTCCTTGCACTTTGTGCAGTACCATCTTGAATGAGCTTGCACGAATGTCAGTGGCTTCCCACATGTAGGACACATGTTTGACGAAGGCTCGATTGGAGCGCTCGGCTGAGTCGGCACTGCCCTCGGTGCTTTGGGACCACGACGCCTTAGGACTAGCAGCGCGATTACAAGGGCAGCTGCTCCCCCGCCTATGGCAGCAAGGAACCATTGCTGCTCCCAGACAGGGCGCTCAGAGATTTCGAAAGTCAATTGGTCTTCTTGGACTACATCTCCATATGATGAGACGACAAGTCGTGTCCAAGCATCGCCTAGTTTGTCAGCTCTCAATTTGATGATGGCTTCAACTTCAGATCCTGCGCCGATCTCCGTGATGGCTGGCAAGTCGAGCACCACAAGGCCGTCGCTTGTTCTCACGTCAAGATTCAGCTCTCTTGCGTCAACTGGGCTGGGGTTACTCAATCTATAGGTGATCGTGATCGTGTCACCAAGATAGACGGTGTCTCCCTTGGGCGAGACTTCCTTGCTGGCAATGCTGATCTCGGGGGCTGCAACATCAAGCTTCCAGACTTGCTCTAGTACTCGCTCTGTACCCGAATACGTTCGTAACATGCCCGTGTACTTCCCGGGCAGTAGTGCTCGAACTTCGATCGTCCACTGTCCTGTCTCAAGCGGTCCGATGTCCTTCGGAGGATCCGCCCTGAGGATTTCCACTCCTGCGCTTGGAGTTAGATCTTCAAGGACAACCTTCACTGCCCGTGCCTTGGCATTTCCAGTGTTCGATATGACCACTATGGTCGTCGAGGTTTGGCCGACATATACGGGGCCTTCGGTAGGGGGTATGCCAGTTACGCTCACGTACGTGAGAGCAGGTTTCAGCGCCTCAACCGTTAGGGTCCCTGTCACCGTACGTGAGATTCCCTCCGCGGTTCCCGTGACCGTGAAGACATATGGGCCAGGTGGCGTCGAGTCGGAGGTTCTTATTGCCAATTGGTTGCCAGGCTCGATTTTCCATTCCATGCCGGGACCTAGACCCGAGACGCTCGTGATTGTTATCTTCTTGTTCTGATAGGAGGGGTCGCTGAACGTCACGCCCAACGTGTATTTTGCAGTCTCACTCTGTTTCACGGTCGTACTGGTAGGCGTGATTGTCAGCTTGAAGTCAAAAGCCGGCCTAGCTTCCACCACCTGAAAAGATGTGTAACCTTGGTAGACATCAAGCATCAAGCCCAATGTGACCTTCACGTTGTAGAATCCGGGAACGACGGTCACGCCTGTAACGGTAGCCGTGTAGACGCTTCCCGTCACGATGTTTATGGGACCATACCTGTAACTGACAGGCCCATAGACGTCTATTGTCGCAGACCCTGTCGCTCCTGGCCCGCCCGTTTCGAATGATATCCGAACAGGCTCACCAACATTGTACACGGGCTTATCCGTCCACACCGCGATGGTGAATTGGGCTCTGACATACGGAGCCATTACAGAGAGAGCGAGCAGAAGAAGGAACAGGCAAGTGATGAAGCTTGTTCGCTGCCTCTTTCGCTGAGATCCAGTCATAATTGCTCTCCTAGGCATGACTAGTTTCGCCACAGATCAGGCGATGCGATCTTTATTTCTTCTTCTCTCTAAGACAGATAGAGCAACCATAGCGGCCTTTCTTTCAGCGTTTCGAAGACGCCGCCCCTTAGATCGAATGGTACAGTCGCGTCGAGGATGATGATTCTAAGAGTAACGAGTCCATAGATTCTATACTTCAGTGTTCCAAGATCAAGATATTGTCGGATGGCGGCCAATGTCACAGCTGGAAGCAGTGAGTAGGGGATCTGAATTCTTCCGGCACCCTCGACACGCCCGTTTGCTGGAATGACAAAAGGAACAGATACATTCCCAGTCCCGAGCGGATAGTCTGCCAACTCAATTGAGAAATGCAAACTGACGATATTCGCGGAGAGAAGCGATGGGTTTGTCAGTTCGAAAGTCAACAGGACGACCAGATCGCTTTCGCCGAGACTCATATACGGAGTACCCTTGAGCCGAACTGTAATGCTCTGAAGGGAATTCTGAACGTAAAAGGCACCGACCAGCACAATCAGGAGCCCAGTAAGAACAATACCGAGAACTAGCACTCCTCGTTGGCGGCGACGAGTCGGCATGTTAAAGCCTCGTTCGACGGCGATCGCTAGCGGCGCTGTTCTCGCCCGCAGGCGGGGCACGTCTTAGCCATCGGATGCATGACGGCTCCGCAGAACGCGCAATACTTCCGACCTAAAGCCTCTGGAGATACTGCCGGAATTGCGGTTGGAACATGCGGTCCAGTCTTTCTTCTCCTTCTCATGATAACCGCGACTACTGCGACTAACACTGCGACAGCTATGACTCCAATGATCGCGTACTGCAGGATCGGGATAGGTCGCTCGAACGATAGGTTCAGCTGAACTCGAACGGTCTTCGAGACAAAGAGGTCGTCATTGCTGAGTACAATATAGTATGTCCCGCTCCGGTCGATCGGAACTTTCAGCGAGTGGCTTTGTATGTTGTCAGCCCTATACAGGGTGAATTCTGGTTTGCCACTCTCCTCATAGCGCTGGTATCCTGAGGAATCCATGATATAGAGGCTGATGTATCCGTCGGACACGTCGATGGTGCCTTCGATCATGACGTTCTCGAGACCCTCTACGTCGATGTCTCTTGAGATCGTGTAATAGTTGAGACTTGGTACAACAACTGTTGAATCAACCAGACTCTGTGTATCCGCTCTTGTGGTGACTATCCCCGCTTGAACCAGAACGATGATCAGCGTAAACAACAGGACAACCTTTCCTACGGCGTGGTATCTCTGCAAATTCCTATCGACAGTGGAGAGCTCATTGTGGCCTCATTAGTCTTTCCTGCCGTTCGGCGAGTGCGGCCTCAGAGCAGCCGAAAGGACTTATCTCGCGCCCGCTGCTGACTAACTATTGAGGGCATTAGCCTGTGGCCGAGCCGGCGCGGTTCTGTGGATTCTGTGGAACTCAGCTTGAAACTGCGGCAAGAACATGCACGAAGTGCGGCGCCGAGCAACCTGAATTGCCTCAGGGAGTTGGTCCATCTCCGCTCTCAGAAACCCCTGTGATGGATAGAACGTTAGCCGCCACTGAGAAGTTCTGTGGATTCTGCGGTGCTGGCATTCCAGCAAGTGCAGCACATTGCCCCGAGTGCGGGAAGTCACAGCCGGAACTGCCATTGGAACCAGTCCATCCGGTGGCAAGGGATGTTGTTCTGAAGGAGAAGATCGAAGAACCTCGGATTCCGCCACCCATTTCGCAACCCGTAACTCCAGCTGAGAGGGTATCACCCAAGATCTCCAAAGAGAAAGAATCCGAACTTCCCATCGCAACACCGCCTACCAAGCCTCCGCGAGCCCCAGAGGCAGCTCCTCCCAGACCAGCAGCACCTCAGAGACCCCCTCAGACTCGGCCCGTCGCTCGCGCTCAGCCAAGATTCACGACGCGTGCTAGGCAAACATACGCTCCCGCTCACATGATCGCTGTGCGAAACCTCTCAGTCGTGAGAGGCAAGAAGACTCTAGTTCAAGGGATTGACTTCACTGTGGAACGTGGCGAGATCGTCGGCATCTTGGGCCCCAGCGGGGCGGGAAAGACCACGATCATCAAGGTGTTGACCACCGAGTATCCCTGTTCCCCAGGCCAAGTGATCATTGGAGGTCACGACGTTGCCACACAAGCTCGATCCGCGAAGCAGATCTTTGGGTACGTTCCACAAGAGCACCAGCTGTACGAAGACCTCACATTCCTTCAGAACGTCATGTACTTCGGCGGACAATATGGACTCGACCAAGCATACCTCCTTGAAAGAGCCCAGAGAATGGCTATGATCGTGGAACTCGGCGAGAAACTCAACGAGAAGGTCGGACGACTCTCAGGCGGCCAGAAGAAGAGAGTGAGCGTGGCAACTGCGCTTGCTCACGACCCTGAACTGGTTATCCTCGACGAACCCACCTCGGGGCTTGATCCTGCAACTCGTCGTGCCCTGTGGAAATTCCTCAAGTCAGTCAATCAGAGCTATAATGTCACGATGATCGTGACAACACACTTCCTTGATGAAGCAGAATTCTGTGACGAACTCCTCATCATAAACAGAGGTCGTATGGTCACATATGATTCACCCAGGAACCTGAAAATGAGAATGCCCGGTGAAGGGAAAGCGATTGAACTGGAGATGTTCACGCTGGACGATTACGTGTCTGCAAAGCTCAGCCAGTTTGAGTCCAAAGCAAAGAAAGACAAAGTAGTCGAGATGGTGGATAGATCAGGCTACCGAGTCAAGGTCTTCTGCAAAGACATACCGGCGGCAACAGCGAAGATACCGCACCTGCTTGCTGAAGTTGGTCTCGGGTTCAAGGCGATGAACATTGTCGACACAAGTGTGGAGGACGCTTTCATATACCTGACGGGAGAGAGATACAAGGAGGAAGAGTAGTTGGGAACCCGGGAGATCAAACGGGTATTCAAGAACGAATTTGACGTGATAAGCAGCGACAGAAAGACTTTTGCGGTTTTTCTCTTGGGCCCGATAATTGTGATGGCTGCCTTTGGAGCGGCTACAATGCAGACTCGCCCGCAATTGATCACAATGAGCGTTGCGATCGTCGACGAGGATAGGAGTCCTCTGTCAAACAACTTGGTGGCTAGGTTTGAGCAATCCGAATATGTCATAGTCAAGTACAAGACGGATAGAGCAACAGCCGAGCAGCTGTTTCAGGAAGGAAAGATCGATGCGATAGTAATCATTGAGCGCGGTTTTGACAACAAGGCTCGTACCTTCTATCTCTATTCTTCTGAATCCGAGAAGGCAAGATTGGACCTCATCGTAGACAATTCTTATTTCATAGCCCCCGTGGCGGTTCCTCTGACATTGCAGACCGTGATGATTGACTTCTATTTGAAAGACCTGCCGAAAGCGCTTGGCTTCCAGAGTGAACAGATCACGGCTGAAGTCGTTCAGCAGTTGGTCAGCAGACTCCAAGTGGTCTATGTGGACGTGAACCTAGCCTACGGGAAGGATCTCCCTTTTTTTACGATGGTTTTTCCGCTGATGACACCAATCGTTCTCTTTACGTTCGGTCTGTTCATGTCTGGCCTGAGTATCGTCGGAGAGCGAGTTAGGGGTACGCTCCCTCGGTTGTTGAAGACTCCAATAAGGAGAAGCGAGATTGTTCTTGGTAAGCTTCTCGTGTACTTGGGCATCGCAATCTGGGACAGCTTGGTGGTGCTTCTTCTCTCGGCTTTCCTCTTCGGATTGACTCCAAAAGGAGGAGCGCTTCTGATGTTCTTGGCTCTGTTTCTAACAACCTATACGGGTTGTACATGGGGAATGTTCTATTCCACGTTCTCCAAGACCGAGCGACAGGTGACAGACCTCAAGAGCTACACAACGCTCGTGCTCATGATCTTAGGCGGTGTGGTGTTCCCGCTTAGCATAATGCCTGAACCTGTGCAGGTCATGGCATATGTCTTGCCGCTGAGTCACTCAGTCAATGCGATCAGAGCAGCCACCGTCAAAGGACTCAGCCCTGAGTTCATAGTCGGAGACTTGGGTTACTTGTTCGTTTTCGGCACTGCGCTGTTGGGTTTGGCGCTAATTTCCTTCAGATACGTCAAGGACTAGGGCGCTTGAGACATCAGTCGTGAATCACTGGGAACTGAGTCGCTTGGAAGGCATTACCATTTAGTTACTCTCAGATCTGAGGTTGGTATCGCTTCTGAACGGAGTCCACCGTACTTCCACAATATGGTCGAGACTGAGCGGAAAGATCACACCGGCAACTTGAATCTCACTTACCAAACTCTCAAATACTCGTCGTTGAGGACTCTTGCTACTTCCGTGTGCATCAACGAATGCACGGAATAGAACAGGTGGTTTATTGGAGATGAAGATGTTCAGGCTGATTGTGATATCGATCCTGATTTTCAGTCTGGTGTCAGTGCAGCAAGCAGCAAGTGCGTCTGGACAAGAGTTGCCGGCCACGCGTGAGGTTCCCTTGACTGTGAAGGTCGTGCTCATTGGTTTCGAGGAGCAATGGGTTGACAAAGACTACTTCTCATGGGGTTACAACACCCCCAGTCACAGGATCAATAACGTTTGGAACTGGAACAATTACCTAGAGACCGGCGTGTCGTACAAGATCAGCTATGACGTGACGTTTGCACCGCAGAGCTTGAAGACCGCTCTTGTCGACTATCTGAAGAGCATGGGTGAGAAGCGAACCGGAGTCAACAGGTGGTTCTACTACTGGGATTACAGCGAATCCGACAAGATGTGGGTGCGACTATTCCACGAAACCAACTATGTTGTATACGACGCCGCGAAGGTAGAAGACTGGTTGTATCAACACGGCGGTGAGTACGGAGGTTTTCCGGATAACGGATGGACAATCGTCCTCATGTACCTGCCTGAGCTTCCAAGCTTCAAAGCCGCCCAGTACGAAGGTTACTGGGAGAACTTCGGTGAGAACGTACCGCCCGGCGTCCTGACTCACTACTACGGGATGGGTTTTACAGATGCCGACCTTGGATACAAGCTACGATACAGGGATTTCATGACGGGCTACGGTGGCGTCCACAGGTTCTGGTTCGCAGACCTGAGCGCTGGGCCAACATGGTGGTCACAATGGGATGACCTTCCGCTTAACACGATACTTGAGGATCAAGAGATCAAGCTCGACACGCCATTCGGCAGACAGTGGCTTACACAGTTCTTGGGAGACTACACTTGGGAAATGGTCTACAACTTGGTCGTTCCAGAGTTCGTCTATGACCCCATCTACACGTCAAAATACCGACTGGTTGTGAAAGTCCTTGATGACAGAACCTCAGAGGAAAAGAGCGCCGTATCAATCCGAAGCACGGTGAACCAAGACATGATCAAGCGTGCCTTCGAAGACTTAGCTCCCTATGCGAGCGTGGAGGTAGACCTGCAGTTTGAGGACACGGCAGCCCATCCGCAATTGCAGCAGCTGCTCAAAGACAACCGGAGGTTCTACAATTCCTACATAATCAGAGATTTGTTCTCCGACAAATACGAGTACATCGATGAGCGACCCATCTACAAGTATCTTCAAGATAATCTAGACTCACTTGTACCTGGCATCCTCGGCGATGAAACCGAGCTGACCGTCCCGATGTTCGTCTTTGCGCTCAGCGGTGATGCACACTTCGGGTACAGCTACAAGTGGGAAGTGGGCAGTGATCTGGACAGAACATATGGAGGGGTCGCGCTTGGCGATCTGGTAATGATCGGCCAGAGCCACATGGACTTCACTTGGGGTGACTATGTCGGTCAGAAAGGGAAAGGCATCGGCCTAACCCAAGTCGTGATTCACGAAGCAGGACACATGATCGGCCTCTCACATCCGCACACCTACGGGGCGCTCCAGGACTTCAGCCTCGGAGCCATGGGGTACTTCACTCATGACTACGTATTCGGCCAAAACGACAAGGACGCACTACAGCGAATCCACGCAGACAAGATCGTCCTAGAAACCTCTTCCATCATGCGCGACGCACGAATCGTCCTACAAAGCAAGATCGACTCTCCTGACACGAAGGGACTCTTGGACAGAGCTGAGAATCTTCTGAGAGATATTGATAGCGAGTACTCAAAGATGAACTATGCCTCGGCAGTGGGAAAGGCGTTGGAGGCAAGGAAATCAGCCAAGGAAGCTCTGGCAAACGCCAAGGACCTGCCTGATGCGACAGTGCCACTAGAGGAGAATGTACAGTCGCTGGAACAAGAGAAGCACTCCCTACAACGTGAGCTGGAAAATGCACGATCAATGTCCGCCATATATGTCATAGTTGGCGTTGTGGTCGGTATCGCGATAGGCTGCGCTATCATGTGGTTCGTCTTGAAGAGAAGAAGCACGGTCCCTTCCCCATCGGAGAGGGTTTCGACAAGCTAGTATTCTCGCACTCCTAACCCGAACCCTCCTTTTTCCTTTTTTTACCCCGCCCAGTTCGATGCGACTCCGAACCTGTGGACAGTATCTCTATGAGACCGCGTTGTCGAGGGTGAGCAGGAGAGCCTTCATCAAGTCTCGTAAAGGACTCTCTGCGTGAAGTCATCTTGAGTGGCTCTGGCAGCCGAAAGCAACCGGACACTGACAGCGAACCTAAAACAGGAGTCTTGGTATTGGATACTTCCGCTCTCGTGATGGGCCTGAACCCGTCTGCACTTGAACATGAAGTCTACTCGGTCCCGACCGTTTCTTCGGAACTGATTCCCAACAGTTTTGCTCTTGCTCGGTTTACTACATCTCGCGATTTGGGTCGCCTGAAAGTCAGGAGCCCGACTCAGGGCTCGGTGAAGGAGGTTCATGAGGTTTCACATAGAGTCGGAGATGTAGGCACGCTTTCCAGAGCCGACCTTGAAGTGCTTGCTCTGTCGCTCGACCTCAAAGAAAGTGGATTGTCACCAACAATCGTGAGCGACGACTACGCCATACAGAATGTAGCTGAAACACTAGGCGTGAGACATGCCTCTCTTGCGACATTTGGCATAGCCAGCAAGTTCGATTGGATCTACTACTGCCCTGCTTGCTTCCGCAGGTATAAGGTCGAGGATGCCAACGAACCCTGTCGAGTATGCGGAACCCACCTCAAGAGAAAGGTCGCAAGAAAGACCCGGGCCAAGAAGAAAACGAGCCCCGGTTAGATCCTTGTGATGCAGGCCGGTCTTCTCAACCTACAATAGACGAGTCTTGCGTGCGTAATGGAAAAGGTATAGCTGGGCGTACCCAGCCCACAATCCGTAACGTTCTCGAAGAAACTCCGCTACCTTCTCGATGCTCACGTTTGCTCCTCGAAAGTACAGTTTACGAACTATCCTGTGGATCCAGATGTCAACCGGCGCGGCCTCTGTCTTCCCGAGCCCATAAAGCAGGAAGCAGTCGGCGACTTTCGGTCCAACTCCAGGCAACTCCATCAGTCTCTCTCTTGCTGTCGCGTAGTCGATCTTCTGTAACTCATCAAGGTTGAGCTCCCCATCTTTCACTCGCCGCGCTGCCTCAACGACATATCTCGTCCTGTATGCCAAGCCTGTTTTCTCAAGATCTCTTTCAGTAGCAGAGGCAAGAGCCTCTGGTGTCGGAAACAAATGAATCGTTGAACCATCAGTCAATTGTGCTGCACGCCCGTACATGTCTCGGAGAAGCTTCACTGACTTGTTCCACATGACAATCGAGTTGTGCTGCGTGGTGATCGAGCTGATCAGACTCTCGAAGAGGTTGCTCCCACGCATCAGTCTCAATCCCTTTAGGGGCTCGAAAGTCATCGTTATGACATCTCGCTGCAAGGATTCGAATGCGTGGTAGAACGTGTTGAGGTCATCGTGAAGCCTGAGCACATTAATCACATGAACAGCGACATCTCTCGCTATGCTTTCCTTGCCATCCTCTGATGCCATTTCGATCTCTAGACATGGTTGGTCCCTAGTTCCGGCCTGTCGCACGCGATACTTGGCGGCTCTTCCTTTGAACTCCTCTACGTCGCTGTAGTATCCGGCGTCGAGATCCCACTGCGGTTCACCGGTCTGACCGCTTAGGAGGGTGGTTTCCAAGTCTAGAGGTCCCGCTATCTCTTCACTGGGAATGACCGTCCTTTCGTGCAATCACTCTCACCAAAAACTCGATGTCTTGAGGTCGAGCCACTTGCGCCCTCTACTCTCGGAACTCCTCACGTCGAAATGGCGTTAGCCCCAAAGGTTCTCTTCCTTCTGTGTCTTCTCGTTCCAAACGTTCCTATCTTTCTCTTCGCCCTCTGCCTTCACGAGAAGTGATCTTCTCGAATCACGAAGTGGAACGATGAAGTACTCTTCGATGGTTTCGTCTTCCCTCTTGAGTGTGAGCTTGATCTTCTTATCGGCTAGCTTGAGAGTCTCAGGGTTTAGGTACTTACACATGACAAATGACCCTCGCGAATGTAGTGCCCTGACTTCTATCTTCCCCGAACGGCCTTTGGTCAAGACTTGGTCCGAGAAATCCATGTGGATCAAGCGATTCGCTGGAGTTGCGCTGGTTAAGTCTTCCTGTCGAGTCGTCAGGTTTCAGCATGTTCATCTTTGCAGGGAGGCTATGAAGTATCCGGCGTCATCCTTGTGAGGATGAAAACGTTGGCAACGATGCGTCGGACTGTCTTTCAGGCTAACCCCGCTCTTGCCGATGATGGGTGTCTGTTCCTGAATTGTCATATTGCACCTCGTCTCGGCGTACGCGATGTTCTGTTCGCACTCTTGCAGGCTCAGTGTGCAGACACTGTAGACAACTCTGCCGTCTGGTTTGACGATCTTGGAAGCTTCACTGAGGAATTGTCTCTGGTATAGGGCGAGCGCTTCAATTTCATCGAGCGTTGTATGCTCGTAGACTTTCGGCATTATTCCGAGCGCACTGCAAGGTGGATCAACGAGGATCTTGTCCGGCCCGAGTAGTGGGAAGTCTGAATGGAGATAACGGCTGTCGTGTATGAAGAGTGTCACATTCGAGCAACCCATCCGAGCACATGTTTCCATCGCAGCATTGATCTTCTGCCTATTTCGATCGACCCCCAAGATGCGGCCCTGATTGTTCATCAATTGAGCGATGTGTGATAACTTCCCTCCTGGTGAACAGGTCATGTCTAACACCGTCTCGTTTGGCTTGGGATCGAGTATTCTGCTCGTCAGTATGGCTGGGAGCGATTGTGGGTAGATTAGAGCATCGCGGAATTCTCGTGTTTCTCGGAAGCTCGGAACCCTGTACCTCGCATCTGTCACTTCTATCGCTAGCCCTTTCCTGAATGTGAGAATCTGGTTCTCGTTCATGCGAGCGATCCCTGATGCGAGAACCTCACCCTCATCGTCGATGATGCTCACTGTGTCACTGAGCCTTAGCTTGCTGCACCTCACAATACCGGGCGCGTAGACGTTTGCTCCCTTTAGAACCGATTCCGCCGTAAATTTCTCCACCATGACTTTCTTCGAGCATGGAGTAACCTCAAACGGCCCCTGAATCGGAACAGACAAAGCTTCAGGAATCATCTCGTGCTGTGTAACTTCGAAGCCTCTTTGCCCGAGCTTCTTGGCCACTTCCTCAGGAGTCGTTTTGAGCGTGTTTACTCGAACGAAGTATCTCTGTCCAGCTGACTTCAAGGCGTGAATGACAGCTTCAAGCTCAGAGCAGTAGACTCGCTGAAGCTCACGAAGAGTATCCTCCGAGAACTTATACTTCTTGGAAAGTTCCTTGAGACTTGAGGTTGGTTCCATCTGCAATTCGTGGACTCCAGCAGCACCGTCAGTAGTGTCGTCTGCTAGAAGGAGACTAGGCGTATCTTTCTCGTTGTCGTGTCAAGGATCGCGTATGTAGATTTGCCACTGAGATACCCGCAAATCTCTCCCGGGTTCACTACGAGGGTTCCCCTCTGTTCTGTCTGATTGGCCTCGTGCGTGTGCCCATGCACTACGACATCGTAGGCGCCGCAGTTGCTCACTGATCGCAGGAGTTCACTTTCGTCTCCGTGAGTGAGTGCAATCTTGAGCTTGCTAGTTTCCACTTCAGCAAACTCCCCCCTCATTTCGTGGCCTGACTGAGCGAACCTTTCTCGAAGCACTTCTTTCTCTGCATCATTGTTCCCGTAGACTCCGATCATCTTGACTCTCAACGCACTGTAGTGGCGTGTGACAAATGGTGCAGAGTAGTCGCCGGCGTGAAGCACAAGTTCAACCGGCTCAGCATTCAGTCGCTCAACGACATCTTTGATCTTCGGCAAGCAGTCATGCGAATCCGATACGAGACCAATCTGCAACTCTGGTTCCAGCATCTCCCATTGTCCAATCATAAGTTGGAGACGCTAATCATGCATTCGGTCAGCGACATGCGCTGGAGTGCGTCAGACACGCAAAGGAGAAGAACACCCGTCGGGCTTGCCATTAGAACGAACTATGGAGGCGTGCGCGGCGACCTTGGTCCAGAGATACCCAGAGGCTACGGTGGGTGCGCTCATCGTGAACAGCAGCGGCAAGATACTGCTCGTGAAATCGTACAAATGGGGCAAGAAGTACACGGTACCTGGGGGGCACATCGAGCTCGGTGAGAGATCCGAAGTGGCGGTCAAACGAGAGGCGAAGGAGGAGGTGGGTCTTGATGTCGAACCAGTCAAACTGCTGCTCGTGCAGGAGGCAATCTTCCCTCAGGACTACATCAAGCATGAACACTACGTCTTCATGGACTATCTATGCAGGACCGATTCACCAGACGTGCGTCTCGACCAGAATGAGATTCAAGAACACCTCTGGGTAGGCCCTGACCACGCGCTTCAACTTGACCTCGAATCGTTCACCAGAAACCTCGTTCAGGAGTACGTAAGATACCTCAGCTCAAGCGATACTGCTACGTAGTTTCATTGCGGCGTTTCCTCGTGGCATCTATGCCGAGCATCCTTGCTAGTCTCTTGTGTTCCTTCTTGGTTATCCACTCGACGTAGAGATAATCTTCTATCTCTTCGTCCGTCATCCCGATCTTGCGGGCCTCGTCCAAAGTGAGTCTGTAGGCCTCGAGCTCGGTCGGTCGATCCACGTACGAGAACTTGGAATCGAAAAGCTCCTGCCCGTCCCTGTACTGCTTGATGTGAACCAGCTCGTGGATGATGTCAAGATAGAGCAGTTCCTCGCTTGCGGACTGTAGGTATCTTTTGCTCACAATGATGGTACCGGTCGTGTCATCAACGTACATGTATTCGGCCGAATCGTCGAACCTCACTCGCACGCTTCGAAGAGTCTGCGCTGCTGACTCCTTTCCGCCGAAGAGAGATTGAACGACCGGAGAATAGTCAAGCCCGTGAAATATGTGCGGAAGAGGGAACCCGTCGCTCCTGCTTTCTGAGTTCAGACTCCTATTCACGCAGAAACTGGATGGGACCTTGCTTCGGTGATCTCTTCCTGTGGTTTGTTGATCTTTCATCGGCATACAGTCCTTTCTGTCTCTTGTTGCGATGGCCGTTGAGTGAGTGGACGGTGGAGTCGAGGCTAGTCTGTTGATCACCTACAAAATGTTTAGGTTTTACAGCGCAGCTAGAGCCTCTCAGTGATGGAAGTCCGACATCGACAAGTGGTCTGCATCGAATGATCACGAGTCAGATTTGTATCCTCCAGTCAGCGCTCGATCGCTATGATGCAACTAGAATGACGGTGAACTCTCTGTATCCCGTGATGGCTTTGATGTATCCGTTTAACTCTTGATCGAGGCCAAGGTCACCAGTATCGACGAGTAGCTGCTTAGACTTAAGAGAATGTATCTTGTGTTTCGTAGCGATGACGATTATGTTCTCTCTGCCTACTCGTCTGATGACTTCTGCGCTGATCTGAGGGTTACCTCGACCAAATATGAAACCTTGTCCGCCGATCGGCGTGACGATTATTGACGTTCTGCCCGGGTCGATGAGTTGCATGATCGCCTGCTCCGAAAGGTCTCTGCCGATCAGGGTTCTACCCCTGATCGCGTCAACTCCCAGCAAGGTCTTCTGGAAGCACAAACGTCTGCCTAGTGCCGCAGTTGTGGAACCGGGACCAATGATGTAGGTCCTGTCGTCCTGAACTTCCTCGTCGACGAACTTCGCTATGGCTTCCTGGGCCGAGATTTCGTCAATGTCCATGGGGCTTGTTGTCTTGGCACTCTGAAGATTTGCTGTCCGGAAGGGGACCCTAAGGTATCCATATAGCCGGATCGATATCCGATCTGTTCTCAGCTCAGATTCATCAACATCGAATACTTCCGCGTCTACGAGAGGAACATCTTCTTCCAAGTATCGTGCGGCTAGTTCTCCGCCACTGCGAGGATTGGTTGAGAACACTGCAGAATGGACCTTCACTCCAGCTGGAATTCCGAAACATGGAATCTCCTGATCGATCGCGTGACAGATGTCCCGGGCGGTGCCGTCGCCGCCAACGAAGAGAAGCAGGTCGATCTTGTGATCTCGCAGGGATTTGGCTGCTCTCTTCGTGTCTTCCGCCGTCGTTCTCTCACCATGAACTCCATCGATAATCGCTGGTTTGAGTCCAGCCTCAACGGCGGCTCTTTCTCCCATCTCTCGGGGGCAAGTGAGCACATCGGGTGACCCTGTGGAGCCTTTTCGAAGCGCCCGTAAGGCTTCAATTGCCCTATCTGGGGCTACCGGTCTTGCACCAAGCTCGATCGCTCGTTGAAGGATGTCGTTGCCGTCCGTCCCCTTTAGCCCGACCTTTCCTCCCATGCCAGCAACGGGGTTGACGATCAATCCAAGCCGCTTCACGGTTGCCGCTGCATCTCGTTTCTCAGATTGAACCTACACCTTTCTCTGCCAACCGTACCTGTCCGTGTCGTAGAATGGGAACTTCGTCACTTGCGAGTCCAGACGTTTTCCTCTGACCATGATTCCGAGGGTTTCTCCCTCGATCGCATCTTCGCGAGGAACATACCCCATGCCGATTCCGCAGTCCAGAGTTGGGGAGAGCGTTCCGCTGGTGAGTCTTCCGATGATATCTTGACCTCGGACGACCTCACAGCCAGGTCTCGGTATGCCCTGAACAGTTGCCCTCAAACCGATTCGCAATATCTTGGGACCCTCGGTCTTCTGTGCGGCGAGTGCGTCTTTGCCGATGAAATCCGGTTTTCCGAGTTTTACTGTGAACCCAAGCCGCGCCTCGTAGGGAGTTGTGGCCTCGGTAATGTCGTTTCCGTAGAGGCACATCCCAGCCTCAAGTCGCAAGACATCTCGAGCACCTAACCCACATGGTTCTATTCCGAACCCCTTGCCGCTATCGAGTAGAAGGTTCCAGACCGCTTCCGCTCTTGCGGGGTTGGCGATGGAAGAATCCCACACAAGAATCTCGAAACCTTCTTCGCCCGTATAGCCTGTCCCAGAAGCTAGGCAAGGAATCCCGCCAAACTCCGTCTCCATGCAAGCAAATCGAGAGAGTCCTGACAGGTCGGCTCTCGACAGCTTCTGAAGAGTCGCTCTTGCTTTGGGACCTTGCAGCGAGATCAATGCAACTTCATCGGAGATATCTGTGATCTCCACGTCACGATGGTGAGCATGTGAGGTCACCCATTCGAAGTCTTTCTTTCTATTGCTCGCGTTGAAGACTACAATGAATCGTGTCGGTTCGAAGCGTAGCACAACCACATCATCTTTGATTCCACCCTTTTCGTTGCACAACAGCGTGTAGTGAGCTTGACCGGGTTTGAGCGAGGTCACGTCATTAGTTGTGACGAAGTTGAGAAACGCCTCGGAGCCTGGGCCCTGTACCAAGGCTCTACCCATGTGGGAGACATCGAAGATGCCGACTTTGTTTCTGACGGCCAGTGTCTCTCGTACTATGCTTGTGTACCATATCGGCATCTCGAATCCTACGAACTCAGTCATCTTACCATGACTTGCATGGTAGTCGTGAAGCTGGGTCCTCAGTGGCATGGTGAGACTCTCATCTCGGAGTTGCTCGCGATCCGCCGAGACCGGGAGAGCGCACAAGTAAATCGTCGCTTGTGTTGCTATATCTTTCCTTCATGTGGGATTATCTTTACTGTCTCAGGCTCGAATGATAGCTTCTTCTGACACTTTGGGCAAGCGCCATTGTATCGCTGAATAATCTCCGAGGGCGACTCAAGCTCAAGTCCGTCGTAGAGAGTGGCACCACACGATTCGCAGAAGACGCGTTGAGGCATCCC
>Ga0129297_10000384_pt1 | contig 21013 bp, 19 predicted proteins | sample I18A1metaG_FD_94708 | JGI IMG/M metagenome (GOLD analysis project Ga0129297, IMG submission 94708) | Lake sediment bacterial and archeal communities from Gulf of Boni, Indonesia to study Microbial Dark Matter (Phase II) - ​I18A1 metaG | ecosystem: Environmental > Aquatic > Freshwater > Lake >... | reverse complement strand
TCGGGTCTCCTCGGCTATTATCTTGCGGTCTGAACTCAGGTGACTGCACGGGATTGAACTTGAATACTTGTTCCCCGTGTGCACACAAAGAACCGAAATGAGAAGCCCCCGGGGGGTCGCTCCTTGGAGGGGAACGGAGACGAGGTAGAAGACCGTCAACGCAACGGTGTGACAGCTACCGCCCCACCACTACGCTGAAATGTGTGCCCACTTCGTCAGAAATGGACCGAAAGAGAGGAATATTTGACCTATCCTCCGGCGCCAGCCCCTTTTTCGCTAGGACGAACGATTCTGGGCTCGTTCTCGTGATTATGTTCCGAATCTATGCTATTGAACAATTGAGGGGCGCGCGAAAAAAAATTCTACGGAAGAGCCGGAATCTAGCTCTGTTGGGTCGAAACAGTCGATTCTCCGGCCGATTTCCACGTCGGAATCCCCGTTCCTATAGCATCGCTTCGAGCCCTCTTCTGAGCCGGGCAATGCCCTCCTCAGCCAGGCGCTCGTCAACGTTCCCATACGCCAACCTGAGCGCCGGATATCTTGTCCCGAAAACCTCTCCCGGAATCGTTATGACGCCGTATTCCTCGATGAGCCTCTTGGCGATCGTCCAGTCTCTCTTCTCCGTCTTCAGCCTCAACAGGAAGAAGTAGCTTCCCTTGGTGACAGGCATCTCGGCACAGGCCAGCCCGGCCAGCCTCTGTGTGAATACTCTTCTCGCTTTCTCTATTTGGGGGATGAACCTCTTCGGATAGGCCGCGCCCAGCCTTGTCGCGGCTTCTGCGGCAAACTGGAGCGGGGCTGGGGGGCATATGGTCAGCGTGTCCTGGACCTTGAGTAGCTCACTGTAGAGGTGCTCTGGGAAGACCGTACAGCCGATCCTGTAACCCGCCATCCCGTATGACTTGGAGAAAGAATAGAGCGATATCGTGCGCTCAATCGCCTTGTCAAACCTAAGAGCGCTCACGTATTCGGCGTCATCGTAGACGAAGTGCTCGTAAGTATTGTCGCTGATGAGGTACATGTCGTTCTGGGTGCAGAGGCTGGCGATCTCTCTGATCTGATTCTCGGCGTATACTGCGCCCGTAGGATTGTTGGGAGAGACTAGGACTATGGCCTTAGTGCGCTTGGTCACTTTCTCAGCTATGCGATCGACGAGCGGCTGGTAGTCGCTATCTGTTTCAACAACTACAGCTTTGCAGGCTGCAAGCTGTACAGCCATTATGTGGCTGAAGTAGTAGGGTGCAATGAGTATGATGGCGTCTCCAGGCTTGGTGATGGAAAGAACTGAATTTGCAAATGCCTGATTGCCTCCTGCTGTAACCATTATGTTGTTCTCTACGTCGGCGTCTATTCCGTTCTCACTGGCCAGCTTCCAGGCTATTGCCTCCCTGAGGCTCCGCATGCCGGCATGATGGGAGTACTTGAAGCCAGTTTCTTTGCCCAGTGCCTCTGCCGCTGCAAGAACGGCCTCTTTGGGAGGCCCGAAGAACGGGAGGCCCTGACCGAGATCTATAACGTCCTCAGGAATCTTCGAGTCTGTTAATATTTTGTGTATGGGGGCTTCCTGTATTTCCCATGTGCGGCCTGGTTCGGGGTTCATGCCGAGCAAGAGCGCATATTTGAGATAAAGCCTTGCGCTCTGATGCTCACAGGGTCAGCTCGGCAAATCATAGGAGCCCTTGGAGAAGATCAGGTACAAGCTCTGCACTGAGCCTGTTTACGGCGGGAAAGACATGCTACTGTTGGGAGTGGTTGTTCGTCTGGCGATCAACCGGAGCCAAGGCCTGACGGAATTGCAAGGTTCTCTATCGCCTGGAAGCCCCGGCACGCTACGGCGACAAAACGTCCCATCATCAGAGAAACTCGTGTAGCCTCTCGATAGCGTTGATCTTTTCCTTCTCTCCCACTTTTGCCGCCCGGGTCGCGCTCTCTATGATCTCGATCGTCTTCTGATAGGTTCCCCTGTCAACCGGATATGGCACGCCGTCTTTACCTCCATGTGCGAAGCTGTACTTGGCGGGATCATTCCACGATGGAGCTGCACCATAGATCAGCTCGGACACTAACGCCAAGGCTCGTACGGCCTTCGGTCCTATGCCTCGAATCGCAACCAACGCCTCGTAGCTCTCAGGCTGAAGCTCGTAGGCTCTGTGAAGCGCCTCTATCGTCCGTTCGGAGAGCTCTGATATCGTGTGCTTAGCCGGCATAACGAGTGTTCGCACTTGGCACCAGCACGGCAGGTACTGATCGATCGAAAGTTGTTCCGCTTCACGTGCCTGCGCCCTCAATCGCATTGGATCATCGCGCACGAGGCAAAGGCTAGTTTCTCTTGCTTGCTCGCTCTCGCGGGCGGTCATGTCAAGGACGACCTGCTCCCGTCGGTCGCTCGCGATGCCTGAATGAGGCTCCTCAACGAAACTGCTCACGCCATCCGAGAGCCAATGGTAGCGTCGGGCCAGCCGCTGGTGCATCCCCTGTTGAATGACCGTCCAGTCCCCGTCCTCGCTCACTATGAATGAGTGATGATAGAGCTGGTAACCATCCTGAACGCAACTGTTGTCGACCTTCGCTGCCATCCTGCTCGCATACTTGAGTGATTCTACCTTCTGAGATGATAGCGAGAAAACATCCGCGACTTCTTGGATCTCGTCTTGCGTTCGCCTCGAAACCTTCCCCTTCCCTCCACAGACTGCGATGCCAAGCTCTTCTGGTATCATCGCCTCCTTCAGCGCACCGCATACAGTCGTGGTCAACCCGGATGAATGCCAGTCGAACCCGAGCGTGCACCCAAATGCCTGAAAGAAGAACGGATGGCCCATCCTCCTGAGAAACTCATGCCTACCATACTCGTCAACGATCAGCTCGACTATCGCTCCGCCCAGACGCTTCATCCGCCCAAACAACCAAGGCGGACACTTGCCAACGTGCAGGGGAAGCTCAGCGACGCCGACACGCCTCATGAGATTAGACGGCTCCTTCTTCTGCTAGATTAATCGTGGAGGGTTCTATCGGATACCTCCCAGGTTTGTGTTCGTCGAGTGACGGAGGGGTCTTGAAGCCCTGTAAAAGGCCGCTAGACGGTAGGCAAATGTGAGGGGTCAGAATCAGCCATCGCGCGTCTTTCGGTTCCGCTCAAAGAGTGGTCACGGAAATAGTTGTTTCAGACGCTCGACTTTCGCTGCTATCTCGTTGAAGTCGAATCGTCTCACGCTGAAGCGTGCGAGGTCAACCTTCCAAGCTTCTTCCCCTGACCGCGCGTCTTTCCTGAGCTGCCAACGGTAGAATCGGATGTCCCGCGTGCCTCTCTCGGTCTCTACCGCCACGATAGCCATGATCAGGTTCGGAGAGCGGTAGATGTCGAATCCTCCCAATTGTTTGAGGAACCCGCCTTCACGGATTGGATAGTCCTTTCTAAGCTCCTCACTCATCTTCTCACGACCTCTCAAACCGAACTCGTTTGCCGTCTCCCAACGACCTCACAGCTTCCCTGCCATAGCCTGGCCTGGTGTCAACTTAAGCTTGAGCAAGCGTCCATCAGGCTACGGACGAAGGCGCTTCCCGCGAACATTGGCTAGACTGTCTGAACTGTCCATGTGAATATCGTTGCGAGATATCCGAGTTATTCTGTTTGTGGTCATTGGTGCAGGAGTCCTTGCTTACTATTAGTTTGGTGCAATGCCAAAAGTGAAGACCGAGAGGGTGAAGATAGAGATCAAGGCTGTTACGCAGAATGGTGTCGAACGCCATATCTTCGACCCCGCAACGATAACCGTTCGCAAAGGCGACGACATCGTCCTGATGGTAACCAATACTTACGAGCTGCCACACGGCATCGTGATTCCACGACTGAAGCTCGATACGGGAGCGCTGCGAGAAGATTCCACCTAATTGTCGCTGGTGCGCGGTACGCTTAAGATGCTGAATGCGGCTCGTCCGTCTGGAACTAGCGTTGCATGTGAATCTGGAGGACTTTCCAACCGCGCGTAAAGTCACGTACTTGAACTCGGCGTCCATCTCGTTGATGCCACAGCCCGCAATCGATAGCATGCAGGAGTTTCAACGAGAGATCGCGTCCGGAGGAACCATAGGTTTTGACGAGGAAGCGGAAACTCAGGCACTTGAGAAGGCGAGGAACGAGGCTGTCGCTCTCCTCGGTGCACACGAGGATGAAATGGCCGTATTGTCCAGCGCCACAGAGGGCATATGCTCCCTCGCCTGGTCTCTGAATCTCAGGGCCGGCGCGAACGTTGTCACCACGGATGCGGACTTTCCAAGCGTCGTGTACCCATGGATGCGGCTCAGCCAAGAGAAAGGAGTCGAAATACCTACCTCAAGCGCGAACTCGTCGAGAAACTGAACCCACCCCTAGTGGGCTGGAGAAGCACACCAGTTCCATACAACCTGGACGCGACAGCCATGAGCTTCGCGGTCGGTGCAAAGAAGTTCGAGTACAGCACAATGAGCTACGCCTCCGCCATCGGTCTAGCGGAGTCTATGCAGTATCTGAGAAAGATCGGTCGCGCGAGCGTGACTAAGCACGTCCTCTCCCTGACCAGGACCCTCGTTGACGCGATAGGAAACGATCAGAACCTATTCCCGGCGAGAATCCTCACACCTGACGACGAAGGATCTCATGCAAGCATAGTCTCGTTCAGGTTCAAGAACCGAGACCAATCAACCATTGCGGCCGGAGTTGTCCAACGAAACGTAATAGTCTCACAACGCTTCAACGGCGTGCGCTTCTCATTTCACATATTCAATACCGAGCAAGACCTGCTGCGAGCAACTCAGGCGCTCGGAGAACTCCTTGCAAAGTGATGCGTCCGCGAATCGCGATTCCACAAGGCCTTCGGTTCAAAGCGAGGGTAACTCAGCCGCCGCTCGTTGCAGCGGTTTTCCGTCCTGTAACCCATCTGCAACTTCGCAGCTGAGAAGAGCGGCTGGAGGAGGGCAAGGTGTAATAGTTTTCCAGATGTCTTGTAGCGAGTAAGTCGGTCTGGTTTGGTCGTTTGACGAGGATGTCGCACGAACTTCTGTTTCTGTCCCGAGCGCAGATCGAGGCCATCGATCTTGCGATGAGCAACATAGTTGCTGTCGTGGAGGAGGCGTTCAGGCAGAAGGGAGCCGGGCGTTTTGAGATGCCGCCGAAGCCTGGCATTCATCCGGCCCCTGACGCGTTTATCCACGCGATGCCTGCGTATCTACCAAAGATGCGCGCTGCCGGAATGAAGTGGATTGGCGGCTTCCCGGAGAATTTCAAGCGCGGTCTGCCCTACATCTCGGGTCTCGTAATCCTGAACGATGTCGAGACCGGATTGCCCATAGCTGCGATGGACGGAGCCTGGATAACCGCGAAACGTACTGGGGCGGCTACGGCTGTCGCCGCGAAGTACCTCGCGAGAGAAGATTCGAGAACCTTCGGGATACTAGGATGTGGGGTAGAGGGACGGAGCAACCTCGAGGCGCTTCGCGAGGTGCTCAAGAATCTCGCCGAGGTAAAAGCCTACGATATCTCCAAGCCGAACCTACAGGCGTACGTGGACGAGATGACCACCAAGTTTGAACTATCAATCAAACCCGTCAAGGGCGCACGCGAAGCGGTTGAAGGTTCTGACGTAGTCGTCACAGCTGGCCCCATACTGAAGAATCCCAATCCGACGATCGAGAGCGATTGGGTCAAGGATGGTATTTTTGCCTGCCCCATCGACTTCGATTCATACTGGAAACCTCGGGCGATGCATTCAATGCACAAATTCTGTACTGACGATGCAGAACAGCTGCTCTACTACAGGTCAACAGGATACTTCCAGAACATTCCGAACACTTACGCCGACTTGGGACAGATAGTTGCCGGTCAGAAGCCCGGTAGAGAAAGCGATCAAGAGCGAATCATGTCTATGAACCTTGGCCTCGCCGTTGAAGATGTGGCTGTTGCCTTGAAAGTCTACGAAAGAGCGAAGAAGCTTGGAATGGGACAATGGTTGACACTGTAGTCCTCAACCTTGGTTGCCTAACCCAGATAGTCCAGGCCAAGGACCCAACCGTGAATCGGACGTAGTGTGCCAGTAGACTGTTCCTTCTCATTCATCAACGTCAAGGCTTATTGATGGCGCCGCCGGAAGGACTCGAACCTCTAGTCGCGCCCGCGCGCTTCGACCAACGGGTCGCTGCCAGGTGGCTAACAGCTTCAGCCTCAATCTTCCGCGACTGAGTCCGCTGCTCTACCACTGAGCTCTCGTCTACGATCAGATGTTCGATCGTAAACGGCGGCTCTCTTCGGCGGCACCGGTTTCACCGAGCCGTAAGTCGGTTATTTAAGAGTTCATCACGAAATCCGCGAACGCTGAATCAATCACAAATCGAGTGTGTTCAGTTCACTCGATTCTTCACAGCCTATCCTTTAATACTGCCCGAAGAGAGAGCGATCAGAACTTGGTTTGAGGAAGATTCTTCTTGTCGAAGGCTCGAGATCGCGGGTTCAAGCAGGCCACGAGAATTGAGGACGCTCGCCGCACCTTCTACGGGGCGTTACCGGCGATTTCCCTCCTCTCGGAAAAAGTCCCGGTTCGTACATCACTGAATCGAATACTCGCCGAAGACGTGAGAGCAGAGACGAGCGTTCCATCGTTCGACAAATCTGCCATGGATGGATATGCTGTAGTTGCCGAGGATACTTTTGGGGCCTCACAGACGAACCCAAGCCTGCTGAAGTCAGTTGGTGAGAGCAAGGTTGGACAAGTACCGAAGACTATTGTCCGCCGAGGAGAGGCTGTTGTAATTGCAACTGGAGCGCCCGTGCCGCAGGGCGCCAACGCTGTTGTTATGATTGAGAGCACGAAGCGGCTGGACACTGGGGATGTGGAGATCTACGCCCCTGTGGCGCCCGGGGAGAACGTCTCGAAAGTTGGAGAAGACGTGAGAGAGGGTACGGTCGTGCTTGAGAGAGGGAGAAAGCTCAAGCCCGCGGACCTAGGCCTGTTTGTTGCGTTGGGTCGAAGAACGGTCAGCGTGGTTCGAAAACCTAGAGTCGGCGTTCTTTCAACTGGCAATGAACTATCGAATGCGGGCAGAGGCGTTACCGGAAAGACCGCAGATGTCAACCGCCCTGTGCTGATGGCAATGGTGGAAGAGTGCGGTGGCATGCCTGTGGATCTCGGCATCGCGAAAGATGATTCGGCACAGATTTCACGGAAGCTGAAACAGGGGTTGAAGACCGCGGACCTAGTCCTTGTGACGGCGGGAACATCTGTAGGCAAGGGCGACCTAGTACCCGACATCATCAACACGCTTGGAAAGCCGGGGATGCTTGTTCACGGCATCGCGATGCGCCCGTCCTTGCCGACTGGGCTGGCCGTGGTGAACGGAAAACCGATCGTTTCTCTGCCGGGCTTCCCAGTCTCGGCAATGTTTGCTTTCTCAACCTTCGTTCAGCCACTAATCTTCAGGATGCTGGGAACCGAGCCGGATCCTCAGCCCAAGATCAAGGCGAGAAGCAACAAACGAATCGTTGGTGTGCCCGGGTTCCGGACGTTTGTAAGGGTCCTCGTCAGAGAGGAAAATGGCAAGCTCTTCGCTGAACCTCTTCGCACTCCCGGTGCCGGAATCTTGACAACGCTCACCAGAGCCAACGGAATCGTTGTCGTTCCGGAGAACGTGGAAGGGTTCGATGAAGGAGCGGAGATCGAGGTCCAACTCTTCAGACCCGTGGAACGAGGTGAAGGCGCTGGGAGAACGTAAGGTCTTCAGAACCCTAGTCACAATCGAAGAGGCGCACGCTGAACTCTACAAGTATTTCAAGGCGCGACCTGGATCGATCGATGAAGTGCCAACCTCCGAGGCGATGGGGCGAACACTCGCAGAGGATGTGATAGCAAAGATCGATGTTCCGGGTTTCGACCGCGCAGCGATGGATGGTTACGCGGTAATCGCTGAGGACACCTTCGGCGCTGATGACGATAATCCAAAGAGACTTCAGATAGTTGGGCGATGCGAAGCTGGCCGGCAGGTTTCGATTTCGACTCGTAAAGGCGAGACCATCGAAATCTCAACCGGGGCGCCTATCCCGCGGGGATCCAATGCAGTCGTGATGGTCGAGTATACCGGCCGTACTAACTTGACGGTCGAGATCTACCGGCCGGTCGTTCCAGGTGAGAATGTTGCAGCCGCTGGATCTGACATCATGGCCGGGGAGCTTGTCCTCCGCAAAGGCGAGACTATCACGCCCCGGGAGATCGGGGTGCTTGCCGCGCTCGGAGAAGAGAAGGTCAAGGTCTTCAGGAAACCTCGCATCGCGATCCTCTCAACCGGAAACGAGCTTCTCCCGCCCGGAGCTCGCCTCGAATATGGGAAGATCTACGACATCAACGCGAGCGCGATAGCAGCAAGCGTGATCGAATGTGGAGGGGAACCCATGAACCTCGGCATTACAACGGACGACCCCGCGATCATGGAGGAGAAGCTCAGACAGGCGCTTCAAGACGCAGACATGGTGCTGACCTCAGGAAGCACCTCTGCCGGGGCGGGGGATCTTGTCTACGGCATCATTGACAACCTTGGAAAGCCAGGAGTACTCGTCCATGGCATATCCGTCAAACCAGGCAAACCGGCGCTCGTGGCAGTTGTCGATGGCAAACCGCTCGTAGGTCTGCCCGGATACCCAACGTCTGCGCTTATGATCTTTCATGCACTCGTCGCTCCCGTTCTCAGATCAATGTCCGGCCTGGCTCGTCGACCGGTAATTGTGCTCGACGCCAAGCTCGCATTCAAGACTATGTCAGCAAAAGGCAGGCGAGAACTCTTGCCCGTCCACTTGACACATGCAGCGACCGGGGAATACCTTGCCTATCCGGCCTTGGGCGGCTCTGGTGCAATAACCTCATTCTCTCTTTCCGATGGGTTCATTGACATACCCGACACCGTCGAATTCCTCGAGGAAGGAGAACAAGTCAAGGTCAATCTCTTCGGAATAACTCTGAAGCCAGCTGACCTGGTTGTGATCGGTAGCCACTGCGTTGGAATTGATGTATTGATAGGAATCATTCGGGAACGTGCACCCGAATTCCTTGCCAAAGTGATCAATACCGGGTCACTGGGAGGCCTTCATGCGGTGAAACGGGGTGAGGCCGACGTCGCGGGTGTCCATCTGCTTGACGAGGCGACAGGGGAATACAATCTTCCATTCTTTCACCGCTTCGGACTGCAAGCCAAGGCTGTCTTGGTGAAAGGATACACACGCGAGCAAGGTTTCCTCCTTCCCAAAGGTAACCCGAATGGCATACGGGCCTTCGAAGACCTGCTGGGCCGCAAGTTGTCGCTCATGAATCGGAACAGAGGCTCCGGCACAAGGATTCTGGTGGATTTTTGTCTCTCCAAGATCGCAGCTTCAAAGGCGATGAAACTCCATGAACTCACCAGTAAGATCCAAGGGTATGATTCAGAAGCGAAATCTCATTCCGCCGTAGCTGCTGCAGTCGCTCATGGAAGAGCGGACATCGGTGTCGGCATCAGGACAGTCGCGGAAACATATGGACTCGATTTCGTGAAAATTGGGGACGAATCCTTTGATTTCCTAGTATCGAAAGACCGCTTCGACAAACCGGCCGTGCAATCGTTCCTGAGCGCGCTGAAGTCGAAAGAGTTCGCTTCAACGCTTGACACGAGGGCACCAGGATTGAAACCGAGTCCGGACATGGGAACTGTGCTGGCAGCCTGATTTGGGCCGAGTTACTGCTTGCTGTGCCGGGCCCTAGCGATTTCCGCTGCCAAGTCTTTCAGTATTTTCGACCGAGACCTATCAGCACGTCTAACTATGATATGCCCCGTCTTCTCCCACCAACGAAACGGAAGCGCCGAGCCTGACGAGACTTCAGGGTCCAGTGAGAGCTTCCTTGCTGCCGCTTCAAGTTCGTCAACTCGTGGGGCTTGAATCGCCTGCGGCTTCGCGATGCGTCTCCCCTCGGACCGGGACTTGGCAGAATCGAAAGCTGCCGGCCAGACCACCATCCTCCCGCTCTGTTTCAACCCTACTCGCCTTACTGTCGCTAGGTGGCTTACCGAGTTCTGATGAGAAGCGACGCGAGTTTACGTCTTCTGGATGAGAACTGCGTTAACCACTCCGTGCTGTCCTGGCCTCGAGGTTACGCGAGCCTGCCCGAGAGGCGTCTCCAGTATGGCACCCTTTGTGATGACACCACGACGCTGGTAGTCAACGTTCGCTGGGTTCTTAACGACGCCCCTTATCTCGGTCTTCTGCGTCTTTCCCGTCCCCGGGTCCGTGACGTTTACAAACCTAGTAGCGAGCGCACTCAGCTTGATGCTGCCGCCTCGTCCCCTCTTCGGTACGATTCGAGGCTCGCCCACCACAGTCTCTGCGGGGTCGCTCCCCATCTCGTATGCGCGCTTACCACGGAAGACCTTCCTTCGCCCTCCCGATCGTTTACGCTTGTGCAGGTCACCGTGCCATTGTGGCAAGTCAGCGCACGCTCCAACTGAAACGCGTGCACACCTCTCGACACCGCATATAAGAATTGCTTGTGTGACAGAGCGGCCATAGCAGCTAGGATCCTGACAACTCTACTTCCAACAAAAGGGCCGGAGCAAGCTTGCTCAGCGATAAATACTGACTTGGATCTTCTTCGATCGGCGGTGAGCTCTGAGTGCGGAATGAGGTACTGCTAGCCATTTTCGGAATGATCTCAGTTGGCGTTGCCGACGTGCTTCGCAGAAGAGGCTTGGTGTCGGGCGGCTCGCTAGTAACGTAAATGGCCGTCGAATCAGGATTCGTTGCTGTGTTTCTTCTCGAGGGAGGACCACACCTGACCAAAGACGTTGCAACGTTCTCGCCGGCAACAGGTTTTTTGATCTTCGCTGGAATACTAGCGCTCTTGACAGCACTAAGTACGGGCGAGGCAAGCTGATATGCGCCAATTACGAGACTCGGCTTTGTTGTGACCTTCTTGCTGGCGATCTTCGTGTTTGGGGAAGAGTTGACCGTTTCCAAAGGAGTCGGCGTGGTCCTAGCTGCGGGGGCGGTGATCCTGTTGTCACTGGACTTCTAGTGGCAGGACGGACTTCGCTTATCCTCTGCGCACATAGCAGTTGTTGCAGGTTCGCATGACCTCAACGTAGTCCATGAAGGCACCTCTGATCGTGGTGCCCACGTATCGGACACATTCAAAGCAGATGGGCTTCCCACAGAATCTGCATCTTGCCCACTTTCGCTCTTCGTCATTGGGTGGGACCGCCCGGCCGCAGTCGGCACATTTCAGACTTGAAGTTGTATTCTCATCGACCGCGCTCATAGTTCCGCCTCGATTTACACTCATAGCTCCAGAGGGAGCTTGCCCACTGCCTTCGCGAGGTCTACCGCGGTAAATACTCCGACTGGTTTGCCGTCCTGAACGACGACAAGGCGTCTGACCTTCATCTCTGCCATAATGTGGGCAGCCTCTTTTACGTCCGTGCTCGGAGGAACGGTGATCAGTGGTGATGAAGCATACTCTCCAACAGTGACCGAGTTCAGGTCCTTCTTGTCGTGGAGAACTTTTGAGATTAGGTCGCGTTCGGTGAAGATCGCGTGGATGACCCCCTTGCGTGACAGCAGGATGCTTCCGATGTGCTTTTCTCCCATGAGCTTGCAGGCTTCGGCTACCGATGTCTGCGAGTCCAACGTGATCGGGGGTTTGCCCATGAATTCTCTGACGGTAACCAACTATTCCACGTTCAGGGAGATACCGTTGCCTCTGGATAAGCTTGGATGGTCGATCAGGTTTCCGAATCTACTAGTTCGTCATGTTTGTTGGCTCGGAGTGCTGACTCGCACTATGCTCTTGAGTGGGTTTCGAAGGGCCCTCTTGTGACCGGCCCAACCGCGTTCCTGCAGGCTGACTGGATTTGAGATCTTCGAATATCCTCTGGATCTGTTTCTTCATGAGCCTGGGGTCCTGGCTCAGGTTGAAGTAGTCGGAGAAGCTGGGGGTTGTGCGCAGCAATTTGGATCTTCCCAGCTTCTCCTCTGAGATCAATCCCATCTCCACCAGCTGCTTCACATGCCCGTAAGCGAGGTTGCCTCTTACTTTGACGACATGTGACTGCGCCACAGGCTGGCGTAGAGCGATGTAGGAGAGCGTCTTCAGGGGACCAGGTGTGAATAGTTGCCTGGTGGCCAAGCGTTTCACGCTCTTCGAGTACTCGGGTTTGAGTTGCATAACGTAGCGTCCGTCAGAGAGTTCAAGAACTTCCAGAGCGCTTGAGTTCTGAGCGTACTTCTCTTTCAGGGTTTCCGCAAGTCCGCGAATCTTCTCTTCTGAGCGCAGGTTGAGGACCGATCCGAGAACACGAACGTCCAGGGGCTTACCAGTTACATATAGTGCAGCTTCGATCATTGAGACTTGAGTTCTTGCGCGGTCTTCGGGGCTTCTCTGGCGCTGAGAGTCCTGTGATGTCTCAGACAACAGTCGCAGTCACCTCCGGTAGTCTGATGATTATGTCGCCCTGGTCTTCTTTCTGGCTAAGGCTCACTCGGTTCTCCATCACCAGGAACAAGAGTATGATGAACGCCCTGACTGTATCCAGCCACGTGTAGTCCTTCGTCAGATCCAGGAATGAGATCATCGGATTCTTGACGGCTTTCCTCAAGAGAGTCGCGTAGAAGATCTCGATATTCTTCTCAATGTTGGCGAGGAACTCGTCCATCTGCTCAAAGATTTCCGGGGGACTGAGTAGGCCTTTCCTTTCAGCCAGAGCGACGCTCTCACGTTTCAGAACTTCCTCCAGCATCGAAAGTACTTGTTCGATGGATGTAGACGTGTACTCGAACCGTATCGGGAAGGGAAGAGGTGGCGGAACTTCCTCGTTCGGCCTGGCGATCGGTGGCTTCGGAGGCTCCTCCATCTTAAGCACGAGTTCGGACTTCATTCTGTGAATCATCGAAGAAGAGAGCAGAGCAGTCCCTGATGCGGAGAAGTCGATGAAGCCCTGCTTTTTCATCTCGGCGAGAAAGGCGTTCAGCAGATATGTGATGTTCACATCCCAGGGTTTGATGCGATGTAGCCTAAGCAGGTCGAAGAGAATCACATATGGAGGTCGCAGCCAAAACGGCTTCTCGGCGATGTCCACTAGGCCGTCACCTCAGCCATTGGCATCGAGACAATCTGCGAGACACCGTCCTGGATGAAGACGCCGTAGGCCTTGTTCGCCCTTGACATCGCCGTGTCCTTGAGCGATACGACAACGAACTGCGACCCCTTCGATCGCTCGCGAAGCAGTTCTGCGAGCCTCTGCGAATTCACCACGTCCAAGTGAGCGTCGATCTCGTCGAATATGTAGAACGGCATCGGATGTATGGCCTGGAGTGCCAAGAGGAAACATACAGTGCTGACGGACTTCTCCCCGCCACTGGCACTGCTGATCGTCATCTCGGACTTGCCGGGGAACGCTAGCAGCATGTCAACTCCGCCCTTGAATGGATCCTCTGGAGATTCGAGAACCATTCTACCCTTCCCGGTGCCAGTGATCTTCGTGAATATCTCCTCAAACGCGCTGTTGACTTGGTTGAATGCTCGCATGAACATGTCATGCTTCTTCTTGTCGAGTTCATTCATGAACTGGATGATGGCGTGACGTTCTTTCTCGATCTCGTAGATCCTTGTCGCTAACTGTTTGTAGTTGTTCTTCTGTTCTTCATATTGACTAACTGCGAGTTCGTTGACCGCGCCGATGCCCTCGAGTTCGCGTCTGAGCGCGTTCAGCGATGCTTCGAGAGACGGAAGCTGTTGAGGACCTACCTCGAGTAGTTCGTTGTATCCTAGCTGCTTGATCTCTGACCAGAGAAGCGAGGCACGCATTTCTTTCTCTTTGATGTTTGAGTTGAGTTCGGCGATCTCGTGGGTCAGGGGCTCAAGTCTATTGATGATCGACATCAGATCTGATTCGAGACTCTTGAGCGTCTTGTCGAAATCGTTGCGTTTGGTCCTCGCGGAGGTGACGTTGGCAAGGATCTCTTGTCTCTGGCTCTGGATTTGCTGTAGGGCCTGCTCCTTTCCATTTAGCGTCTGGCTCGCTGACTCGACCCTTGACTGCGCCTCCATGATTTGCTTCGCTAGCGCCTCCCTTTCAGCTATCATCTGATCGCGACTTTGTGCGAACGTCGCGATTGAGGATTCGAGCGTGGAGACTTTGCCTTCAAGCTCCAACTTCTCCTGAATGATTCTGTTGAGTGCATCATAGAATGCAGCATGTCTGTTTTCCAGCTCGACCAGTTCAGCGGATCTGGCATTGAGTTCAAAAGATGATTTCTCCTTCATCAAGAGGTCGAGCTTGTTCTGCAGTTCTTCCTTAATGGGTATGGATGACGTCAGGACCCCATTCTCGCGTTCGATCTCATCGTCGAGTGCCGCGATACGTCTGTTAGAATTCTCGATGGCCCGCGCGGTTCGGTCCATATCTTGCTTGATCGTCTCCGTCTGTGTTTCCATCGCTTCGACTAGGCTTCTGCTTGCCGCGTTGCTGTCCGTTAGATTCAGGATCTCTTCTCTTAATCTCTCGAGATCTTTCTTGCTTTGCTCGAGCAGATTTTCTAGCGACGCAACGGCAGAAGCCACGTCTGCAAGCGTTGACTCTTTTGGCATAAGCTTTCTGGCATCGAGGGGCTCACGGTAGTACCCGATCTCCATGCCGCCTCCGGGTTCATAGAGATCGCCGGTGAGTGATACCGCCCGATGCCCTTCAAGAGAGGCGAGGAAGGCTGACCTCTGAGTGGCGGCAAGTATCGTGTCGCCAAAGACGAAGTCGACCGCACGCCCGAACGGTTCGAGCGGTTCGATGAAATCTGAGATGATACCGATTATCCCTTCGATGTTACTCGGGCGCTCATGCTCTCTCGCGCCTGAAAGGCTTTCCACTGGGATCAGTTTGACGCGACCGAGCTTGGTTCTCTTGAGGCTCTCTATGCATCCGATCGCGCTTTCGATGTCTTTGACAACAACCGATTTCAGCCATCCTGCGGAAGCTGCCTCGATGGCTTTGCGATGTTCTTCCTTGAAACGTACCAGGTCGCATAAGCGTCCGTAGACACCGCCGATCGCGCCGGTCTGGCCCATCTGTTCGATCATTTCAAGGGCGCGTTCGTCCGAGGCGAGGGCCTGTGCCACGTTCTTCTGGGTCTCGACCTCTGTGAGGGTAAGTCGGGCCTTCTTCGATACTTCCGTTGCATGCGCTATCTCAGCCTGCTTTTCTTCCTCAGCCTTCGTGTACTCGATCAGACTTGTCTCGATCGTCTTCAGTCTTGACTTCTCTTCTGCGACAAGCTTCACTAGTTCCTCCATTCTACCCCTGAGAGACGCGCCTACTCCCTCGAACTCTTCTTGCCTCGATTTGAGTGTCTGGATGTGTCCTTCTAGAGCTGTGATCTTCGAGCTGCTCGCTCTTGCCTGAGCATCGACCTCTACAAGTTGTCTCGTGAGGTCGGCGACCTGTTCTTCTATCGCGTTTGCTTCGCTCGATCTGTCGCCAAGCTTCTTCCTAGACTCGGCTAGAGATTCTGACAAAGAGTCGCGTTCTTTGCGCTTCTCTTCAATAACTCCTATGAGCTCGGGAAGTCCCGCTTTAAAGTCCGCCAGATGCGACATGGATTGCTCGATGTGCTGGAGCGTCTGTTCTATGTGTTTTTCAAGTTCTGCTTTCTGCCTCTCAAGCGATCCGATGGCCTTTCTAGATGATTCTATCTCTGCCTTCAGGCCGGCAATACTCGCGCTGAAGTCTCCGATCGTCCGCTCAATCTTGAAGAGATCAGCACTGCTTCGGTCTAGAACTGCCTCTTCGTACGTACGTCGCTCCGATTCGATCCTTTCTTTTTCCTTAGAGACCTCGTCCCTCTTGGTTCTCATCTTCTCGATCGTTTGCTGCTTCTCGTTTGCTTCTTGCCTCAGATGAGCTATCTGGGTCTGGATTTTGGCTACCTTGCTAGAAGCTAGTTGGGCTTGTAGTCTGCCGGCCTCTTTCTTGAGTTGCTGCGATCTGAGATAGTCGTTTCTTTCCTTCTCAAGCGCTTCGACCCTACTGCGAACCTCATCCGTTCTAGCTGATGCCACCTTAATGTTCAGGTCAGCCTGCTGTAGCTGAAGTTGTGCTTCTGCCTTTTTCGAATCGTAGACGGCTATTCCTATCATGTCCTCGATTATCTTTCGCCGTTCCTCAAGCGTCACCTCGGCAAGTCTAGTGATCGCGTGCTGTTGGACGATGTTGTGCCCTGAGACCTGAATATCTGCGGAGGAGAGGATGTCGGTAAGTTGCTTTCTCGAGACGCGTCGCCCGTTCAGTCGGTATACGCCTTCCCCGCCTCTCCTGAACTCCCTGGAGATCGTGACGGCGTCGGCATCAACGGGGATCCGCCGATCCGCATTATCGAACTGAACTGCCACGTATGCAGATCTCGCTGTAACGCGCGCAGATCCTCTGTAGATTAGGTCGGTTATTGTGCCGCCTCTGAGTTCTTTGGCGCTCAGCTCACCTAGGGCGAACTTTACTGAATCTACGACGTTGCTCTTCCCGGAACCGTTGGGCCCTGTTATTACGGTTAGGCCGCGATCAAGGTTCAGGGACACCTTCTTCCCGAAGGTCTTGAAACCTCTAAGATCAATCCTGCGAATATAGACCAAGAGTGAACCGATCCCGACGTGCTCCGCTAGACCTTCGAGACTCTACGACCATGTCGTGAAGGCGATCAACAACTTTGAACCGTGTTTGATGTGAGATAAAGCTTGGCGCGACTTCCAGAAGCCGTGCACGCCATCAATTCATGTCGGAACAAGTTACTGGAGACCGGCGAAACTACTGTCCGAATCTTCTCTTGCGCATCTGGTAAGTTCGAACAGCCCTGAGTAAATCTATCCTTCTGAATTCAGGCCAATATACATCAAGAAAGCAAAATTCACTGTACGCCGACTGCCAGAGAAGGAACCCGCTGAGCCTCTCCTCTCCGGATGTGCGTATGATAAGGTCGGGGTAAGGATTCGGCAAATGGGCAGTGTACAGGTACTTCATGAAGAACTGCTCGTCTATGTCTTCCGGACCGACAACCCCTTTTCCTACATCGGCTGCAATCTTGCGTGCAGCGTCAATGATCTCAGTTCTTCCACCATATGCTAGCGCTATATTCAGATAGTATTTGTCATAGGATTCTGTTGCTTTCTCGATCTCTCGGAGAATTTCCTGTAGGCTTTTCGGCAGAAGATCTACACGCCCGAGAGATTTCACTCTGACTTGGTTCTGATGCAACCTCTGATCCTTGAGGAGTCTCCTTCCCTCCTCTTCGATGATGCTCAAGATCGTGTCCACTTCGCGTCTTGGTCGCTTGAAGTTCTCCATGGAGAAGACATACAAGGTGATGGTCTTGATCTTGAGATCTAGGCACCATTCCAAGAAGAGCTGAGTGGTCTTTGCTCCGTGTTTGTGTCCCTGATACTCTGTGCCTGAGCGCGCGATAGCCCATCGTCGATTTCCGTCCAGTATGACGCCCAAGTGCTCAGGGATCACTCGCTTCCTGACTTGACCATCGAGCCATCTCTCGTAGAGGGCGTAGGCCCCGATGGCTCGCAGGAAGCCTTCCAACATGCTTTCTCACGTCGCGGTAGCCTGTGAGAGAGCTCTGCCGCACTTGCAACCTCTCTGGACCGGAATCTTAACAATCGCATCTTTGAGCAAAGATTCCACCTCTGGCAGGACTCTCCTCGCGAGCTCAGAGACTTCAGATGCACTGAGGGCCTTCTGTAGCCCTGCCGCCATATTCGTTACGAAGCACACGGAGGCGTAGCACATCTCTAGTTCGCGTGCAAGGAAAGCCTCAGGAGCAGATGTCATTCCCACCACATCACATCCCGCGTTTCTCATCATCCTAATTTCAGCCGGAGTCTCGTAGCGCGGCCCATCAGTGCACGCCACGACACTCTCATTCCAGACTTTTCGAGAAGAGTGAGCTGAAACCCCAATCAAGGCCTTGCGGATCTCTGGACAATACACATCTGTCACGTCAACGTGCATAACAGGCGCAGAATCGTAGAAGGTCTGGGCCCTCAGCCTAGTGAAATCCACCAGATCCACGGGGATGACTAGATCTCCGGGCCTATAGCTTTCCCTCAACGCCCCCACTGCGTTGGTCGCAATTGTCCTTTCGACTCCAATCTGCTTGAGACTCCACAGGTTGGCCCGGTAGTTGACTTTGTGAGGGGGGTACTCATGGCGAGCCCCATGCCTGGGAACGAACGCAACACGATTTCCATCAACTTCTGCGACTGTAATATCAGGGGAGGCGCCGTAGGGTGTGTCGATACGCCTGACTTCTCCCTGTTGGAGAAGTTTCTCAAATCCTGATCCGCCGATCAGTCCTATCCTGACGCCTGACAACACCCATCCGCTGAGGCGATCCCGCAGCTATGTGGCAGGACACAGAACGCAGGAATATAAGGCGTGCCGGCCGAGCGGGCTAAATGGAGCCCTTTTCCATTAGCGCCTTGAACTCCTCAAGCGAGAGCCTCTTGCCCTGCTCAAGTTTCTCCGTGCCGGACTTCTCGAGCTTCTCGCGGACTTCTTGCGCTTTTCGAAGCTTGGTTAGCTGCCCTGAGGCAGCGATCTGTTGGCGGAGCTCTTTGATCTTAACCAGATTTGTGATGTATTCCTTGTGAGCGTTATCTGCCCCTTTGAGGGCTTCCACGAAAGCTGCATGAGCCTTGTCTCCCTCAGCTTTAACGGCCGAAGCAGAGGCGGCTACTTCAACCAGCTTCTTATGGATGACCTCGCTCTCCTCTACCATTTTTGTCATCTGCTCATGCAACGACTGAGCCTGAAGCCTTCGGCCGCCGATCGTTGCCCTCGTTCCGGCGATTTTGTACCTGAGATCTTGTGCCTTCTTAGCGACAAGTACCTGAGCTTCAAGCTCCTTTAGGCGCTTGATAAGCTCCTTCTCAGCCTTGGGTGTGAGGGGCGTCGTCTGCATCTTCCACTCTAACCGGTTGAACTCCTCGATCGCCCTTCGCGGGTTCCCCTCGACACGTTCCGACAGCTTGTCCGACTTGCTCTTGAGCTTCTCGAGCCTTTCTCTCTCAGCAACTGCTGTGTCCCGTGCGGAATCTCGAGAAGCCTTAAGCTCCTTCACTTTGCTGTTAAGCTCATCTCTCTTGGCCTTGACGTCCTTGACCTCGGCGACCAGCCTCTTGAATTCTTCATTGAGCTTGTTCCGCTGTTCAAGCAGTTCCCTAGCCTTTCGGTTCAGAGTCTCACGTTGCTCGACGAGTCGGGCGTTTGATTCTCTGAGAGCACTGATCTGCTGGAACAATGCTTCAGGGCTGACGGACAAGCTGCTCTGCCCCTTCCGTCGGCGATCGGAAGATACATGATTGCTCATAAGACTTTCTCGAAACCTACTTCGCAGGCTCGAAGAAGCTGAGAACTCCCCAGCATCCAAGCTTGCAGACTTGAAGATTGAGTAGAGGTCTAGCCTGAAAGCAGAATACGCGCGTCGACGACTAGAGCCCCTCGCTCGTACACAATTGTTGGGTTCAGGTCCATTTGGTCGATTTGAGAGTTTTCCGTCACCAGACGCGAGGCCTTCAAGATAATGTCGACTATGGCATCTTGATCAGCGGGCGGAAACCCACGATACCCCGCCAGGACAGAATATCCTTTGATTTCGTGAACCATCTCGCGCGCGTCGCGCTCTTCGAGGGGGGCTATTCGAAAGGCCACATCCTTGAGTATCTCAACGAAAACCCCTCCCAGACCAAAGAGAATTGTGTGCCCAAACTGAGGATCGTTAACGGACCCAACGATAACTTCAGTCGACCTAGGAGCCATCTTCTGCACAAGGACCCCGATGACCCGCGCGTCTGGCCTGCTGGTTCTTGCGGTTTCGATGATTCGCAAATAAGCGGATTTCACAGCATCGCTTGACGACAAACCCAGTACGACCCCGCCTACCTCGGTCTTGTGAATTATTTCGGGAGAGACGATCTTCAACACAACCGGGTATCCCAGCTTCTCTGCGTAAGCCACAGCGCTTTCAGAACTCGTCGCCACTTCAAAACCGGGCGTCGGAATACCATATTCAAGGCATATCGCTTTGGCCTCAGGCTCCAGGAGATTATGGCGCCCTTCTGCCAGCGCCCTCTCGACTATTTGCTGAACCTCTTGCACGCCCAAATCGACTTGCCCGCAGGCCCACGTACCGCCCGACCGGTTTAATACTGTTGCTCGCGTCCTCTGTTGCAGCCTGCCTGTGAGAACTCCAGGCCTCAATCTGGTCGGGATCCTAAGGACAGATGTGGACTTCACGGAAACTTGCAATCGTCGGGACAACCCATGTCGACAAGTCTAGCGTCGAGCGTGTTCGAAGAACTATCTCAGAGACGCAGCCGTCAGTGGTCGCTGTGGAACTTGATGAGGAAAGACTGTGCGCACTAAGGGATCCCGACAGAGACAAGCTGGATTCCCCGGTCCGTTCTGGTCTGCTACCGTGGTTGCTTGCACTACTTGAAAGATCCGTGGGATCATTGACAGAGGTGTTCCCCGGAAGCGAGATGCTTGAGGCTGTTGAGGAGGCTCAAAGAGTAGGGGCACGGGTTGCGATGATCGACAGACCGATCGGAGCGATTCTGGAAGACCTCAGAAACATACCCCGCGTTGAGAAAGTCAAGATCGGGGTCGACATCTTGACGGCTCTCATCGGTATCGGCGCTAAGCGGAGAATCACTCTGAAAGGGGCAGACCTTCAGAAGTTGATGGCGGAATTTGATGCCAAGTACCCAACGCTATCCCAGATTCTTGTGAAGGAAAGAGATCGATACATGGCTGATAGACTGCGAAAGATTCTCGACTCAACCGCCGGCCGAGTCGTGGCAGTCGTTGGACTTGGCCACGTGAGCGGGATCGTGCAGCACCTAGCTGGACAGGATCAAACTTCCAGCAGAAGCCACTCTGAGCTGAGGTATGGGTGGACCCTGAGAATATTTCCGTGATCACCGCG
>Ga0129297_10000382_pt1 | contig 21044 bp, 16 predicted proteins | sample I18A1metaG_FD_94708 | JGI IMG/M metagenome (GOLD analysis project Ga0129297, IMG submission 94708) | Lake sediment bacterial and archeal communities from Gulf of Boni, Indonesia to study Microbial Dark Matter (Phase II) - ​I18A1 metaG | ecosystem: Environmental > Aquatic > Freshwater > Lake >... | reverse complement strand
GCCTGGCACATGCTCGTTACTCGGGCCGGCGTGAAGGCGGGCGAGGATGTGCTCGTCCTAGGAGCAGGAAGCGGCGTGGGATCGGCGGCGGTTCAGATTGCGAAAATGTTTGGTGCGAGAGTCATCGCAACCGCTGGCAACGACCAGAAACTACAGAAAACGAAGGAGCTAGGGGCGGATGAACTGATCAATCACAATAGTCAGGACATCGTCGCCGAAGTGAAGCGCCTCACAAACAAGAGAGGGGTCGATTTAGTCTTCGAGCATGTTGGAAAAGCAACATGGGAGAAGAGCATCCTGAGCCTGACGTATGGAGGCAGAATTGTAACCTGCGGAGCCACAACCGGATACGACGCGATGACAGATCTGAGACACGTGTTCTGGAAGCAGCTTACCGTACTGGGCTCACATCAGGGCAGCAAAGCGGAGACCGTCAAGGTACTCAACCACGTACAGGCGGGAAGGTTGCGCCCAGTGGTCGATCGGGTCATGCCCCTTCGCGAAGCCGCCGAGGCCCAGAGGCTACAGGAGCGAGGAGAGCATTTCGGAAAGATCGTCCTGACCCCGTGAAAGTAGGCGGATGGACAGTCCCTCATTGAGGCGCTAATTGCAATATCTCTATAGTTCTGACCCCCTCAAACTGCATCTGCAAAGAATGTGGCCGTTGTGGGTTGGTACTGTCCGAAGTGTCGTACCGCGTTCGTCGAGTTTCAATCCACGTGTCCTTACTGCCTTGTGCCGCTGAGAAAGTCGAAGTATGAGGATCGGATCTAACCGACTGCGTCCGTTGCTACGCCCATGAAGCGATAGCATCCATACCTGCATAGATGATGGCCTAGGCTTTGCCGCCTTTCCTTCCGAGATACTTGGACTCGAATCCTGGGGGTGAGAATGCCCACAGAACTCGTAGGTCTTCTTTGCCGCTGTTTATCAGTTGGTGGGGCTTTCCAGGAGAGCAATATATGGCGGTGCCTTTCTCGATTTCAATGGTCTCTTCGCCGACTTTGGCCTGCCCTGTTCCGCTTACGACGAACCAGATCTCGTCCTCAGTTTCATGGCTATGAGGACTGCTTGTCCAGCCGGGCTCGAGAATAGTCATTCCCAGTGAAATGTTCTTTGTATGATTGATCTGTTGGCTCAGCAAAACTTTGAGGGTTCTCTTGTACGGCGGGAGAGCTTCGAAACCCTCAACCTGAGATTCTCTGGAATACTCCATTGCGCAGTCGTCGCTCTGGTCAAGCTAACTCTGATAACAGTCTTTCGGAACAGAGAGATTCTCCGCGATGCCAACGGAGCACGACAACCCTAGCAGTCATCGCCCTCGAATCAGAAGCCCAAGTGAGACTTTCCGGTTGCGCGAAATATTGGGGCGGAAGAAGGTCTTGTTTGAATCAGGAATAAGGAGAGCAGATAGAGAGAATGACCCCGCAGTTGGACAGAGAATAACTTGTGATAACCCTTTTCCATGGAATCAGCTGGATAAGAGATGAAAAAGGCAGGAGGATTGCAGTCTACTTGGGCGTTTTCTTGGGTCTTCTTCTGATCACGACGTAGCCTGCGGCGATTATGATTACGATGACGGCGACGATCGACGCGATCACTGTTGGAGTGAAGAAGGGTTTCGCCTCAACCGTAAGTTGGTAGGTCTCAGTGGATCCTAGAGGTTTGCCGCCCGCGCTCCCAGCGAGCTCAGCGAGTACCGTGTATGCTCCAGGCGGAATGTCGGTGGTGTCGAGTGTGGCGGAGTAGGTGCCGTCTGAGGCAGCTGTCCCAGTGAACGTCTTCACAACGGCTCCCGTGCTATCGACGACTTTCAACATGTAGGTTCCGTTTGTGATAGGAGTCACCGTCGTGTCGATCTTCACGGTGAGTGGAGTGGACGTCAGCGCCTTCGTGTCTCCTTGTGTTAGTGTTAGCTTCGGGAAGCCGATTGTGCTTCCAGCGGGTTTCATGAAGTAGTTCGGGTTGGCGGTGACGATGAAGTATTCGCCAGGCTTGTACTCCTTAAACATGAACGGCCCTGTCCCGATCAGCTTGCCTTCAGAGACTGGCTGATAGGTGATCGATTCAGCGATATCCTTCCATACGTGCTTAGGAATGACTGGAATAACGGCGCCGAGCCAGTGAAGCGCCCAGTAGCTTGTCGTGTTCATGTACCCTACCGCCGTATACTTGTCAAGCGTCTCTGCCTTGACAAGGCTCGAGACGTATGAAATGTACACTGGATTCCGTTGATCCCTTGCATATTCCCATGAGAAGGCTAGATCCTCTGCAGCGAATGGAAAGCTGTCGTGCCAGGTGATGTCATCGCGCAGGTTGAATGTGATCTTTAGCCCAGCCACGTTCCCCGGTGCTGTCCAAGGTTCAACTTTCCACGATTTTGCCATCCACGGTATGTCCTCAAAGGTATTGGGGTCGAGGGCTATCGGTGAATCGTAGATCACCGAGTTTGCCATCGTGTCCCACCACCAGTTGATCTCATACATGGGGCTCGGCTGAGTCAGGTCCGATGACCAAGCAACTCGTAGAGCGCCCGAGTATTCGTTTCCTTCAGGATAGGCGGTTAGAAAAGTCGCTGAATTGACTACGCCCGTCCACGAAGGTACATCTATCACATTCTTTATGTTGCTTCTGTAAGTGGTTATGTAGTACTGCGCGTACAATGGAATGAAGGGTGCTTCGTCGGCGAGGATCTCCTGGAACTTCCATACCGCGTCCTTCACCTTGTTCACGTCAGGGTCGAACTTGAGAATCTTAAGCTGCTCATCTGCCGCTGGACTCTTGTAGAGCTCATAGTTTTGTGTCGGTGGACTCTCCGAATAGAATAGGTCGTATAGCCAATCGACATCTGGGCCGCCGCCCCAGCCTGCCGTGTAAATATCATATTGCTGCTTCTGTAGAACTTCGACGGATGTTACGCGTCTCGGCACGATCTGCAGGTCGTATGGTATGCCCACTTGATCGAATGCTTTCGCGAGGGTTTGGGCGGAGAAGACTCGGTGGGGATGCTCCGTACGCGCATAGATCAGCAGCGGTCTCATGGTCTTGCCTGTCTGCGGGTCGATCCTCTTGCCGTCTGCTCCGAGGGTGAAGCCTAGTCCGTCAAGGATCTGAGCCGCCGCAGCAGGGTTGAACTCTGACTTGGGCACGTTCGGGTTATGCCATCTTCCATAGCCTGGTCCGAGGACACCGTCCAGCCTGACCCCTTGCCCATGTAGTCCTTCGCTGACCATCGTATCCTTGTCCGTCAAGGATCGTATGGCCCGTCTGAAGTCCACGATGCTTAGGGGGTATCGCTCGGTCTGAAGTGAGAATCCCCAGAAACCTTGCTCTATCCCTTGAATTATCTTGATGTTGGGATCGCCTTGGATATCTGGCAGATGCTCCACCGGGAGCCCCAGTTCAGGTCCGAAGTCAACATCGCCCGCTTTGAGGGCCGGGATCTCAGCTTCTGTGCTGCCGAAGATCACGAATCTGACTTCGCTGACGTGCGGCCCCTCGAGTGGCCATGTGACCTGAGGCCTCTGCGCCTTCACTTGAGCCGGGCTGTAGGTGATTGCTAGCATGAGAGCGATCAGAAGAAGAACCACCGGTAATGTCTTCGTTCGTTTCAAGATTGTCACCTGATCTTTCTTGGCTGTTGTATGCAGGAAGGCCAGAGGCGTATCAGATTTAATGCTTTCCACAGAATTTGATGTCGCCCAACATTATGAATAGCGATCGACAGCAGGCTGCGACATATAACCCGAAGCAAGCCTGCGTTTCAGAGAATCAAACTCTTCAATACGACTGATACTGTCGACGGGCGTCTCGAGGTCGTAGAAATCTCGTTATGTGCACTATCGCGCCTGAGGCCAACAACGTTGAAGCGGCCAAGCTTGCGAGGACGACCGTTGGAGTCGCGACCATCATCAACGCAGTTGGACCGCCAAAGGTAGTCATGAAAGCCACAGCCCCGAGAGCGCTCAGTAGAACGACCACTAAGGACGTTTTGGATCTCTTGGCTATCCAACGGGCCCTGCGTGAATAGGCAAGCAGTACCGTGAATGGGATAGCCAAATAGGTTACGCCTATGAGTGAGCTTACGACAAGCCCCGAAAGGACTGCGCCCGCTTCCGAGTTTGTCGGGAAGAGGTTGAATGCTGCAGCGCCGATTCGGAGGATTCCGATAAGCGGATAGAGAGCGATCTTTGTGGTGGTTCTAGCGGCTGGATGCTCGCGTATGAATTGTGCAATGCTTGGGCTGAAAGAATAGTACCAAGCGTTGAAGGCGATCATGAAGTTTGATCCCGCATTCGTCTTCAGGATTGAGTTGTCGCGGAAGTTCCTGAGGAACTGAACTTCATCGGAGAGTTCCGACCCGTAAGTGGTCGTGGCAATAAGACAGGCTCCCCTCGTAACTTGAACTGTGAGTGTGGCATTGCGGGCAAGCAAGCCGCTGGTTCCCCTTATCGTAACGCGGTAGATTCCTTCAGGTGTGGGGCCTTCGGTTGGTCCTGAGACCCTAACGGTCAGAGTGGACCATACTGTTTCACGTACAGGCGGCGTTACAGGATTCGTGTCAAACACGAATGTGATGCCGCTTGGTGCACCGGAAGCCGTCAGATCTATAGGCGAGAAGAACACTCCCAGAGACTGAACAGCAATTGTTGATGTCGCAGACTGGCCTGGGGAAACGGATACATATGATGGGGATAGGGAGATCGTGAAGTCAGCTACCCCAGCAACAATCGTAACCGTCACATTCACGCTATGAACTAGCGAAACAGCTGTTGCGGCTATGTGAAACGTGAACGTCCCGGTCGAAGCTCTGTCGCCCGCCGAAATGATCAGAGTCGATGATATCGTGCCGCCAGGGGGAGGGGTTATAGGGCTAGGAAGCGTGTAGGCGACACCGGCCGGTTCGGTCCCAACCCAAGACCCTGCGAGCTGGACGGCTGAGCTAAAGCCGCCGACCGAGGTCGCCGTGCAAGTGCTCGTGCCATTGGCGCCTTGCACCGTAATCAAAAATGTTGGGTCGCACTCGATGATAAAATCCGGCGTCAGCGAAAGCCTTGCGATCTTATTGGCCGAAGACTCTAGTATCCACACGTCGCCCGATGCGCTGACAACCACATCGTGAGGACGACTTCCAGCAGCCAACGTCCACTCGGTGAACTGCTCCGTAGTCGACACACTAGGAATGCTAACCGCTGGATCGACGGCAACGGTTGAGGGCAACACTGGACTGGCAACGTGGGTGAGGATCGCGCCCGCTAGAGGATCAGATCGAGCGATAGCTGGTCTCGAACCCGTAGAGACGCCGTCACCGGACGGGTCAAGTTTTGCGATCTTGTCTCCTCCGTACTCCGCAATCCAAGGGTCCTGCGTGATCGGATTGACACTGATTACTGCTGCGTCCGCGCCAACCGTTGGAACCTGCCACTCTGTGAACGTATTGTTACTCCGTAGCGTGCCGACATAGTTGTTGCCAGAAGAGCTTCTTGAGGTATACCAGACTTGTCCGCTGGGGTCGATATCGACGAATGCGCCTTGAGTTGAAACATGAGAAGGGATAGCCCACGTAGTAAACTCACTTGTCGCTCTATCCCATCTAACGATGGCATTAATGCCCCCAAAATATATGATCCCAGGACTTGCATGCACACCGATCGCTCCGCCACCAGCGGCGGAAGGAAGCGTGAGTTCGTACAGCCTGGCAGTTCCTGACGCAGGATTGTAGATCATTTCGCCTATCGAGTTTCTCTTATAGCGGTTAGACGGCGCCCCAAGTTCAGTAAACCATGCTCTAATCTCCGTTCCACCGAGCTCAATCGAGATCTGCTGGGGGCCTGAATCCGGTGTGGGCAGTTCGTACTCTTTGAACGTTCCCGTTCCGGGGAAGAAGATAAACACTCTGTTCTTTGCAAACTCGGTGCCGAACACAGCCAGCGATCCTGATATCGTTGTCAACGCCAGACCCGTGGGGTTTGAGCTCGGCGTGGGGATCGTCCATTCCCGGAAAGTGTCCGTTGACGGGTCAAAGTGAGCCACCTTGCTGCCCGCCGACTCCACAAACCAGCAGCAGTTACCGGACGAATCCAACGCTAAGCCAGTCGGTAGACTGCTAGCAGTCGGAATGGTCCATTCGGTGAGTGCAGCGGCAACGCCGTCGGAACCATAAGCCGTCCATGTTGAAGTCGTTGCACTAATCAGCAGAGACATAGAAATCACGATCAGCAGGAAAGCGCCTAGCATGTTCGCAGAAAATGAACAGCTCATCATGATGTCCGCATTCCTACGCCAACCAAAATCGTGAGCATGTGTTTTTGTTGTGTTACGAGCCGATCGTATTTTTGTCTTATCTCGACTGGCGCCCCAAGCTCTTCTCAGGTGTAACTGTGGGCTTCGCGAGTTGAATGTACGTCCCACGCGGGAGACATCGTGAAATTTGGGACGCCAGCGCATCTTGTGGAGAGCACTGGCGTGCGTCGCAAGCTAATGTACACTCGCGGAAGGATCAGCTAGTGACGGCGACGTAAATGAAAGACTGCTTGACAGATCGGGAAGTCTTTATTCGCCCGCCAAAATGAGTCAGCACGTATATTTCTCTGATCGGCACCTACCTGCGGCGAGTCGGTATGCGAGTGGTTGATCTGAGGAGTGACACTGTCACACTCCCAACTGAGGAAATGCTTGAGGCGATCAGAACGGCTGAACTCGGCGACGATGTCTACCGCGAAGATCCCACTGTTAACCGTCTAGAAGAGCTCGCCGCTAAGAAGATGGGCAAGGAGGCTGCTCTGCTGACGACCAGCGGAACGCAGGCGAATCTAGTGAGCGTAATGAGTCAAACGAAACCGGGCGATGAGATCATTCTAGAGGCTGAAGCACATTTGTACTACTATGAGGTCGGGGCGTTCTCGGCGCTGGGTGGGCTGATACCCCGTCCCGTAGCAGGGCACTTGGGCGTCCTCACTCCTGAAGACATCGAGAAAGCGCTGAGGCCTCCGAATATTCACTTTCCTCCAACGAGCCTGATCTGCACCGAGAACACACACAACAGAGCCGGCGGGACCGTATGGTCGCCGTCGCAGACCAAGGCGATATTCGATTTTGCGAATAGCCACGGATTGAGGGTGCACATGGACGGTGCTAGAATATTCAACGCCGCTGTGGCGCAGAATCTTGACGTGCGAGATCTCGTGTGTTATGTGGACACGTTGATCTTCTGCCTCTCCAAGGGTTTGAGCGCACCGGTCGGGTCATTGGTGGTTGGGGACCAGGAGTTTATCGATCGTGCGAGGCGCTACCGGAAGATGCTGGGGGGAGGCATGAGACAGGCCGGAGTTATCGCCGCGCCGGGCATAATCGCGATCGAAAAGATGGTCGATCGCCTCAAAGACGATCACGCAAACGCCACATTGCTGGCTACAGGGCTTGCGAAAATTGAGGGTGTTTCTCTAGATCTCTCACGTGTCCAAACGAACATCGTTCTCTACGACGTCACGGGATTAGGGGTGGGCGCGAAGGAATGGGTTGCAAGAATGAGCAAGTTCGGAGTAAAGGCGAGTGCACAGGAACGCGGACGCGTAAGGATGGTCACTCATAGGGGCGTAGAGAAAGACGATATAGCATACGCGTTGAATGTGGCCGAAAACGTTGCGAGAGAAATCAGGAGTAACAAGGCGGGGCCGCAGACACCTCTTCCTCCGAAAGTTGAATCCTGACCCCAAACCGTCGGCAAAGTACACTGATGGAAAAGTCTGTGAGGAAGAGAGCTCTAGTCCTTCGGTTAACGACTGCGCTATTGGGCACTCCGATAGTGGCCTCATGAATTCTATGTTTTTAGTCATGCTGCTTCGGTTAATGGGCCGCATGCCAACTCACTGCGCGGCGCCCTCCCTCCGGGCGCGTCTTCTTTCGTTGACTGGTATGGTGCCGGGCATGTGGGGATTCTGCGAGGAGGTTGTTCGCATTAAATCTGACGTTTCAAAAAAGAGGGAGGGCTGCAGTTCCTCGCCTTCAGGGGGGTTACTAACTTACGTGGTGTATCTCTGGTCTTCGGTAGGCGTAGGTGATCGCTCCCAGCCCCACTGCTAGGACAAACCATAGTACCAGTGCGTTTGTTACCGCTATCAAGGCGATCATGACTAGGACAGAGCCCAGCCAGAGTGGCAGTCTGAAGAACAGGCGGAGCAGCCTGCCCGGGCACCTCTTTAGCGGTCCAGAAACCGCTTCCTTATTTGTCACCGCCGACAACAGCCCACGCCCGCTCGATTCACCTCAGTCTCTCCATCCCGTAGAACAGCATGTCCCTGTATGATGTTTCAACCTCACGTTTCTCCCACACTCGGAAGCTCTTCGAGAACCGATCCTCGATCTCGCCTCGTTCGACTCCTGGAGGACCAAAGTCCCATCCTGAGCTGGGTAAGAAACACCACAGGAGATAGGTCGTTCCGAGGCGCGACACGTGAAGTAGAGATCCCTCGTACCTATCCCTCTCCATTGGCGATAGGCTGTGATAGCATCCATTGTCAATGAGCAAATCAAATGTCGAGAGACCCGCGGATACGACGGACTGAGAGTCTGTGAAGTCGAGTCTGTAGAAGCCGCAGTTCACGCCCTGCCTCGAAGCCTTGCTCTTAGCTTTCGCTATGGCTACTCTTGAGACATCCAACCCGTACGCTTCGAAGCCTCTGCTGGCAAGGTAGACCACGCTGGTTCCTGCTCCACATCCGATGTCCAGAACCCTGCAAGGTTCCAGCCTGCCGTCTTCGATCAGCTCGGCAAGTTCTTCAGGTGGTTGCCCTGTATCCCAAGGAGCCCCGAAAATGTAGGCTAGGTCCCAGAAAGAGACCATATCTGACATACCCTAGCGTCTACGGATAGGCAGGACTCTCGAAAGGCATTCCGTTTCTTTTTACGAGGAAACGAAGTGTTTCATACCTCAAGCCGGGATGCGGACATCTTGCAGTTAGCAGCTTGCAGCAAAGGCTGCTCGGTTCTGGTCTTACATATGAAAGAGCCAACTATATGATGCCGAAACGCTTCATCACTCTTCGAGTCCCACACATAGAATTTGGAACCGCTTGTTTCCGTGTATGTTGCTTCCTTGGAATTTAGGGGGATTTCCGAAATGAAGAAATATGCTGTGATAGGTGGCGGGCCGGCCGGAGCTGTAGCTGCTGAAACACTCAGAAAGTTAGACGAAGAGAGTGAGATGACTGTTGTTACGGACGAGCGTTACCCATTCTACAGAAGGGAACACATAGCTGGCTTGATCTCCGGGGACGAAACTGAGGAAGGACTTTTTGAGAAGGGCAAGGATTTCTATGAAAGGATTGACGCAAGGCTTGTTACAGGACGTGTCATAGGGGTCTTCACCGGGAAAAATCAACTCGCATTGAGCGATGGTTCCAGAATCGGCTATGACTCTCTTCTGATCGCTTCCGGAGCAAAACCCGTTTTACTTCATTCGCAGGGCGCCGAACTCGAGGGGGTTTCGACCCTATACACCCTTGACGTGGTCAAGAAGGTATCCAACCTAGTTACGCAAGCCAATAAGGTGCTCGTGGTAGGCGGGGGAACGGTTGCTATGAAACTTGTTCCGATGCTTAGAAGGATTGGCTTGAACGTTTGGCTGATAGAGAAGGCTGATCGTCTATGGCCTGCGATGTTTGACAAGAAAGCATCGGAAATCGTCGAGAACCGTCTCAAACATGAAGGGGTGGAGGTGCTGCTCAACGAAGAGGTCATTGAGCTGAAGGGTGGATACGGGAAAATCGAATCGGTCTCTCTGAAGAGTCAGCGAACACTTCCATGTGACCTTCTCCTCCTCACGATGGGAATACAACCCAACATAGACTTTCTAAATGGGAGCGGAATAGAAGTCGATCTAGGTGTCGTAGTCGATCGTCACTTGAGGACCAACATAGCAAACATCTACGCCGCTGGAGATGTCGCGCAGGTTCCAGACCCTCTATACGAAGCGCCCGTTTTACATCCAACGTGGGCATATGCTGAGGAACAGGGCGAGATCGCGGCGTATAATATGGCGGGACTGGAAAGAGAGTACCAAGGAGCAGTACCTCTGTTTTCGTTGAGCCTCTACGGTATCGGAATTGTGACCGCGGGCATCACTCAGCCCCAAGCAAACTTCCAGGAACTTTCTAGGTTCTCACCGTATGAGGGTCTATACAGAAAGTTCGTACTGCGAGGAAATAGACTTGTGGGTGCCATACTCATAGGAAAGGGTCTGGACCGGAAATTGCTAAAGCCTCGGGTCAAGAAAGTTTTGCTGAACATGGCTGACGTAGGTACCACGAAAGCCGACCTCCTGAAAGAAGACTTCGATTTCGGCTTGCTGGTAAAGCAAGCCGAGAATTCTTTGACCCCTAGTAGCGTTTGATGTCTGATCTCAAGCCAAGACACCCGGCAATCGACATCCTTCTATCCGCTTGAACTCGTTCTATCCGTCCGGCCCTGAATACCTTAGCTCGGTTTAGCTACTTTCTCCTGACGCCGGCTACTATCATTACTATGCCGGCAATCAGTATCAAGGTCCATTCTGTTATGTATGCCGTTATGAAGGAGTAGTCCGTAGCCCCTCTAGCCATCATTGCGGTCACGTTAATTCCCAACCCGTAGACTATCCCAACCAACCCGGCAAGTACGAGGAGAATTCCAGCAGAGACGATCGCCTTGTCCATTGACTGTGCTCTCAAACAGAGGACGGGGATAGTGGTATTTCAACGCTGACATTCGATAAATTAAAACACCAACTAGCAGTATTGTTAAGGATGTCATTTCCGGAGCTCTTTCAGTTTTTCTTTCTTATTCGGACAGCATCATCTCGCATCTATTCCCTTGATGTGGCGACATTTGCCGCTTAGCAGCACGAAACGCTCTACGATGGGCTTGAGACTAGTGGTCCCAGTGACCGTTTAAGAACCTGCAGAAGTTAGTTATGCACTCGGCGTCTGCTTCGTCTCGCAAGGGCTTCGGGTCCCGTGGCGCGCAGCAACACGTTTTGCCCAAGTTCGCATATCAACAATGAGGGCAGCTCAATTCGTCTGCGTCGCGATACTTCTAACTCAGGTCAGAATGTTAGGCTCCAAGCTTCTGGGGATCGAAGCGATTGCCGTACTTGTCAAGAAACACAAGCTCGCTGAGCGGCTTACGATTCTTCCTTTTCCCTAAGATCTTTCTCGCCGGATATCCGAACCCCAGGATAATGCTCGGGTTCGTCTCTCTCGGAATGTTGAAGTCCTTGCGAACGGCTTCCTCTCTTACTCCCGTATACACGCCTGAAGCTACTCCGAAGTTCCATGCGGCAAGCTGCATATCTTGAACCACTCTACCTGCGTCGATGAGATGAAATGGATACTTCGGATTCGTAAGTACCACTACAGCGAAGCTGCAACCTGCAACCCAAGTTCCCGTGGTGCTATCATCGGCGAGCTTTTTCAGCTCTTCTCGACCCTGCACGACGATGAAACGCCAGTGTTGCAGGTTCATCCCGCTCCCTGTGGATCTTGCGGCTTCATGAATCTTGAGCTTGAGGTCAGCGGGTACGCCCTTGGGAGCGAACTCTCGAACGTCGAGTTTACTGATAATACAGCTATAGGCGTCCATACAACTCACTATCCAACTCGTGTACCAGAAGATTAACTCCACGCTTGATTTTGGCTGCGGTTGGTTTAATATTTGCTGGACGCCGAGTATCGCAATTTGGATTGCGCTAGATTGGAGAACCATGATGCACTGCTGCCATGATCTTTCAAAAAGAAAAGTGCTGGAAGAATGGAGTTAAGCTGAAACGGAGCTCGCTAGGCGCAAGCTAGGGTATATAGGCAAGGCCCCGTCTATTTCATGTTTGGGAGAACCTGCTTGTCCTCCGCATGTTCCCGGCGTGAAAGACAGGTCGTTGCGGTCAAACGGACCAGATGCGCAAACGGATCGGATGCCGTCGTTCTGACGTACAATGACGGGTCATCCGCTGTGACGTGCCAAGTATCTTTGGATTGCTTCCGTCATTCGGATTGTGGCCTGTAGGACTGGCTGCAAGAGTGGCTTACGAGATCGCTCCCGCCGTGCCCGGCAGACTCCCTGTATACATGGACGGAGCGCACAGGTTGGGATATCGGTACTCAGATCTCATGAACTTGCCTGATGGCTCATCTAGCGCGAGGGATCTGAGGCTCAATCGGAGCAACGCCTGAGGAGTGTTCGCTCGGATCCTTTCTCATGAAGACGCTGGCCCTCAGGGTTTGTATCAGTGCTTGCTGAAAAAGTGTCATGAATTTCTAGCGTGGTTACAGTCTTCTGATGTACCTTTCCACTTCCCAAGGAGTGACCTGCGTTCTGTATAGATCCCACTCCTTATGCTTCTCCTTCAGGTAGTTCTCGTACAGTGTCTCGCCAAGAGCCTCCTTGACAAGTTCGCTGCGTTCCACTTCCTCCAGAGCTTCCGATAGAGACTCGGGCAGCGAGACTATGCCTTGCGCCTTGCGTTCTTCATACGTCAACTGGTAAACGTTCAGTTCGCTAGGCTCTGGCGGTTCGATCTTCTTCAATATCCCGTCAAGGCCACTCAGACAGAGAACTGCAAACTGTAGATAGGGGTTCCCGGCGGGATCGGGGCATCTGATCTCGACGCGGGCAGCATTCTTCCTCTTTCCAAAGTTTGGGACGCGAATGAGTGGGGATCTGTTTCTAAACGCCCACGCAACATAAACAGGCGCCTCAAACCCCGGGACGAGCCTCTTGTATGAGTTGGGCCATGACGCGAGGACTCCGCAGATCTCCCGAGCGTGAGCCAACTGGCCCCCGATGAAGTGGTGAGCTGTCTTCGACAAGTATCCGGTTTTCTCATTGTCCTCGAAGAACAGGTTCTCCGACCCGTCAGAGGTCCACATGCTCTCGTGAACGTGCATGCCTGACCCGTTAACGTTTGGGAAGGGCTTAGGCATGTACGTGGCGATATAGCCGTTCCTTGCCGCAACAGCCTTGGTAACCATCTTCATGGTGGCGGCGCGGTCTGCGGTTGCAAGCGCCTCATCGTACTTGAAGTCTATCTCGTTCTGTCCTAGCGCAACTTCGTGATGAGCGAGTTCTATTTCAATTCCAAACGCCTCAGCGTTGTCCGCTATTTCCCTCCTCAGATCTTCAGTCAGGTCTCCTGGGTGTAGGTCGAAGTAACCCCCAAGGTCGATCGGGGTGGGTACAGGGTTCGTTTGTTCCCGGACGAGGAAGAACTCTAGTTCAGGTGCGCACTTGAACGCAAGTCCAGCCTTGGCGCATTTCTCGACGGCCCTTTCAAGCGCGAAGCGAGGGTCTCCTTCGAACCGTCGGTTCTCAGGTGTATAGATATCGCAGATCAGTCTGCACGTAGCTCTCTCCTTCGGGCGCCATGGAACAACCGAGAACGTACCCGGATCCGGATAAGCGACGAGGTCCGATTCCTCTATCGGCCTATACCCAGTTATGGATGACCCGTCGAATGGTTGACCATTCTCGAAAATCCATTCAATTCTCTTGGTTCGTACTGAAAGGCTCTTCAATATTCCGTTTATGTCCATGAACTGGAGCCGGGCGAACCTTATCCCACTCTCATGTATCGTTCTTACAACCTTGTCTACGTCTTCGCGCCACTTGGAATTCTTGAAGTTCCTCATCGTCAGTCTGCTTCTTGGAGACTATCGGAGAGACCGCTACCATGTTGGTATAAGCCTTAAGCGTTCCGACGATTCCTCCAAGAATAGTTTGAACAACAATGCATTAATGGGTCGAGCCTCGTTTCGCGTCGCTCCTAGGAGGCATTGCATCAAAACTCACCACTAACGAGAAGGATTGGCGATTCGAGACCAAGGCTATACACGGCGGGCAGAAGCCAGACCCAGTGACAGGATCTAGGGCCGCACCGATCTATCAAACCACTTCGTATGTCTTCAAGGACACCGAACACGCGGCCAGTCTCTTTGGTCTCAAAGAGCCTGGGAATATCTATACCCGAATAATGAACCCGACGAACGAGGTCTTCGAGAAGAGAATGGCCCTGCTCGAGGGCGGGGTCGGCGCGCTCGCGACAGCATCTGGACAGGCTGCCGAGACCATTGCTCTCTTGAACATAGTACGGCCTGGAGATGAGGTCATATCGGCCAACAGCCTATACGGCGGGACCTACACGCTCTTCTCATCGACCTTCGCAAAATTGCGGATCAACGTCAAGTTCGTCGACCCAAAGGATGTTAGCAACTTCGAGCATGCGATCACTCCGCGAACGAAGGTGATCTACGGCGAATCTCTCGGAAACCCGAAGTTAGATACATTGGATTTCGCAGGAGTATCGGAGATCGCGCATAAGGCCGGAGTTCCGTTGATAGTAGACAACACGGCGCCTACGCCCTACCTCCTGACACCTTTCGATCATGGTGTAGACATTGTGGTCCATTCGGCTACGAAGTTCATCGGCGGCCATGGCACATCCATAGGCGGTGTCATCGTCGACTCTGGCAGGTTCAATTGGACGAACGGCAAATACCCGGATCTTACTGAGCCGGATCCAACGTACCACGGCATCAGGTACGTCGAGGCATTTGGAGAGGCGGCGTACATAGCGAAGACCCGCGTCCATCTTCTGAGAGATCTCGGTCCTGCGATGAGCCCGTTCAACGCGTTCCTGTTTCTACAAGGCTTGGAGACTCTGCCGCTGAGGATGGAGCGCCACAGCAAGAATGCGCTCGAGGTAGCGAAGTACTTACTTGATCATCCGAAGGTCGCCTGGGTGAACTACCCGGGTCTATCGAGCCATCCGTCTTTCCACACCGCAAAGAAGTACTTCAAGCGGGAGCTCTTTGGCGCTCTCCTAGGTTTTGGGATAAAGGGAGGACTGGTTGCAGGGCGGAGCTTCATCGATAGTCTACAGCTGGTATCCCACCTAGCAAATATCGGAGACGTGAGGACTCTCGCGATTCACCCTGCCAGTACCACGCACTCACAACTTTCACCCCAAGAACAGATCGAGACCGGCGTGACCGAGGATTACGTTCGCTTGTCGATAGGATTGGAGAATCCCGAAGACATAATCGCGGATTTGGATCAGGCTCTATCCAAAATGTAGGAGGCGACCGCAGGATTGCCAGAAAGTGTGGGCATCGTAGAGACCAAGTTCTACACGTTCGCCCATCCTCCCAACGAACTAGTCTTGGACAGCGGACAAAGGCTTGGCCCGATAACGCTCGCCTACGAGACCTACGGTAGACTGAACAAGGAAAAGAGCAACGCCATCCTTGTCTTCCACGCGTTATCTGGAGACGCGCACGCCGCGGGGAAGAATCACCCCAGCGATCCGAAGCCAGGCTGGTGGGATCCGATGATAGGCCCACGCAAGGCATTCGATACTGACAAGTACTTTGTCATATGCGCAAATACCATAGGCGGGTGCAAAGGATCCACCGGGCCCACCTCGAATAATCCCCTGACTGGCCGCCCCTACGGATTCGACTTTCCCGTCTTTACCATCCGCGATATCGTTCGGTCGCAACGCCCCCTCATCGATCACCTCGGCATTAGACGCCTTCTTGCAGTCACAGGGGGATCTATGGGCGGAATGGAAACGCTCGAATGGGCCATAACCTATCCAGAAAGAGTACGCCTATCAATTCCCATAGCCACCGCCAGCGCTCAATCAGCGCAGAACATCGCCTTCAATGAGATGGCACGTAGGGCGATTATGGCTGACCCGAGATGGAGGAAAGGTGAGTACTACGGAAGAGAACCTCCAGTTGACGGCCTGGTAGTCGCAAGGATGATAGGTCATATTACTTACCTGAGCGATGAGACACTGACAAAGAAGTTCGGTAGGAGGCTTCAGAACGGAGACAACTTTCGCTTCGGCTTTGACCCGGAGTTCCAAGTCGAGAGCTACCTAAGGAATAAGGGTGAAGCTTTCACCAAAAGATTTGACGCGAATTCATTCTTCTACATAACTAGAGCGATAGACTACTTCGATCTGTCCAAGGAGTACGGCAGCCTGGAGCGAGCGATTGAAAGAACTCGGTCGAGATTCCTGCTCTTGTCCTTCACCTCAGACTGGCTATACCCTTCCTCCAAGTCGGAAGAGATACTGTCCGCCCTGCGTCGCTGCGGCAAGCAGGCCGTACACGTAACGGTCAATTCGACTTACGGGCATGACGCCTTCCTCATAGAGGACGAGAAGATGGCTCCGATCATCTCAGGCGCTCTCGACGACGCCTACAGTTCAAATCAGGATGTCGTGACGCCCTCCAGCTTGCAGTTCACGATCGGATCGTCGAAGACTACGGGCAAAGGGAAAGACTAGGCGCACACCCCGTCGGCCTGATTACAGGTCGTCCCGCTAGCCCTCCCCGCCACCTCTTTCGAGACAGTCGGTCGCTCACTTCCTAAGGCTTCCTTGTCGTCTGGCAGTCGGGCTCAAGATAGTCCGTCAACTACGGTGAAAACGAAGCGCCATCCTCTCAACACCTGCCCCGATAGGCTTCCAGCCCACTTCGAGCGAGCTATTCCGAAGGTTTCGGAAGTGAGTGACGCACATATGCGCCTGCTTTTAGGCACGCAAACAAGGTTGGGTGAGCATTGGCGGCACAGCGGATGAGAACGGCGTTTCAGGGCCTGTTGTCCCGAAAGACGTAACAGCCGAGTCTTGGAAACTTGTGCAGGGCGACCCGGAACGCCGAGGATGGGACGATGGACCTCGCGGAATACCTGAAGGCACAGGGCATTTGGCATCGGTTCCTAGACAAAGCAGAGACGATACATACAGCGGACGCATCTCATGCTACCGGCATCGAGCTTGGCAGAATCACGAAGAATCTAGTATGCAGGACTTCGGGTGGACGCTATGCGTTGCTTATAGTCCCAGGGAATCGGAGAGTAAGTCTTCAAAGAGCTGCTCAGGTGTTGAATACGCGCAACGTTCAGCTGCTGGGCTTCAGCGAGGCTGAAGCGGTTAGTGGTTATCCGCCGGGTGCAACTCCGTCACTCCACCATAAGACGGCGATGAATGTGGTTATAGACAAGGACCTTTTGAGTTACGAGACAGTCTTCTGTGGGGGAGGCTCTAGAGACAAGCTCCTTGAATTGAAGACTGAGGATGTGCTAAGGCTGAATCAAGCTACCGTCGCTAACGTCTCTGAGGCCTAAACGGCAGCGACCGGGACTAGTTCCCTTCAGGTGACCCTTGCGGTGTACCAGAATTCTGCTTAGGCTTGTGAAGGTTAGGAAATCCACACCCCCTTAGGTTCCCTCGGTGAGAAAATGGGTCCTGTCAAGATAACGAGGCGTTCTATTCTCTGAACGCAGTGTTCCAAGATCTAGCACTTTATGCAACCTACACCCCGTCTTAGAGCGATGACAAATGGGTAGGAAGAAGACACTAGTCGTTTCATCAGTCATCGTCGTCCTTCTCGTGGCATCATTCTTTATCGGTACGTTCTACTCACCCTACGGTTGGCTCGGCACTTACGGCGGCTTCGTGGAGTCGCAACCCGGCGTGGTCCCGCCGCCTCTAGTACCCGAGACTCGGGTTGAGCTCACGTACCCGCAGGAAAAAACCCCGGTCCAAGAACGCATGGTCATTTACAACGCGTACATATCGCTGGAAACGAGCGATATTCAGGGGAGACTTGGTAGGATTAGAGGGTTGGCTGAGAGCTACGGAGGTTACGTGGCCGGCTCATCCAGATCAAGTCACGGCACGCAGGCAACAGCAGAAATCTCCATACGTGTCCCCAAGGACAAGTTCCGCCAAGCGGTTCAAGAGATAGAGACCTACGGGAAAGTCTTGGATGAGCGCACCACAAGCGAGGACATCACTCAGCAGTACATCGACCTGAAGGCGAGACTCGAGAACCTCCAGACGCAGGAGCAACGCCTACGCGAAATCCTACAAATGGCGAAAACCGTCGACGAGATTCTCAGAGTTGAGAGCGAACTAGCTAGGGTTCGAGGCGACATAGAGAGCCTCCAAGGGCAAATCAACTATCTCGAAAGCAGCGCTGAGATGTCACTCATCTCAGTGAGCCTGACTGAGCCTCCGGCTCCTTTCACGCCACCTGGAATGGATTGGGGTGAAACCCTGCAAACTGCGATCCTGGGACTCTTCACAGTCATTCGCGGGCTGATAATTCTCGTGGTTTCACTGATCCCTGTCGCGGTAATCGCTGTCCCGGCATACTATGTATACAAGCGAAGAAGAGCGAAGGAGAGGAAGTAGAAGACGGCTAGGGCAGCACCGACGGCTCTCGCAGTGTTCCTCTCCCTTTCTCTTGCCTTGCCACTAGTGTACGCTGATCGATGCATCCTACCAATATCGGACGTGGATGTGTACGGGCCTGGGCAGAAGGCGATAATAGCATGGAACGGCGAAGTCGAGAGGCTGATCCTCTCAACAGATCTCTACGCTAGCGCCGATACCAAGGTCCTTGAAGTTCTTCCTCTCCCCTCTCAGCCAGAGGTGGCTGAAGGAAGCTTTCAATCCTTTGAAGCCATCCAACAGTTGATGATGAATAGCCTACCCAGAGTCTCGGTTCTTGGCAAAGAAGCCCAGGGACTTGAGATCGTGTTCCATGAGCGAATTGGGGCCCACGATGTAACGGTCGTAAAGGCTACCTCGTTCGATGAGCTGACGAGCTTCATACTAAGCTACGCACAGAAGATGGGTATCAGCTCGATTCCTTCTATCAACGAAAAGACAAGAGACATCCTAGAAGACTATCTGAGGAGAGGGTTCAACTACTGGGTTTTTGACCTCGTTGACCTATATTCGGCGGCTAGAAGCATAGAGCCAATCGTCTACGAATTCCAATCGTCAAGCCTCTACTATCCCCTTAAAGTCTCTACGACAGCGAAAGGTCATACCGAGGTTATCCTTTACCTGATAACGCCCTCGTCGATAGACGAGGAAGACATCCCAACAAAGATGAGACTCGCCCGGTACCAACCGATCGATCAACCAATCCAATTCCAACTATCGTCAGGAGACCTAACGAGCATTGATCCGAAACTTGCAGAACTTTTCCCTGTAGCTGATGGCCCCGCAGCTTGGTTTACGGCAGTCAAGTTTGATGGGGAATTGAGCGATCTTGACTTTGACTTCGAGATCTCATCACGCCCCACGTCGTGCCGTTCAATAGAAGTCAGCACTGACAGGACCGAATACAAGATCGGCGAAAGCGTCCAGATAGCCGTGCGCTTCACTCATCTGCGCCCAGACTGCGCTGAGATCCTTCTCATCGAAGTGCTCCACTTCCACCAAGTTCGACTTGAGGTGCGCGACTCAAGTGGTGCCCAAATTCGGTCTTGGCAATGGCAGACAGATCATGACATCACCGAAACAGTCACCTGGAAACCCCTGGAAGCAAACATCTATGTCATCAGTGCAAGCTCCTGGTGGAACGGAGAGAAGCTGGAAGTAGAAGACCAAACGCCGATAATGGTCTTGACTACAGCCCCGCCTACTCCGCCAGACGTCAACTTACCTGGCGCGGAGGTTCAGTGGCTATTCTACGGAGTGATCATAGCTGTGGCCTGCATCCTCATGGGGGTCGGGATAGCATTGCTGTTGCTTCGACCCAAACCTGAAAAGTAGGACACCCAAAATGGCTTGGCCTGCTACATCGAGCATCTGCTTTCAAGATTAGGCGCGATCACTCGACGTTCGACGTATATCGGCTCGCTCAATAAGGCCTTTTTAAGAGGATCAAATTTGTTCCGCAGGTCGGACAGCAATGAGCGCCCAAGATCTCAACGAACTCCTATCTCGAGGCTCCTACAAAAAGCGGAGCCCAAGACTCAGGAGACTGCTCAGCATAGTTCTATAGAACCAACCCTCGAACGCTGCGCTCGTTTCATATGCCCTACAACCCAACGTGAGCGATGGCTTCTAGGAAGCCTCGACCGTACGAATGCTTGCACGCATAATCCGCATGTTCCTTTACCTCTTCTGGAGCGTTTGCCACCGCGACCTTGTACGCGGCTACGCGGAAGAGGTCAAGGTCATTGTAGTTGTCACCGATCGCGGTCACTTGGCGCAGAGGAAATCGTTCCAACCGTGCCAGTTGAACCAGCGCGTACCCCTTGTCCACGCGCTCATCCAAGAGCTGGAACGCGACACCCGTGTCGACAAGTCTAACCCCAATCCCGCTCTCCCTGAGAATCTTCCTCGCCTCTTCTGGTTCGAAAGACCGTTCCAGTGACACGTCAGAGAGTCGCATCCCGTACCTGCTGTCCGGTCTCTCCACGATCTTACGTCCCATCTTCTTTCGCAGTACTCTGAGGGCGGCCCGAGCATTGTCGATTCTGCCAAGGATTCTGATCGGTGCCTGATAGTTGGCGATCACGCCTCCATTTTCGGCGGCAACAAGTCCGCACGTGCCGATGAATTGTGCAAGCGAGCCGGTCGCTGCTAGATTTCTCCCGCTCGTCAGAATCACTTTGACCCGCTTCGCCTCGAGTCTTCTGATCTCCTCAAGGGCTTTGGTGTCAAGCCGTAAGTTGGCGTCTGTTAACGTTAGGTCGATGTCTGTGGCGATGATGCGTGTCTTCAGCATGATCCATCATCCTTCTCATCCTCCGGCTACAAGTTAAAAAGAGGAGACGCCTGCGATCATGAACCCCGTCGCCTAGGATCGCGGACTATGAAGAACCCAAAGCTTGAACTGGTGTCCTTTGATCTAGACGGAACTATCTTGCGAGGCCGAATCCTCGATTACGTGCATGTCCCCAAGACGCTGCATGAGAAGATTGCGGCGCTAGACGAACTACTCTTTCAGGGACGACTGGGTTACGAGGAGACTCTTCGAATCCAGTATGCACTCTTCGCAGGGATGAGGACCCGGGAAATTGCCCCGGATCCTAGGAGGCTTCCTCTCATCGAAGATCTGGATACGACTGTTGAATTGCTGAAAGATGCCGGTGTCAGAGTTGTGGTTCTGACGGACAACCCGTCTTTTGCCGCTGAGCCACTGAGAGCACATGGATTTCAGGACATCATCGCGAGCGAGATCGAGACCTCAGATGGG
>Ga0129297_10000381_pt1 | contig 21060 bp, 18 predicted proteins | sample I18A1metaG_FD_94708 | JGI IMG/M metagenome (GOLD analysis project Ga0129297, IMG submission 94708) | Lake sediment bacterial and archeal communities from Gulf of Boni, Indonesia to study Microbial Dark Matter (Phase II) - ​I18A1 metaG | ecosystem: Environmental > Aquatic > Freshwater > Lake >... | reverse complement strand
GTCACCAGGAGCCCTGCGGCAAGCCAGAATCGGCGGCTGCGGTGTTTCCTGGCTCCGGGGAACTCCTGGATGAGCGTCTCGAAGCGTATCCGGAGGTCCGGTTCTTCCGCCTCGGTGAGGCTGCGCAGGAGGTCCAGCTTGCGCGCCATGGCTTCGGATTCCGGTTCCGGGTTCCCGCGGAGCAATCCATCGAGCAGCAGGCGCGCGAGGGCCTGGATTCCGTTCCGCTCCGCGGCCTGGAATCCGATGCCATCGGGGCCGTCGATCCGTTTCAGGGCGTACGCGAAGAGCTTGGCGCCCACCTCCCGGTGCAGGAAGACCGAGGTCTCGTCCAGGGTCAGGAGGGAAAAGCCCCGGGAATGGATCACGTCCAGGCCTTCCAGCACTTCGCTTCCGATCGCCAGCGCCTCGGCCCAGGCCAGGGGACCGGACTTGAGCCGCTTGCGCAGGGACTGCCCCTCCAGCCATTCCGCGATCTGGAAGGCGCAGGAGGCGTCGTGGCCGAAGTCATGGATGTTCATCAACCGGGGGTGGTGGAGCGTCGCCCGGATGCGGGCTTCCTGCTCGAAGATCAGGAGCTTGTCGGGTTCCTGCAGGTTCCGGATCTCCAGCACCGTGATGGCAATATCGCGCCCCAGACGCAGATCCAGGCCCTTGTAGACCTCCAGCGTCCCATCGCTGCCGACGAAGTCGCGGATCTCATAGCGCTGCCCGAGAACGGTCCCTGATGTAAGAGTCATCACATGTCCTGGACTGAGTGTAAGGACTTGGAAATTGGTTAGAGGAATCTTTTTTAACAAATTTCCAAGGGCGCCATTGGCAGTAGGATTAGTTGACTAAAGGAGTCGGGTATGACCTCTGCGCAGGCCAATCGCTTGATCGAGAGCACGAGCCCTTACCTGCTCCAGCACGCTCGCAACCCGGTGGACTGGTTCCCCTGGGGGGATGAGGCCTTCCGGAAGGCCCGGGAAGAGGACAAGCCCATCTTCCTCAGCGTGGGCTATTCGGCTTGCCACTGGTGCCATGTGATGGAGGAGGAGAGCTTTGAGAACCTCGAGGTGGCGGAGGTGCTGAACCGCCACTTCGTCCCCGTCAAGGTGGACCGGGAGGAGCGGCCGGACCTCGACGATCTCTACATGGGCGCGGTGCATGCGATCGCCGGCCGGGGTGGGTGGCCCATGAGCGTCTGGCTCACGCCGGAGTTGCAGCCATTCTACGGAGGCACCTACTTTCCCCGGGAGGCCCGGTTCGGTTTTCCGGGCTTCCTCCAGATCCTGGAGAGCATTGCGGAAGCCTGGCGGGAGAAGCGTGCCTCGATCACGGAGGATTCCCATCGCCTCACGGAGGCCTTGAAGCGCCAAGCCCGCCCAGAGGCGGGTTCCAGCCTTCCGGGCGAGCGCGTCTTTGATGACGTGCTGGGCCAGCTTCGCCGCCCGTTCGATCCCGAGTGGGGAGGCTTCGGCGGCGCCCCCAAGTTCCCGCCCTTCCTGTCCGTGGACCTGATCTTCCGGCACGGGAGCCAGAGCGACCGGAAGATGGCCCTGCGGACCCTGGACGCCATGGCCGAAGGTGGCATCTACGACCACCTCGGCGGCGGGTTCTCCCGCTACAGCGTGGATGGGCGGTGGCTGGTGCCCCACTTCGAGAAGATGCTCTATGACAATGCCCAGCTGACCTGCACCTACCTTTCGGCCTTCCGGGCCACGGGGCATGAACCCTATGCGCAGGTCGCCCGGGAGACCCTGGACTACCTGCTCCGCGACATGCGGGATCGGGCTGGAGGCTTCCACTCCAGCGAGGACGCGGACAGCGAGGGCGAGGAAGGCCGCTTCTATGTGTTCACGCCGGACGAGATCAAGGAGATCCTCGGGCCGCAGGATGGCGCCCGTTTCTGCCGGGCCTACGGGATCACGGCGGAGGGTTGTTTCGAAGGGGGACGAAGCGTGCTCCACCGGTTCGATGCACCCGAAGACCTCCACGCGGACACCGACCTCGGCCGGCTCCGGGAGCAGGTCGCACATGCGCGAGCCAAGCGGGTCCGCCCGCACAAGGACGACAAGGTGCTGGCCGCCTGGAATGGGCTGGCGCTATCGGCCCTGGCGATGGGTCATCAAGTGCTGGGAGATCCCCGGTACCGGGAGGCCGGGATCGCATGCGCGGCGTTCCTGGAGCGCGAGATGTATCGGGACGGCGTGCTTCTGCGCGCCTGGCGCCAAGGGGTGGGACATACGCCGGGATTCCTGGAGGACTACGCTTCGGTGGCCCTGGGGCTCGTGGATCTCTACGAGTCCACCTTCGAGGTCCGCTGGCTCGCGTGGGCGGAGGTGCTGGCCGATCACCTGCGCGCGCGCTTTGAAGACACGGCGGGTGGATTCTTCTCCACGGCAGCCGATCAGCGCGACGTCATCCTGCGGCAGAAGCCGGGCTTCGACCAGTCGCTGCCCTCGGCCAATGCGATGGCCGTGCAGGCGCTGTACCGCATCGGGTACCACCGGGGTCGACCGGACTTCCTCGAGAGCGCCGAGAAGGCTCTGGTCTTCTTCGCACCCATCCTCCATCAGGCACCGCGCGCGGCGCTCGGCCTGATGAAAGGGCTGGATCTTGCGCTCCACGGCCCCGTGGAGATCGTGGTGGCTGGCCGGATGGAGGATCCTAGGACCCAGCGTCTGGTGGAGGTCGCCTGGCGCAGGAACGTGCCACGACGCCTCCTGGCGCTGGTTTCGCCGGAAGGTGGGGAGTCATCGGAGCGCGTCGCCATTCAGGGGGCGCCCACCGTGTACGTATGCACGAACCGCGCCTGTCTGGAGCCGGTCACCTCGCCGGAAGCCCTGGAAACACTGCTGTCCGCGCGGCAGTTTTAACCTCTTGCCGGAGTGTTGAGTACGCCTACCTTTGGCGGTGGGTAGAAAAAAACACTCTGTTCCACCCACACTGGGGCCACCTTCCAACGAGCCCCTTCCGCAGCGCGGGACCTCCGGAACCTGTCGCTGGCGAGACAAAACCATAGGGCACCTTCAGGTGCCCTTTTTCGTGGCCGTGCCTCAGGCCCGTCGGGTCGCGAGCAGATGACCGATGGCCACGGCCGCGGCGTCCGCGGCGTCGGAGGGCAGGGGATCCTTCAGGTTGAGCAGCACCTGGACCATCTTCCCCACCTGGGTCTTGTCGGCCCAGCCATAGCCACTCACGGCCTTCTTGACCTGCATGGGGTTGTAGTCCCCCACGGGCAGACCATGGATGCCCGCCGTCAGCAGGATGCCGCCGCGAATCTGCCCCAGCTTCAGGGCGGTGGCGGCGTTCTTCTCCACGAAGGGTGACTCCACGGCCATGAAGGCGGGGCTGTGCTTGGCGATCACTTCGCTGAGCTTGGCATGGATGCCAAGGATGCGCTGGTCGAAATCCGCGCCCCGCGGTGAGCGGATGACGCCCGCTTCCAGGAGCTCCATGCGAGAGCCGAACCGGGACACCACGGCCCACCCGCAGGCCAGGGAGCCGGGATCCACGCCGAGGCAGATGCTGGGAAGGGCAGGGGCACTCATCCTCCTGATTCTCTCCGAGGAAGGGGCCGAAAGCTCCTCTAAGATGGGAATCGAGGTGTGGAATGACGAATCGCGCGTGGCTCATCGGCATCGTGGGAGGCTCCGGGAGCGGAAAGACCTCCATCGCCCAGGAGCTCATCCGCCGCCTCCAGACCCGGGACGTGAACGCCCTGCTGCTCGACATGGACACCTACTACGCGCCCTTGGAAGTGGTGCAGGCCCGCTTCGAGGGCCGCCCCATCAACTGGGATCACCCCCATGCCTTCGACCTGGAGCTCATGGCGGCCCACCTGGCCAGCCTGCGGCGCAACCAGCCCATCCGCAAGCCCATCTACGACTTCACGGTGTCTGACCGCGTAGGCTGGGAGGAGCCCATGCAGCCGGGCCGCGTGGTCATTCTGGACGGACTGCTGCTCTTCTCCCTGCCGGAGCTGAGGGAGCAGCTGGATGCCAAGATCTTCGTGGACACCGATGCCGACATCCGGATCCTGCGCCGCATCCAGCGCGACATGCGGGAGCGGGGCCGCACGGTGGAGAGCGTCATCGACCAGTATCTGGCGTCCGTGCGGCCCATGCACCTGGAGTTCGTGGAGCCCAGCAAGCGCTGGGCGGATCTCATCGTGCCCACGGGCGTGGAGAACGAGCGGGCCCTGGAGGTCCTCATCCATCACATCCTGGGACTGCTCCAGCGCTCCTCGGCACCTGAGCAGGACTGATCTTCACGGGAGCGATGCCCATGGACGCGCGGAAGGCATTCTATGATCGAGCCCGCCAGATCTTCGATCTGGCCCAGGCCCAGCAGGCCCTCGAGTGGGACCAGGAAGTGATGATGCCCCCCAAGGGCGGGACGCAGCGGGCCCACCAGTTGGCCACGCTCGCGACGGTCCTCCACGAGAAGGTGACGGATCCCTTCTACGGGGAACTCCTCGACACCCTCGAGGACACCGCAGACCTGGACGGACGCGCCTGCGCCGATGTGCGCGAGGCGAGACGGAACCGGGACCGGGCCGTGCGGATTCCGCCCAAGCTGGTGGCGGAGCGGACGGAAGCCTGCTCGCTGGCCCAGATGGTCTGGATGGAGGCGCGCCCGAAGAGCGACTTTGCGGCCTTCCGCCCCCACCTCGAGAAGATCGTGGCCCTCACCCGGGACATGGCCGAGGCGCTGGACGCTCCGAACCGCTATGACGCCCTGCTCGACGAGTACGAGCCCGGCATGACCGAAGCACGCCTCCGCATCGTCTTCAACGACCTCCGGGGGCGCCTGGTCCCGCTTCTGAAGGACATCCGCGGTGCATCCCGTCGGCCGGATCCCACCCTCCTCACGCGGCGCTTTCCCAGCGAGGGGCAGGAGGCGTTCTGTCGGCGCATCGTGATGGACATGGGGTTCGACCTGGAGGCGGGCCGCTTCGATGTCTCGGCCCATCCCTTCACCAACGGGACATTGGCGGACGTGCGGCTCACCACCCGGTACCAGGAGAACTGGCTGCCCTGCGCCCTCTTCGGGGCCATCCACGAAGGTGGCCACGGCCTCTACGAGCAGGGGCTGGATCCGGAACGCTACCGCGATCCCGCCGGCGGCGCCTGTTCCATGGGGATCCACGAGTCCCAGTCCCGCCTTTGGGAAAACCTGATCGGGCGTTCCCTCGCCTTCTGGTGCCGCTACTACCCGATGCTCCGGGACGCCTTCCCCGGGGTGCTGGAAGGCGTGCCGCTGGAGGCTTTCCACGCGGCCGTGAACGCCGTCCAGCCCAGCCTGATCCGGACCGAGGCCGACGAGGTGACCTACAACCTCCATATCCTCCTGCGGTTCGATCTGGAGAGCGACCTGATCGCCCAGCGGGTCGAGGTCAAGGATCTGCCCGAACGCTGGAACCACAAGATGAAGGACTACCTGGGCATCGAGCCTCCCAACGATGGGCAGGGCGTGCTCCAGGACATCCACTGGGCCGCGGGCCTCTTCGGCTACTTCCCCACCTATGCCCTGGGCAACCTCTATGCGGCACAGTTCATGGAGCAGATGCGAACGGAGCTGCCGGATCTGGATGCCATCCTTTCCCGTGGGGACCTGCGCACGGTGAAGACGTGGCTCAACGAGCGGATCCATGTGCACGGAAGGTTCTGGACCGCCCAGGAGCTGTGCCAGCGAGTGACCGGCCAACCCCTTTCCGCGGAGCCCCTCATGCGGCACCTCGACGCGAAGGCTTCCGCCACCTACGGCCTCTGATCAGGAGTACGCATGCCCCGCATCACCACCCACGCCATCCCCCTCGACATCGTGAAGCGCGCGAGCAAGCCCATGGTCGATGAGCTTGTGGCGCTGCTCGGCGTGCCCCGGGAGCACTTCGCCATCGAGGTCTGCGAGCACCCGTTCGTGCTGGACGGCGATGTTGCGGCCACCCATCCCTTCGTGGAAGTGGCCCTCTTCGATCGAGGCTCCAAGGCGGAAGATGGTCTGGCCAGGATCATCACCCGGCACTTGCGCGAGGCCGGCTGCGCCAGCCTCGACCTCTACCTGCTCCGCATGGAGCGCCATCGCTACTACGAGAACGGGGAGCCGTTCTAACTGTCGGCGATCAGCACCAGTCGCTGGGCCGTGGCATCGAGCTCCACCTCCGCGCCGATGGGGGCAGTGAGCATGGGATGGGTGTGGCAGCAGTCGAACTCCGCCAGCACAGGGAAATCGCGGAAGGTCCCGAAAGCCCCTGCGGAGGCCCTCGCCTTGGCATGGTTGAGCAGGACCTCGTGGAGGATCTCGAAGGCCTTCTTGCCGCTCTTCTGATCGTCGAACAGCTCATGCTTGCCTAGGACCAGGCCGCCGATCCGGTCGAAGACCCCGGCCAGGGCCAGGTGCGTGAAGCTGCGCTCCACCTCCGCCGCGCTCTTCATGCTGTCCTCGAGCAGGAGGATGTCGCCCGACCGGATCTCCGGCATCCAGGGCGTTCCCCAGATGCCGTGCAGGGTGTTGAGGTTGCCGGCGAGGAGCCGACCGCAGGCCCGGCCGGGACGCAAGGTGAGCCAGCCGTTGGGATTCATCCGCTTGGGCCGATCCTGCTCCTCCCAGTTCAGCCACTCATCGGTCCACTCCGCAGGGCGCACGTATTCATAGGGCCGCTCGGCACGGCCCATCACGATGTCGGCGAAGGAAGCCCAGGTCTCCTCGACCAGGGGGGCGAGCTCGCCGAAGGAGGCCGACAGCGCGGGACCATAGAACGTTCCGATGCCCGTCTGGGCGTAGAGTCCGAAGAGGATCGCCGTGACATCGGAATAGCCGACGACAGGCTTGGGGTCGCGGCGGACCGCGTCATAGTCCAGGAAAGGCAGAAGGGCGTTGGAGTTGCTGCCTCCGATGGTGGACATGACGCAACGAACATCGGGGTCCCTCAACAGCGCATTGAGCTCATCGGCTCGGGCCTCTGCGGAACCCGAGCGCCAGAAATCCTGGGCGCCGGTGAGGCTCCCTGCTCGAACCTTGAACCCTTTGGCCTCCAGGAAGCGGATACCCCGCTCCGTGCGGCGGGGGGACCACGCCGTCACGGCCGAGGAGGGGGAGAAGATGCCGATGGTTTCGCCGGACCTGAGATGGGGGACGCTCATGGCCGGAGTCTAGTCGGAGGACTTCCCTGATGGCAAATCGGGATTATCGTGATGATAAATACAGTAAAAAGGGTAGATAATTGAGGTTCATCAAAAAGAGATAATCAAGTCTGAATTTATTTTATACTGACCCAGCTTCCTTCCCGGACGATCATTGGACCTCCCTTCCGTGAACCTATGACCGCGAACCCAAGCCAGTCGAGAGCCTTCCATCCCCTTGCGCCGCAGCGTGAGGTGAGCTGTGTCCGGGCCGCGGTCCGGAGGAGCGACGCGCCATGAACCGGTTCCGCCTGATCGCATCCCTTGGCCTTGCGGCCAGCGTGCTCATCGGAGCCTTCATCGGCTCGGGGATCTACACCTTCGTCACGGCCAATGGCCTGTCTTACATGTCTGACGATCCGAAAGTCTGCGTGAACTGCCACATCATGCGCAGCGAGTTCGATGGCTGGCAGCACGCTTCCCACCATGCCAGTGCCGTCTGCAACGACTGCCACCTGCCCCACGACAACCTGGCGAACAAGCTCTTCGTGAAGGCCAGCAACGGCTATCACCACTCCAAGGCCTTCACCCTCCAGGACTTCAAGGAGCCCATCCGCATCAAGCCCGGCAACGCCGAGGTGCTGGAAGCCAACTGCATCCGCTGCCATGGGGAGTTCACGGCCGAACTCCGGATCCACGGCACCTTGGGTGTGCCCACGGACCCCGAGCGGGGCGCGGATCTTTTCGGTTGCGTCCGCTGCCATCAGGATGTCGGGCACGGCCCGACGCGATGAATCGTTTTCAACCACGATGTCTCCATTCCCCATGTTTCAAGGAGTATCGCGATGAGCGAGAACAAGCCCTCCTTCCTGTCCAGTTCGGTCCTGCGCATGGCGGTCATCGCGCTCGCAGCGGGCTTTGCCACGGTGCTCGTGCTGCTGCTGAATGCGAACATCGCCCGGCGCAAGGACGAAGCACGCCAGACCTTCGTGAAGCTGGTGGCGCTGGATGAAAAGACCGTGGATCCAGCCCAGTGGGGGAAGAACTTCCCGCGGCAGTACGATGCCTACCTGCGCACGGCCGAGAAGTACCAGACCAAGTACGGCGGCGCGGGAAGCGATAGCGCCCCCATCAGCAAGCTGGGCGAGGATCCACGCCTGAAGACCATCTTCGATGGGTATGCCTTTGCCATCGACTACAACCGCCGCCGAGGCCATGCCTTCATGCTGGATGACCAGCGTGCCACCAAGCGGGTCACGGAACGCCCCCAGACGGGGGCGTGCCTCCACTGCCATGCCTCGAACACCGTGGCCTACCGTGAGGCCGGGATCAAGGGCGGCGCCCCTGGGACCTTGGATGAAGCCTTCACGAGCCCCAATGCCCAGGCTCAGCTCATGGCCGGCTTCGAGGCGATCGGCAAGATGCCGTACAAGGACGCCACCGGTCTCGTGAAGCATCCCGTGGCTTGCATCGACTGCCATGATCCCGAGTCCATGCAGATCCGCGTCACCAAGCCCGGCTTCATCCGCGGCATCACGGCCCTGGCTCAGAGCAGCGAACCCGTGCCCCACCTGCCCTCCATCGAGAAGTGGCGCAAGGGCGACCGTGCCGTACCCTACGATGCGAACCGCGATGCCTCCCGCCAGGAGCTGCGCTCCATGGTGTGCGGACAGTGCCATGTGGAGTACTACTGCGGGCCCAAGACCACGCTGTTCTTCCCCTGGAACAAGGGCATGAAGGTGGAGCAGATCGAGGCCACCTACGACGAGTACAAGTTCCCGGACGGGCACACGTTCTTCGACTGGAAACATGCCCGCACCGGCGCAGAGGTCCTCAAGGCGCAGCACCCCGAGTTCGAGCTCTGGAGCCAGGGCGTCCATGCGCGTAGCAACGTCTCCTGCGCAGACTGCCACATGCCCTACATGCGGGAAGGCGCGGTCAAGATCAGCGACCACCACGTCCGCAGCCCGCTCCTGGACGTGACCCGCTCCTGCCAGACCTGCCACCGCTTCCCCGAGGAGGAGCTGAAGGCGCGGGTGGAGACCATCCAGCAGCGCACCTTCGCCCTGCTCATCCGGTCCGAGGATGCGGTCGTGGCCCTCATCGACGATCTGGAGAAGGCCAAGAAGGGCGGCGTGCCCGAGGACAAGCTGAAGCCCGTCTTCGCGCTCCAGCGGAAGGCCCAGTGGCGCGTGGACTTCATCAATGCCGAGAACTCCATGGGCTTCCACGCCCCGCAGGAGGCCGCGAGGATCCTGGGCGAGGCCATCGACTTTGCCCGCCAGGGACAGCTTGAGCTCATCAAGCTGATGGACACCCTGCCCAAGGTTGCCAAGAAATAGCTGGCATCCTGGGGGAATGAACCTCCGCACCGCACTGTTCGATCTCGATGGCACCCTGACCGATCCCAAGCCCGGGATCACAGGGTGCATCCAGTTCGCCCTCGCCCGGCTGGGCCGCCCGGCACCCTCGGTGGACGCGCTGGAGTGGTGCATCGGTCCCCCGCTTCGCGATTCCTTCGCCCGCCTCCTGGAGACCCGGGACACAGACATGCTGGATGCCGCCCTGGGGCTCTACCGGGAACGCTTTGCCGTGGAAGGCCTCTACGAGAACGCCCTCTACCCAGGCATCCCGGGGGCCCTGGAAACCCTGAGGGCCAATGGCTTCAGGACGTACGTGGCCACGTCCAAGCCGAGGGTCTTCGCGCTGCGCATCCTCGAGCATTTCCGCCTGACCTCCCTGTTTGATGGTGTCCATGGGAGCGAGCTGGACGGGACCCGGTCGGACAAGGCGGACCTCATCGCCCATGTCCTGAAGGTGGAGAGCCTGGGTCCGGCGGTCATGATCGGGGATCGCGAACACGACATGGTGGGGGCCCGAGCAAACGGCCTGCGTGCGGTGGGCGTGACCTATGGCTATGGAAGCGCCGAAGAGCTCCTGGCCAGCGGGGCGGAGGTCCTGGTGGAAGCACCTGAAGATCTTCCCCGCGCCATCGATGTGCTGTGGGGCCGGTGATCCCTAGTCGTTGAGAACCTTATGCCAATGCCGGCCTTCAAGAGCCGCGAGGAGAGCCGGATAGATCGGGCCTTGCTATGCTGGAGGTCGTTTTCATCCAACGACGAAGAGGTACATGATGCGGATCTCCATTGCGAAGCGTTCCTGGCTGGCGGGTGCCCTGATCGTGGGCGGGCTGGCTTCACTGTCCGCCGCGGACCTTCCGGGCTCCAAGGACCATCCGCTCCTGAAGCGCTTCGCCGGCTCGGAGATCGTGGCCTACGAGACGAAGCGGTTCGAGAGCTATGAGCTGCAGACCTCCACGTTCAAGACGTACGAGTTCGACTCCAAGCGACGCACCTACGTCAAACCGCCCATGATCGTGGAAGGCGGCCTGACCCGCATCTGGTACGAGTCCGCCGGCGAGACGAGCTCCACGGAGCTGATGCGGAACTACCAGAACGAGCTCAAGGCCTCGAACTTCCAGATCCTCTATGACGCGGCGAAGGACCCGGCCGCCAAGTCCTGGGTGAACTACCTCTCGGTCTTCCAGGGGTCGGAGATCAAGACCAGCCGGGCCTACTACATCTTCCGCGCCGCCGATACGAAGGGCATCCGGGTGACGAGCGCCAAGCTGGCCCGGCCGGAGGGGGATGTCTATGTCCACCTGACCGCCGTGGAATGGCCCAAGGACGACCCCACCTTCAAGGCCAAGAAGGGCGCCTACATTGCCGTGGACATCATCGAGACGAAGGCCATGACCCAGAACATGGTCGTGGTGAGCGCCGACGAGATGTCCAAGGCCATCACCGCCACGGGACGCGTCGCCCTCTACGGCATCCTCTTCGACACCAACAAGGCGGACATCAAGGCGGAGTCCAAGGCCTCCCTGGACGAGATCGCCAAGTACCTCAAGGCGAATGCGGCCATGAAGCTGCACGTGGTCGGCCACACGGACAACGTGGGGGGCCTGGAGTCCAATCTGGCACTGTCCAGGCGGCGCGCGGACGCTGTGGTGGCGGCGCTGGCCAAGACGTACGGCATCGCTGCGAACCGGCTTACGGCCAACGGCGTGGCCTACCTGGCCCCCGTGGCCGTGAACACCACGGAGGACGGTCGCGCCAAGAACCGCCGCGTGGAGCTGGTGCCGCAGTAGGAAGAGGGAAGCTCAGGTCATGGAAGAAGTGAGGGGTTCGGAGCGCTTCGCCATTCCCGGCGCGGGCGGGCTCATCCGCTCGATGCGGGAAGGCGAGGAGTGGATCCTGGTGCAGGAGCGGGACAAGGCCGATGCGCCAGCGGAGACCGGCCTGATCGAGATCCCCGCCGGGAAGGTCCGGGCCTTCGAGAACATCTACGACTGCCTGCGGCGGGAAATCCGCGAAGAGACCGGCTACGAAGTGACGCGCATCGAGGGCGAGGACCAGGCCGTGCGCATCCCCATGCATGGCTACGAGGTCCTGAGCTACGTTCCGTACGCCAGCTCCCAGAACCTTCAAGGTGACTACCCGATCATGGTCCAGACGTTCGTGTGCGAAGTGGACGGTCAGCCCCTCGAACAGAGCGACGAGTCGCGCCACATCCGCTGGATCCGGCGCTCGGAGCTGGCGCAGCTGGTCCGGCAGGAGCCCGCGCGCTTCTATCCCATGCACCTGGCGACCCTCACGCGCTACACCGCGGACTGAGCGGGCAGGACCGAATCAAACCACGTCAGGCCCCCAAACCTTCCAGTACAATCGTCGAGCCCTGAGGATCTCCGGGAGAGCCCATGCGAATCGTCCACCACCTCTTTGCCGTAGCCCTGTGCCTCTGCCTGGGCGGTCCGGCCCATGCCCAGTGGTTCGATTCGCTCATCAACCCCGATGTGGAAGTGACCCTGGCCCACCCTCCGGGGCTGGGCATCCAGGTGCAGCGTGTCGCCTTCGCACCCGTCCAGACCATGGCCGCTGACGAGCTGGTGTCCGCATGCATCGTGGACCTTGCGGCCTCGGGGCGGGTTGAAGTGCTGGACCGCAGCAACATCGAGAAGGTGCTCAAGGAACAGAAGTTCACGAACTCCGGCCTGGTGGATGAGGCCTCCGCCATCGAGCTCGGTCGCATGCTGGGCTCGCCCGTGCTGCTCATGGTCAGCGTCCATAACCTGAAGGTCACCCGGACGCCCAGCCGGAGCACCAAGGCCGAGTGGAAGGACAGCAAGGGCAAGGTGCACCCCGCTGTGACCACCTACACCTCCAAGACGCAGGTGGACTACAGTGCCTCCATCCAGGCGGTGGATCTGGCCACCGGCAAGGTCTTCAGCCAGCAGCGCATCGCCGTGGCCCCCAGCCGGGAGCAGTCGTCGGAGGAGGGCCAGCCCGAGTATCCGTCGGAAACGGACGTAAGGGAAATGGCCATCGATCAGGCCAGGACTCAGGTCCATCGCATGCTCCTGCCCTGGACCGAGACCCGGAAGCTGATCTTCTACGACGACCGTGAATACGGGATGAAGGACGCCTACAAGCGCCTCAAGCTGAAGGATGTGTTCGGAGCCCTTTCTGTGTCGCAGAAAGCCCTGGCCCAGGCCAAGGCGGACCCCCATGCCCGGCCGAAGTACGTGGGCCATGCCAGCTACAACATGGGCATCTGCCACTTCATCCTCGGGGACTACACCAGCGCCCTGCCATACCTGCGTGCCGCCCGGGAAACCGATGCGGAGCACAAGATCTACCGGGAGGCCGCCAGCGAGTGCGAGCGCGCCATCCAGCTCAGCGAGGAAATGGCTCGCGTCGAGAAGCGAAGCGTGCGGCTGAATCCGGTCGGATCGAGTGCGATCACAGCCCCTGCGGGCAGCCCGAGTGGGACCATCGAGGAGCGCCTGGAGCGGCTGAACGGCCTCCTGAAGAAGGGGTTGATCACCCAACAGGAATACGACAAGCGCAGGGCGGAGATCCTGAGCGAGCTTTGATCCACATTCCGCAGGGCCCGATGCCTGCGAATCCCATGAACCCAAACCTGCATGCGGCGCCGAAGGGGAGCGCCCATGCGCCATGGAATCCAACATGCCACTACTGGAATGCATTGATCTTTCGAAGGACTGGGCGGGAACGCCCGTGCTGGAGCGCGTGACTCTCGCCATCGAGGCGGGGGAGAAGGTCGCGCTCGTGGGCCGGAACGGCTGCGGCAAGACGAGCCTGCTGCGCATCCTCTCCGGCCAGGACGAGGACTTTCAGGGGACCTTCAGGCGTCAGAAGGGGCTCCGGGTGTGCCTGGTGCCCCAGCGGTACGAACCTCCGCCTGGGCGGACCTGCCTGCAGATCCTCTGCGAGCCCGCCCGGAAAGCCGCCGAACAGCTCTCTGGCGTGGAAGAAGCCCTGGCCGAACCCGGAGCCGGCGAGGACCTGCTGGAGGCCTATGCCGCGGCGAGAGCCTTTTTCGAAGCACTCGGTGGGGAGCGGGCCGAGGATGCCGCCAGGCGTCTCCTGGCGCGGGCAGGTCTGGAGGCCGTGTCGGAGTCCCTGGCATCCACCCTCTCGGGCGGTGAGAAGAACATCCTGGCGCTCGTGGCCGCCTTGGCGGAAGCACCGGACCTCCTGCTGCTGGACGAGCCGGGCAACCACCTGGACTTCGCGGGATTGGCCTGGCTCGAGGACTTCATCCGCACCGAGCGCAAGGCGGTGCTCATGGTCTCCCACAACCGCTTCCTGCTGGATCGCTGCACGCAGCGCATCCTCGAGCTGGAGGATGGCCGGGTCACCGCCTATGCGGGCGGCTACTCCACCTACCGCCTGGAGAAGCTGGGGCGCGCCGCGGCCCAGGGACGGGAGTGGCAGGCGGACCGCAAGCGCATCGAGCGCCTCGAAGCCCTCGTGAAGCGGTTCGCCGAGATCGCCCGTGCCCGGCCCGATCCGGCCTGGGGCAAGCGGCTGCGCGCCCGGCGCACCCAGCTCGAGCGGGAGAAGAAGCAGGCCACGGACCGGCCGGACCTTGACCGGGGGCGCATGCAGGTCTCCTTCGGCTCGAATGCCTCCAAGGCGGACCTGGCGCTCATCGTGAGGGACTACGGCAAGGCCTTCGGGGACCGGGTCCTGTTCGACGGGGCCGAGCTGGACCTTCTGGTAGGTGAGCGGGCCGCCCTGGTGGGCGCCAACGGCAGCGGGAAGACTTCCTTCCTGCGCGATCTCGTAGCCGCCGAAGGCAAGTGGGACGATGGCGGTCCCGTCCGCGTGGGGCCCAGCATGGTCATCGGCTACTGCGCGCAGGAGCAGGAAGTGTTCACGTCGGGTCGCACCGTGGGTCAGGAGTTCTCCTCCCTGGGCGCTCGCGAGGAGGCCATCCACCGGCTCCTGAAGCGCTTCCTCTTCGAGCGCTCGGCCATCGACGCGCGGATCGAGACCCTGTCCGGCGGGGAGCGGAACCGCCTGCAGATCGCCCGGGCGGTCTTCCTGGGTGCCAACTTCCTGGTGCTGGACGAGCCCACCAACCACTTGGACATCGAGGGCCGGGAGGCGCTGGAGGAGGGCCTGGCGGACTTCGAGGGGACCATCCTGGCGGTCTCCCACGACCGCTGGTTCCTGGAGAAGGTGGCCGAGCGCATCGTCATCCTGGAGGAAGGCCGCTTCACGCCCTACGAAGGGACCTTCTCCGAGTACTGGCGCGATGTGGGCTCCCGGGCCATCCGCACCTCGGGTCGGATCGAGGAGCGGTCCCGGGAGATCACCCGCGGGCGCAAGCCCAAGCCCTCGGCGGAGAAGAAGCCTGCCTTGGAGGCCCGGCGCCAGGCCCTGGAAGAGCGCATCGCCCTGGAGGAGCGCCGGAAGGAGGACCTTGAGCGCCTCTCCCTGGAAGCCAATGGGGCCCGCGACTTCGCGCGTGCGGGCCGGGCCGTGCAGGAGGCCGCCGCCATCGGGCGGACCCTCGAGAAGCTCTATGCCGAGTGGGAAGGGTTGCTGGCCTAGCGATAGTCCTGCAGCCGCTCCAGCGGGAACTCATACACCCAGTAGTCCTCCTCGCGCTCCCAGGTCTTCCAGCCCCGGGCGTCGAGGAGGGCCCGGGCACGAGCTCCGCCTGCGGGTACCATGGCCGCCGCACAGGGAGCTCCCTGCTGAGCGAACCGATGCTCCAGGTGATCCAGGAGCCGCGTTCCGCTGGCCTCATCGGCCGCATCGAAGAAGGGCAGGGAGCCTTCCCCTTTGGTGGGATCGATGAGGGCGGCGGCCAGGGCCTGGAGCTTGTTCTCCGCGAACAGGCCGGTGCAGTGGCCCGGCTCCACATAGCGTTGGACGAAGAGCTCCTCGGACCAGGGATAGGAACGCCAGGCCTGGTGGATGAAGGTGCCGAACCAGCCCGAAGCCCGCACGAAGGCCAGGGCAGCCGCGGGATCCGTCACGGGCCTGACGCAGGGATCCTCCGCGAGGGGTTCCAGGGACCGCTGCTTGAGGACCTCGCCGGGCAGGTCCTTGAAGCTCGCGGTGGCGATGCACCGGAAGCCCAGGGCCTCGTTGAGCTTGATGGAGGCGTGGTTGGCGAAGTAGGTGGAGAAGCGGATGCTGCGCAGTCCTGGTTCCCCGGCCAGGCGGGTCAGGTAGCGGCGGCAGAGGGCCGCACCCACGCCTTTCACGTTCAGGTCGGGGTCCTTGCGCAGGCCCTCCAGCCAGGCCTCTCCGGGAGCCAGCCACGTGAGCTTCGAGATGCCCGCCAGGCGGTCCTCCGCGAAGCAGAGCGCCAGCTCGCCCGCCTGGTCCGCGACCCATTCGTCGTAGCAGCGGGGCAGGTAGTCGTCGCCTTCCCAGATCTTCGCGCACAGCGCGGAGACCTGCGCCTTGTCCGAAGGAAGGGCTCGCCGGAAGGTGAAGACGCCATCGCTTTCCATGCGCGAGTATAACGTGCGCGCTCCCATGGCCGATGGGCGTGCACAATGGACCCTGATGATCCGGGAGCCGAAGGTGATGATCGAAACGGTGCGTTTGCGGATGCGGCCCCTGCAGCCCTCGGACCTGCCGGCCCTGCGTGGCGTGTGGGGGGACCCGGAGGTGATGCAGTTCTGTGGCGGCGCTGCCACCGATGAACGGCTTGGGCAAGCGGTACAGCGCTGCGAGGCGGTGCAGGCGGAGCGTGGCTTCTCGCCCTTCGCGGTGCTGGATCGGGCGGACGAGCGGCTGATCGGTGTCTGCGGTCTGAAGTCACTGCCGGATCCCGAGGGGGCCGAGCTGATCTACCACTTCCTCCCCTCCGCATGGGGCTGCGGGTACGCGACGGAAGCCGCACGGGCGGTGACAACCTGGGCCCGCGAGACGCTCCCGCTCCACTATGTGGAAGCCTCCATTGATCCCCGGAACGACGCCTCCCGGAAGGTGCTGCTGAAGGCGGGATTCACGTTCCATGAGGAGCGCTGGTGCGAGGATGTCCAACAGTCGGAGCCGGTCTTCCGCTTCCACATGAATGCGCCTCGGGAAGGAGCTCGACCATGAATCGCGCCATCCGTGTCGGCATCATCGGTTGCGGCTACGCCACAGCCACGTTCCACGCACCCCTGGTCCGCTGCGTCCCCGGTCTCGAGCTGCGAGCCATCTCAAGCCGCGACGCCGGGAAGGTCCGGGCCGCTTGTCCTGACGCCCTTGCGGTGGCTTCGCCAGAAGAGCTGCTGGCGCTGCCGGAGCTCGACCTCGTGGTGATTCCGACACCCAACGAGACCCACTACCCGCTGGCCTGTCAGGCGCTTGAGGCAGGCAGGCACGTGGTGGTGGACAAACCTTTCACCATCACCCTGGCGGAGGCGGCGGACCTCAGGACGCGGGCAGAGCGCGCCAATCGAGTGCTCTCGGTCTTCCACAACCGCCGCTGGGATTCGGACTTCCTGACGCTCAAGCAGGTGCTGGCTTCAGGGGAACTGGGGCGCATCGTCCACTTCGAGTCCCACTTCGACCGCTTCCGACCTCAGGTGCGGGAGCGCTGGCGCGAGCAGCCGGGACCCGGGTCGGGACTCTGGTACGACCTGGGGCCTCACCTCCTGGACCAGTGCCTTCAGCTCTTCGGCTGGCCGGAGGCCTTGCATCTTGACCGTGCCAGCCAGCGGGACGGCGCCGTGGTGGAGGACTGGTTTCATGCCGTGCTGACCTACGGACCCATGCGGGCGATCCTGCACGCGGGAACGGTGGTGCCTGTTCCCGCGGCGCGGTTCACGGTGCACGGGACCCGGGGAACCTTCCTCAAGGAGGGGCTCGACCCGCAGGAGGAAGCCCTGAAGCACGGAGATCGGCCCCTGGGCGAGGACTGGGGTCACGATCCCGTGACCGCGCGCGTGACCACCTGGGAGGGCGAGACGCGGAACGATCGCCTCCCCATGTGCTGCAAAGGAGACTACCCGGCCTACTATGCCGCCGTGCGGGATGCGATCCTCGGCATCCACGCCAACCCCGTTCCGGCGGAGGAGGCCATGGCGGTGATGCGCCTGTTGGAGTGGGGCTTGGTCAGCGCGAAGGAAGGGCGGACTGTCGTCCCCGCCTAGTGTAGTCCGCCCTAAATAGTGGGTACATATTTCGCTATGGCCGCACCCAATACTGGAGGCGGCCATGGGAGTTCATGCAGGCAGGATCGAATTGGAGCCGGGCGATCGCTCTCGCCTGGAGGAGATGTCGCGTAGTCGAACGCTTCCAGCCCGTTTGGTATTGCGAGCCAAGATCCTGCTGATGTGCGCTGAGGGTACGGCTTTCCGCGTTATCGGCGAGGTGCTGAGTTGCGGTCCAGCAACGGTAGTTCGATAGTGCGAGCGTTGGGATGCCGCGGGCTTCAAGGGGATCGAGGGGGAGCTGCCTGGTCGAGGTCGCAAGCCCTATCTCACGCCGACCAAAGGGCCTGAGATCGTGCGCATGACAATAGACGAGAAGCCAGCCAACCAGACGCATTGGAGTCGAACCAGCATGGCGAAGGCAGCGGGCGTGAGCCCGAGTACGGTGGGTCGGATCTGGAAGATGCATGGCCTGAAGCCACACCGCTGCGAGAACTTCAAAATCAGCAACGATCCCCGCTTTGAGGAAAAGTTGGTGGATGTCGTAGGTCTCTACCTCGATCCGCCTGAGCATGCTGTCGTGCTGTCCGTGGACGAGAAGAGTCAGATCCAGGCGCTGGACCGTACGCAGCCCGGACTCCCGCTGAAAAAGGGCCGATGCGGCACCATGACCCACGACTATGACCGAAGGGAATCCCTGTGGGACAAGCGGAATGGCACCACCACTCTGTTTGCAGCGCTGAACACGCTGGATGGCACAGTCATCGCGGAGACGATGCAGCGACACCGGCACCAGGAGTGGCTGACGTTCCTCAAGCGACTGGACCGAGAGACGCCGAGGCACCTGGAACTGCACATCATCTGTGACAACTACGCCACCCACAAGCACGCCACAGTGCAGAAGTGGCTGGCAAAGAAGAAGCGCATCCACGTTCACTTCACGCCCACCAGTTCCTCGTGGCTGAACATGGTCGAGCGTTTTTTCCGGGACATCACGGACAAGCAGATCCGGCGCGGCGTGTTCAAATCCGTGCCGGACCTGGAAGCCGCCATCCACGCGTACATCGAGAGCCACAACGAAGATCCGAAGCCCTTCATTTGGACCGCCGAAGCTGATGACATCCTTGCCAAAGTCGTACGCGCCAGGAAGGCGCTCAATGTACCGCGTAATTCCGGCGGACTACACTAGACGTGCACCAGCTCGCACTTGAAGTGGTCATCGACGGTGGAGGCCAGGATGCGGTCGACTTCCAGCTTCGCGGCTGTGCGCACGCCGGTCTCCTCGGGCACCTTGAGGTCCCTGGTCGCTTCGACAATCCAGGCACAGGCCCGGTCGGGGGAGATCTTCCCCGTATCGATCACGAGGTCGAAGCCCTTCACGGAGTCCCACTGGGCGCCGTAGACCGATTCCACAAAGGCCTTCTGGATGCGATCGCACTCCTTCGCCTTGAGTTCGGCCCGGCTGGGTTCCGCGATCAGGGGATCCTCCATGGCCCGCCGGACCCGCACCGGCAGGGGCGCCTGGATCCTCACGTGCAGCACGTCCGCCAGGCCTGCCAGCACTGCGAAGCCGCCCCGGCCGACGATCACGATGTTGCCGTGGTGAGCCAGGGCGCAGATCGCCTTGTTCAGCATGTCGATCAGGACTCCCCTGCGCTCCATGCGATGGGCATCGAACCGGTCCCAGAAGCCGGGGATGGATTCGTACATCCGATCGAACTCCATCAGCCCGTATTCACTCAGCACCCGCTCGAGCGTGTTCCTGTCTGCGAGGTGGTAGCCCAGCGCCTGTGCGGTCCTCTCCGCGATCAGGCTGCCCTCGCTCCCGAATTCCCTGGAGATCGTGATCACCGCCATGGTCCACCTCCTTGATCGAACGTGGCTGATGGATGAATCGGTTTTCAAATAGGGATAAACAGCGGAATTTTACGTGTTTCCGCAGTTTTCCTCCCACCTAATATAGGCGTCACCCACCCCCGGGCAATGCCTCGTTGGGGCTGGGCGCGACGGGTGCAAATCCTTGATTCAGCTCTTCTTGCCTCCGCCCCGCACGCTGCCTTTGGGGGGCTTTGTCCGGCCGGGACGCTGGGGATGGCGGCCATCCGGGGTCCGGTCGCTGGAGGGGCGTCCGTGCGAGGGGCGATCTCCTGCGGTCCGGCCGCTTGAAGGGCGGGGCCCGATGCACGACTGTCCTCGCGCTGCCCCTCCCGGACGGCGCGAGGGGGCCTCCCCTTGGGCGGGCGGCTGGCTTCGTCCCGGTGCCGGCCTTCGAAGCGGGGATTCCGCTCCTTCACGAAGTCCGCCTCCCGGAGGGTGGCGGGGGCGGCCAGGCTTGGCACGAAGGTCATGACCTTGCCCTTGGCGTCCTGGGCCTGGGCTTCCACCACCCAGGCGCTGACGCGGCGCAGATCTTCGTCCACGCCCGTGATCTCCACCTTCACCTTGTCGCCGATGGAGAGCACCACGTGTCCGCTCATCCCGATGGCTTTGGTCCGGTGCTGGTCCACCTCGAAGGTGCCGCCAAGCGCGCCGAGGGGCACGCCCACCTCCACGAAGGGGCTCTCGAGCCGCACGAAGGCGACCTTCAGCGAGAAGCCCTGGATGCGGCCGTCGAAGCGGCGTCCGATCCTGGACTTCATGAGCAGGCAGGTCTTCCAGCGGTCGTTCTCGCGCTCCGCTTCCGTGGCGGTCTGTTCCGTGTCGCTGCACTGCTTGGCGACGATGCCCAGGTGGCCGTGGAGGCCTTCCGGGAGCCGCTCCCCGCGCAGGACCTTGCGCAGGAGGCGGTGCACGATGAGGTCGGGGTAGCGGCGGATGGGGCTCGTGAAGTGCAGGTAGTCCTGCAGGGCCAGGCCCGAGTGGCCGATGTTGTCGGCACTGTACTCCGCCCGCTTCAGGCTGCGCAGCAGCATCGTGTTGAGCATGGCTTCCAGGGGACCGCCGCGGATCTTGTCCAGCATGGCGTTCAACACCTCGGGGGTGGGCTGTTCCGTGGCTCGCATGAGGCCGAAGGCCTGGGCGATGGTCTTGAAGATCTCCAGCTTCAGGGGGTCGGGCTCGTCGTGGATGCGGTAGATGGTGGGGAGCTTCTTTCGTGTGAAGAAGCGCGCCACGGCCTCGTTGGCCATGAGCATGAACTCCTCGATCATCTTGTGGGCATCGTGGCGCGGATAGGGCCGCGCATCGATGGGCAGGCCCTGGTCGTCGAAGATGAACTCGGTCTCCTCGGTGTCCAGGTTCATGGCGCCGCGCCCCAGGCGGGCTTCCGTGAGCCTGCGGGAGAGCACCAGGGCCTGGTCCAACATCTCGCAGACATCCTCGCCGATCTCGGCGCGGGTGCGCTTGTCGAGGTCCAAGCAGGCGGTCTTCACCTGGTCGTAGGTCAGGCGCCGGCGGCTCTTGATGACGCTCTCCGAGAACCGCGTTTCCATCACTTCGAGATCGGGGGCCAGGGTGATCCAGGCGGTCAACGTCAGC
>Ga0129297_10000379_pt1 | contig 21074 bp, 23 predicted proteins | sample I18A1metaG_FD_94708 | JGI IMG/M metagenome (GOLD analysis project Ga0129297, IMG submission 94708) | Lake sediment bacterial and archeal communities from Gulf of Boni, Indonesia to study Microbial Dark Matter (Phase II) - ​I18A1 metaG | ecosystem: Environmental > Aquatic > Freshwater > Lake >... | reverse complement strand
GTGCATCGGCGGCGGGCAGGGGGGGGCGATGCTCATCGACCATGACCCGGAGGGTGGCCATGGTTCCTGACACGATCTGCCGCCACTGGATCCTGGAGCGCGACGCCGACGGTCTGGCCTGGCTCACCCTCGACCGGGCCGAAAGCAGCGCCAACAGCCTCTCCAGCGCGGTGCTCGACGAACTGGAACAGCTGCTCGCGGACGTTGCCCGCGACCTGCCGCAGGCCGTGATCATCCGCTCTGGAAAACCGTCCGGCTTCATCGCCGGCGCCGACGTCAAGGAATTCACCACCCTCACCGATCGCGATCAGGCGCTCACCCTGATCCGTCGCGGCCAGGGGATCCTGACGCGCATCGAGGCCCTGCCGGTCCCGACCGTCGCTCTGATCCACGGTTTCTGTCTCGGCGGCGGACTGGAACTGGTGCTGGCCTGCCGCATCCGCATCGCCAGCGACGACCCGGCCACCCGCCTGGGGCTCCCCGAGGTCATGCTCGGCATCCACCCCGGCTTCGGCGGGACCGTGCGCCTGATCGGCCTGGTTGGCCCCCTCAAGGGGCTGGAGCTGATGCTGACCGGCCGCGCCCTTGCCGCCAGGGCGGCGCGGGCCATCGGCCTGGTCGATGCCGTCGTCCCCGAGCGGCACCTGGATAACGCGGCCCGGGCGCTGGCCGCGCAGCCACCCAAACGCAAAGCCCTGCCGCTGCGCGAACGCCTCGCCGGGTTCCCCCTCGCCAGGGGGCTGATCGCCGGGCAGCTGCGTCGTATGACGGCGAAAAAGGCCGATCCCCGCCACTACCCGGCCCCTTACGCCCTGATCGACCTGTGGCAGCGGTTCGGCAGCAACGCGTCGGCCAACTATGCCGCCGAGGCGGCGTCCGTCGCCGCACTGATCACCGGTCCGACCTCGCGCAATCTGGTGCGGGTCTTCACCCTGCAGGAACGCCTCAAGGGGACCGGGCGGCTCGAGACGCCGGCCCCGCGCACGGTCCACGTCATCGGCGGGGGGACCATGGGCGGGGATATCGCCATCTGGTGCGCCCTGCAGGGAATGCATGTCACCATCCAGGACCTCGACACCGCGCGCCTTGGCCAGGTCGTCAGCCGCGGCCAGGCGCTCTTCGCCAAGACCCTCAAGGAGCGCCGCTTGATCGAGGCGGCTTCCGATCGCCTGGTTCCTGATCCGGAAGGGAATGGGGTGGCGCGCGCCGACCTGGTGATCGAGGCGATCTTCGAGAACGTCGCCGCCAAGAGCGCGCTCTACCGGCAGGTGGAGCCGCGCCTGCGCCCGGAGGCGCTTCTCGCCACCAACACGTCGAGCATCCCGCTGGAAGAGCTGGCCGCCTCTTTGCAACACCCCGAGCGGCTGATCGGCCTGCACTTTTTCAACCCGGTGGAGAAGATGCAGCTGGTCGAGGTGGTTACCGCAGCGCAGACCGACCCGGAGATAGCCCGGCGCGGCGCGGCCTTCGTCCTCGGCATCAAGCGCCTCCCCCTGCCGGTGACCAGTTCCCCTGGCTTCCTGGTCAACCGCATCCTCATGCCCTATCTCCTCGAGGCGGTCACCCTGGCGGAAGAAGGGATGCCCCCGGCCGTCATCGACCGGGCAGCCACCGACTTCGGCATGCCGATGGGGCCGCTGCGCCTGGCCGACACGGTGGGGCTGGATATCTGCCTGTCGGTCGCGCAGATCCTCTCCCGGCATTTCCCGGTCGAGGTGCCACCCTCGCTCGAAAAGATGGTCGCCGCCGGCTGTCTCGGCCGCAAGAGCGGCCAGGGGTTCTACAGGCACGGGCCGGGAGCCGGCAAGCCCCCGGCCAAACCAACGGCCATCCCATCAGAAATCACCTCCCGGCTGATGCTGCGCCTGCTCAACGAGGCGGTGGCCTGCTGGCGTGAGCAGGTCGCGGCGGACGCCGACCTGCTCGATGCCGGGGTGATCTTCGGCACCGGCTTCGCGCCGTTCCGCGGCGGACCGCTGCAGCATGTCGCGGCGACGGGCTCTGCGGCGCTGCTGGCCGAACTGGAGGCGCTGGCTGGCCGCCATGGCAGCCGCTTCCAGCCCGATCCGGGGTGGCGTCAGCTGGTTGCCGATGAGGGAGGCAGGCCATGACTGAAAACCATCCGCTCGACCTGATCTCCCCCCGCGAGGCCGCCTCCCTGCCGGACCTCTTCCTGGAGCGGGTCCGCCGTAACCCGGCGGGGTGCGCCTACCGCCGTTTCGACCTCAACGACCGCTGCTGCACCTGCACCACCTGGCAGGAGGTGGCGGAGCTGGCCGGCCGCTGGCAGGCGGCGCTGCGCGGCGAAGCTCTCGCACCCGGCGACCGGGTCGCCATCATGCTGCGCAACTGCCTGGAGTGGGTGGCCTTCGACCTGGCCGCCCTGGGACTCGGGCTGATCACCGTGCCGCTCTTCGTCAACGACCGCCCGGACAACTTCGCCTACATCATCGAGGCGACCGGTGCCCGGTTGCTGCTGATCGACGGCGTCGACCACTGGCACGGCATTACCGCCGTCCATCAGCGCCTGGGGAGCCTCGAGCGGATCGTCTCGGTGAAAACCGCCTGCGTCGGCGATCACTGCGACCGGCGCCTGGTCGATCTGGAACACTGGCTGCCGGCGACGGCGACAGCCTACACCGCCGCGGCTATCCGGCCGGACGAGCCGGCCTCGATCGTCTATACCTCGGGGACCACCGGCCATCCCAAGGGGGTGGTGCTGACCCATGCCAACATCATCGAGAACGCCTACGCCGGGGCCACCCTGATCAAGGTCTATGCCGACGACCTGTTCCTTTCGTTCCTGCCGCTCTCCCATACCCTGGAGCGAACCGTCGGCTATTACCTGCCGATCCTCGCCGGGGCCAGCGTCGCCCACGTGCGGGCGCTGGAGAAACTGGCCGAGGATCTGCCGCAGGTGCGGCCGACGGTCATCGTCTCGGTACCGCGGGTTTTTGAGCGCGTCCATCAGAAGATCACCGCGCGCCTGGCGGACGCACCGCGCTGGAAACGCTGGCTCTTCGAGAAGACGGTCGCCATCGGCTGGCGGCGCTTCGAATTCACCCAGAAAAGGGCCAGCTGGTCGCCCGCCTTCCTGCTCTGGCCGCTGCTCGACCGGCTGGTCGCCAGCCCGGTGCGGGCGGCGCTGGGGGGGCGGGTGCGGCTGGCAATCAGCGGCGGCGCTCCGCTCAACCCCGAACTGGCCCGGTTCTTCATCGCCCTCGGCGTGAATATCGCCCAGGGGTATGGCCTGACCGAAACCAGCCCGGTGGTCTCGGTCAACCCGCTCCAGGACAATCGCCCCGAGACGGTCGGCGTCTGCCTGCCGGGGGTCGAGGTCCGGCTCGGAGCCCAGAACGAGTTGCTGATACGTGGGCCGGGATTGATGGCCGGCTACTGGCAGAATCCGGAGGCCACGGCAGAGGTCATCGACGCCGACGGCTGGCTGCGCTCCGGCGACCAGGCCCGGCTCGATAACGACGGCCACATCGTCATCACCGGCCGGCTTAAGGAGATCCTGGTGCTGGCCACAGGGGAAAAGGCCCCGCCGGCCGACATGGAGGCGGCGATCGTCGGCGACCCGCTCTTCGAGCAGGTGATGGTCGTCGGTGAAGGGCGCCCCTTCCTCGCCGCCCTGGTGGTGCTCAACGCCGCCGCCTGGCAGCGGCAGGCGGCCGCCCTCGGCATCGATCCGCAGGCTCCGAGCGCCCTGGCCGAGCCGCGCGTGGAGGCGGTGCTGTGCGAGCGGATCGGCAAGCGCCTGCACGACTTCCCGGGCTACGCGCAGGTGCGTCGGGTTCACGCCGGTCTTGACCCCTGGACGATCGATGACGGGCTGCTGACCGCCACCATGAAGCTGCGCCGGGCGCAGGTGCTCGAAAAATACGGCGCCACCATCGAAACCCTCTACGCCGGCCACTGATCCCTCGCGGGCCGACGGCGGCGACGCCAAAAGCAAAGGAGCGCAAGACGTCGCCGGTCCGTGTCATGAGCCGGCAGGTGCAGGCGAGCATCGCCGCGGTAACGGCAGGCGGCGTTCCCCAGGAGAACCGCCACCTGGTCGAGGCGCGGCCTTTACCTCCGCAGCCGTCTCCCCGAGGACCAGCCACGCTGATCACTGATCACCTGTAAAAAAATGGCATCACCTGCTGCAGGAACGCCGTCATCTGCTATGCTGTGTCATCATCTTTACTCCACAGGAGGCATTTATGCGTAAGATTTCCGTTCTGTTCGTCGTGTTGGCGGCCGTGAGTCTGACCATCCCCCTGACGGTTCTGGCCTCGTCCCACGGTGGGGAGAAGAAGGCTATGGCCGGCGAGGCAACCCCTGCCACGCTCGCCCAAGGGAAGGCGATCTATGAGAAATTCTGTGCCGCCTGCCATAACAGCGGCGCCGCCGGTGCACCGAAGCTCGGCGACAAGGCGGCGTGGAAGAAGCACATCGCGGCGGGACTCGACCACATGACCAAGATGGCCATCAAGGGCGAGGGGGCCATGCCGGCGCGGGGCGGCAATCCCAAACTCAGCGATACCGAAGTGCGCGCCGCGGTGGCCTATCTCATGGAGAACAGCAAGTAGGCCTGGAATCAAGGCGGCGATAAAAGGAAGGGGACAGGCCAGCAGCCTGTCCCCTTTTTGCTGTCCAGGCCGAGCCGCTGTAAAACCCCCGCAAAGCTTGGCTCCGGGGGTGCGGTAATGGTCAGGGGCACATCGCCCTGGGGGTGGTTTACGGTCAGGGAGAAGGCACACAGCAGGAGGCGGTGGCAGTCGAAAAGGTCGCGGAAGGCGCGGTTGTGGGCGCCGTCGCCGTAGGTGGTGTCGCCGATGATCGGGTGGAAGACGTGCTTGAGGTGCCGGCGCAGTTGGTGGCGCCGTCCGCTCACCGGGGCCAGTTCCACCAGCGCATAGCGGCTGGTCGGGTAGCGCCCCACCGCCACCGGCAGTTCGACCTGCGCCAGGCGCTTGAGGTGCGTCACGGCGGCCAAGGGCTCGGCGCGCTTGAGGTCGGTGCGGTAGAGGGGTCGTTCCTTGAGAGGATAGTCGATGGTCTGGTCGGCAGGCACCCCGCGCACCACCGCCAGGTAGCGTTTGTCCACCGCATGCACCTGCAGTTGCCGCCCGAGATCGGCGGCGGCCTCGCGGTCCAGGGCAAAGAGCACGACGCCTGAGGTCGGCCGGTCGAGACGATGCACCGGCCAGACCCGCTGCCGCATCATGCGCCGCACCAGCAGCATCAGCGAGATCGTCTCCTCGCGGGCCAGGTCGGTGGGGTGGACCACCATCCCCGCCGGCTTGTGCACGGCGATGAGGCGATCGTCCCGGTAAAGGACGGGGATGACGGTAGCGCGGTCGAAGGCCGGGAACATGGGTCGCCATTCTAGGGGGAATCCCCGCGGCCGGCAATGGGAATGGGGCTGTCCAAAGTTGACGCCGGAGTTCGTTCCCGTCCATGGCGGCAAGGTGCCGCCGGTCGCGCAGTTGCACAGCAAATTCTGCCGCCTTCGCCCACAACTAAAAAATCGTTGGTAAAATAGGTGAACACTTGCCAGGTCAGGGCGGAATCGCCGTGCTGCGCTTCAACAGCAACCCCCATCAAAAGGAATCGCTCCGATGAAGGCCGAAAGCAAATGCCCGGTCACGGGCAAAACCAGAAGCCAGGTTGCCGGCGGCGGCACGTCGAACCGGGACTGGTGGCCGAACCAGCTGAACCTGCACCTGTTGCACCAGCACTCCTGCCGGGCCAACCCGATGGGGAAGACGTTTGATTATGCCGCCGAATTCCAGACCGTCGACTTCAAGGCGCTCAAACAGGATCTCTATGCGCTGATGAGCACTTCGCAGGAATGGTGGCCGGCCGACTTCGGCCACTACGGCGGGCTCATGATCCGCATGGCGTGGCACAGTGCCGGCACCTACCGTACCGGTGACGGCCGCGGCGGCGGCGGGACCGGCAACCAGCGCTTCGCGCCCCTCAACAGCTGGCCGGACAACGCCAACCTCGACAAGGCACGCCGGCTGCTCTGGCCGATCAAACAGAAATACGGCCGGAAGATCTCCTGGGCCGACCTGATGATTCTCGCCGGCAACTGCGCCCTGGAGTCGATGGGCTTCAAGACCTTCGGTTTCGGCGGCGGACGAGATGACCTCTGGGCGCCGGAGGAGGACATCTACTGGGGGAAAGAACACGAATGGCTGGGGGAGCAGCGCTACAGCGGTGAGCGCCAGCTTGACAGCCCGCTGGCCGCCGTGCAGATGGGGCTGATCTACGTCAATCCGGAGGGCCCCAACGGCAACCCGGACCCGGTGGCCTCGGGACGCGACGTGCGCGAGACCTTCGGCCGCATGGGGATGAACGACGCGGAGACCGTCGCCCTGGTAGCCGGCGGCCACACCTTCGGCAAATGCCATGGCGCCGGCCCGGCCTCCCACGTCGGGCCGGAACCGGAAGCCGCCCCCATCGAAGCGCAGGGACTCGGCTGGCTGAGCAGTTTTAAAAGCGGCAAGGGAGTGGACACCATCACCAGCGGTCTGGAGGGGGCGTGGAAGCCGAACCCGACAAGGTTCGACATGGGCTACCTGAAGGTGCTGTTCAAATACGAATGGGAACTGGTCAAGAGTCCGGCCGGGGCCAACCAGTGGCTGGCCAAGGACGTTGACGACGAGGATCTGGTGGCCGATGTCTTCGATCCGTCGAAAAAGCTGCGGCCGATGATGACTACGGCCGATCTCTCGCTGCGTTTCGACCCGATCTACGAGCCGATCGCGCGGCGTTACCTGGCCAACCCCGAAGAGTTCGCCGACGCCTTCGCCCGCGCCTGGTTCAAGCTGACCCACCGCGACATGGGACCGAAGTCCCGCTACCTCGGCCCGGAAGTCCCGGCCGAAGACCTGATCTGGCAGGATCCCGTTCCCGCTGTCGCTCATCCCCTGGTCGATGCGCAGGACACCGCCGCCCTCAAGGGGAAGATCCTTGCCTCGGGGCTGTCTGTTTCCCAGCTGGTCACGACCGCCTGGGCGTCAGCCTCCACCTTCCGCGGCTCCGACAAGCGCGGCGGGGCCAACGGCGCGCGCATCCGCCTCGCCCCTCAAAAGGACTGGGCCGTGAACCAGCCCGCCCAACTGGCCAAGGCGCTGCAGACCCTCGAAGGAATCCAGGAGGCGTTCAATGCCGCGCAGTCCGGCGGCAAGCGGGTGTCGTTCGCCGACCTGATCGTCCTCGGCGGTTGCGCCGCCATCGAGCAGGCGGCGAAGAGCGCCGGCTTTGCGGTGACCGTTCCCTTCACGCCGGGGCGTACCGACGCCGCACAGGAACAGACCGATGTCCAGTCATTTGCCGTCCTCGAGCCGGAAGCGGACGGCTTCCGCAACTACCTCAAGCAGAAGTACGCCGTCCCGGTCGAGGCGTTGCTGGTCGACCGGGCGCAGCTGCTGACGCTCTCCGCACCCGAAATGACCGTGCTGGTCGGCGGCCTGCGCGTCCTGAACGCCAATGTCGGCCAGTCCCGGCACGGCGTCTTCACCAGGCGCCCCGAAACGCTGACCAACGATTTCTTCGTCAATCTGCTGGACATGGGCACCGCGTGGACGCCGTCCGCGGAGAATGGCGACGTGTTCGAGGGGCGCAGCCGCTGGAGCGGAGAACTCCAATGGACCGGCACCCGGGTCGACCTGATCTTCGGGTCGAACTCGCAGCTGCGGGCCATCGCCGAGGTCTATGCCTGTGCTGACGCCCGCGAGAAGTTCGTGAACGACTTCATTGCGGCGTGGGACAAGGTCATGAATCTCGACCGGTTCGACCTCGCCTGAACGGGCGGCGATGTGCCTTGGGGCACATCCCTGTCTCGACAAAAAAACAAGGGGACGGAATGCCATTCCGTCCCCTTGTTGCCTCCCTGATTCCCGACTCAGGCCGTCTCCGCCATCAGCTTCGACAGGCTGCGGGCGAAGGCCACCGGGTCGCGGGGGCGGTCCCCTTCGAGCAGCAGCGCCTGATCGTAGAGCAGTTCGACGTACTCTTTCAGACGGTCGCTTTCGGCGTCGGCGGCAAAGAGCGCCTGCATCCGGGCGATCAGCGGGTGGTCGGGGTTGACTTCCAGCACGCGCTCCCCTTTGGGAACGTTCTGCCCCATGGCGCGGAACATCTTCTCCATCTGCGGGTCGAGGTCATGCTCGCCGGTCACCAGGCAGACCGCCGACTCTTTCAGGCGCCCGGAGACGCGCACCGCGCTGACCTGCTCTTTCAGCTGCTCCTGCATCAGCGTTAGCAGGTCGCCATACTCCTTCTGCTTCTCTTCCTTTTTCGTATCGCCGAGGTCGAGATCCCCCTTGAGGGCCGATTGGAACTCCTTCTCCTGGTAGCGGCCGAGCCCGCTGATGATCAGGTCGTCGATGTCGTCGGTGGCCAGCAGCACCTCGAAGCCCTTCTCCTTGAAGACCTCGAGATACGGTGACGCTTCGGCGGTGGCCCGGTCGGGGCCGGTCATGTAGTAGATCTCTTTTTGCTCGCTGCGCATGCGCGCCACGTAGTCGGCCAGGGAGATCTTCTGGCCCGGCTCGGTCTGGGTGGTCTCGAACAGCAGCAACTCGGCGAGGGCGTCCTTGCGCGCGAAGTCGTGGTGGATCCCCTCCTTGAGCACCCGCCCGAACTGGCCGTAAAACTCGGTGTAGGCCTCCAGCTCGTGCTTCTTCATCTCCGCCAGGGTGTCGAGCACCTTCTTGGTGAGGTTCTTGTTGATCACCGCCACGGTCTTGTTGTCCTGCAGGATCTCGCGGCTGACGTTGAGCGGCAGGTCGGCCGACTCGACCACCCCCCTGACGAAGCGCAGGTAGGGGGGGAGCATCGCCTCGCAGTGGTCCATGATCTGCACCCGGCGCACATAAAGGGTCGGGCCGATCTTGTAGTCCTGGTAGTAGATGTTGAAGGGGCGCTGCTTCGGCAGGTAGAGCAGGGCCGAGAACTCGGTGGTCCCCTCCGCCCGGTAGTGGATGGTTTTGGCCGGCTCGGTGTAGTCGTGGGAGATGTGCCGGTAGAACTCGTGATACTCTTCCTCGCTGATCTCGTTCTTGTCTTTCAGCCAGATCGCCTTGCGCGAGTTGAGGGTTTCGATCTCGATCGTTTCGATCCGCTTCTTGTCGTCATCGGGATCAGGCTTGCTGCGCGTGACCGCCATCTGCACCGGGTACTCGATGAAGTCGGAGTACTGCTTGACCACCTTGCGCAGCTCCCACTCCTTGAGGTACTGCTTCGCCTCCTCCTTGAGATGGAGGATGACGTCGGTGCCGCGCCCCGCCTTGCTGACATCTTCGATGGTGTAGCTGCCGTCGGCGTCCGACTGCCAGCGCACCGCCTGGTCGTTTGGCGCACCGGCGCGGCGGGAGAAGACCGTGACCTGATCGGCGACCATGAACGCCGAGTAGAAGCCGACGCCGAACTGGCCGATCAGCTCCGGGTTGTCCTTGACCTCGCGGCTCTCCAGCAACCGGAGAAACTCCTTGGTCCCCGAGTGGGCGATGGTGCCAAGCGCCTCGGCGGCCTCGTCGCGGCTCAGACCGATGCCGTTGTCGCGCACCGTCAGGGTACCGGCCGCTTCATCGGTGATCAGCTCGATCTGCCATTCATCACCGCCGGGATTGATGCCGGTGTCGGTGAGCGAGAGGTAGCGGGCCTTGTCGATGGCGTCGCTGGCGTTGGAGATCAGCTCGCGCAGAAAGATCTCCTTGTGCGAATAAAGGGAATGGATCACCAGGTCGAGGACCTTGTTGACCTCGGCTTTGAACTTGCGTTTGCTCACCGTCATGGACGTGCTTCTCCCGTTGGATTTGAATGTGCCGCTAGGCGGTGCTCAAGGTAAGCACCCCTCCCGCCGATGTCAAGTTCGCACAGAAAATGTAAAAAAAGGGGGGCGGCCGGCTATGTCGAAAAGAGTAGCCTGTCCAGCGGTTTTTTCGGAGAATATCGTTCGGCTCACAGAACGTTTGCGGTATTCGAGGAGGATGCGTGCCATTTATCCTGACCACCTGCGCCGTCGGCGCGGAAGCGCTCCTGCGCCGCTGCCTGCTGGAACAACGCGGCTGGCGCGCGGCCTTTTCCCGCCCCGGGCTGCTCACCTTCAAGCTCGATGAGCCGCTCGATGCGGGGCTGTCCCGCCCTCACCCGCTGATCCGCACCTGGGGGCTGTCGCTCGGCTTCTGCTCTGTGCCGCAGGAGCTGGAAAAGGCCCTGGCGGGGCTGGACCGGCCGGTGCTGCAGGTGGTCGCCGGCGAGGCCGGCCCGAAGGGGCATGTGCCGGAGACCGTGCTGGAGCGCTGGGAGGTGGAAGCGCGGCGGGTGCGGGAGGAGATCCTGGGCTGCTGGGGAGAACGGGTGCGCATTGCCGAACCGGCGCTTGGCGACGACGTTCTCGATGTGCTGGTCCGCCCCGGCGAACCCTGGGTAATCGGCTGGCACCGCCACAGCCGCGAGCGGGGGCCGCTTCCGGGCGGCGCCTGGGAGCTGGCCGTCCCGCCCGATGCGCCGTCGCGGGCCTGGGCCAAACTCGAGGAGATGATCCGCTGGTCCGGGCTCACCCCGCAAAAAGGCGAGTCGGCCCTGGAGATAGGCTGCGCCCCCGGTGGCGCCACCATGGCCCTTTTGGATCGCGGCCTGCGCGTCTGCTCCGTCGATCCCCTCCCCATCGTCCTGCCGGAGCGACTGAGCCAGGCGCCGTTTCACCAGCACCGCTGCCTGATCGAAAAGCTGCCGCGCCAACGGTTCCCCGCCGCCGTCGACTGGATCGTGGTCGACATGGGGCTGTCGGCGCCGATGGCCGTGCATCACCTGGCCTGCATCGTCCCGCGCTACCGCCGGCATCTGCAGGGGATGTTCGTGACGCTGAAGCTGAACGAGTGGGCGCTGGCGGAGCGGATCCCCGACCTGCTGGAGAAGATCGCGGCGCTGGGCTTCGCCTCGGTCGAGGCCGCCTCCCTGCCGGCTTTCCGCCAAGAGATCGGGGTCGTGGCCCGGCGCTAGAGGTGTGGCGGACCACCTGAACGCGAGGGGCGACCATGCGGTCGCCCTTTGTCATTTTACGGAAAGTCGGCGGCGCATCACGCTCCGCTCAAACCAGCACTTCAAATTGCCTGGTTCCCGAATCGTAGCCGGAGAGAGTGCCGGTCTCGATGTCGAAATACCAGCCGTGCAGAACCAGCTGCCCCTCTTCGACGCGCTCCTTCAGCCAGGGGAAGGTCATGAGGTTGTCCAGCGATTCCAGGATGGAGGTGCGTTCACAGGCTTTCACCTGCAATTCGAACGGCTTTCCCGGCAGTTTGGCCAGAACCCGCTCCTTGGCCTTCTGCCCCAGGCTGACCCATTTGCCGATGAAGGAGTCTTTCTTCTCCAGAAGACTCCCCTCCATCAGGGCGCGGATACCGCCGCACTGGGAGTGGCCCATGACGATGATGTGGTCGACCTTGAGGTGGCAGACCGCATACTCGAGGGCGGCGCTCACCCCATGGTAGGCGGTGTCGTGTTCGCAGGGGGGGACCAGGTTGGCCACGTTGCGCACCACGAAGAGATCACCGGGGGCGCAGCGGGTGAGAATGGCGGGATCGACCCGCGAGTCGCTGCAGCCGATCAAAAGGGCGCGAGGGTTCTGCCCCTTCTTGAGGTGTTCGTAGAGTTCGGCGTCGTGGCCGACCCAGCCTTGCTGGAAATCCTTGAATCCGGCGATAAAGCGCTGCACGTCTTTCATGATTTTGCTCCCTGGCAGTCCGTGACGGGAGGGGCCGCACGGCCCCTTCCTGAATGGCCCGTTCGCTGGCGGGCGGCTACCCTTTGTGCCCCAGTTTGACCAGCGCCTCGTCGGCACTCTGGTCATAGCGCTCACGCTCGATCCGGGCCATCTCCTTGAGTTTCTCGTCGATGGCCGGGTATTTCAGGGCCAGGATCCGCCCGGCGAGGACGGCGGCGTTGCGGGCGCCGTCGATGGCCACGGTGGCTACGGGGACCCCCGGCGGCATCTGCACCGTGGAAAGGAGGCTGTCCCACCCCGAGAGGGGGCCGTTGCCCAGGGGGAGGCCGATGACCGGGAGGCGCGTGTGGCCGGCGATGACGCCGGCCAGGTGGGCGGCCACCCCCGCGCAGCCGATGAGCACTTCGACTCCTTCGGCGTGAGCGCGCTCGAGATAGGCGAAGACCTTGTCGGGGGTGCGGTGGGCCGAGGCGATGACGATCTCGCTGGGGATTCCCAGTTCATCGAGGGTTTCGCGGACCTTGACCACTTTGGGGACATCGTTGGGGCTGCCGGTGAGGATACCGACCAGAATCTTGCTGCTGTTTTGCTCACTCATGGGTTGCTTTTCTCCTGTTCCATACGTCGTTGGTTTTTGGGCGGCATGACCGCCGTTCCGGGCAATAAAAAAAAAGGGCAAGCCCTTCCCTTGCGGGAAAACCTGTCCTCTTTCCGAAGCGCCGCCCGGCCGCGGGCCAGGATGCGCTGAGCTGAAGGAACCTTCTGTCGCAGGCAGCAAACCGGCGGCCTGTCGCTGGGACACTCCGGGTTCTCTGCCGATTCACTGCCTTACTTGACCAAAATAGTCAAAAAAACGCCGCCGAGTCAACCGCTTTTTGCTACGGCTGCCGCTCGTTGCTCCCCTCTTCCGCAGGAAGTTCTGGTTTGGCTTCCAGGGAGAAAATGATGACCCGCTCCCCGGTGATGGTGCTCAGGTCGGTGTGGAGGCTGCGCACCGGCACCTTCAGTACATCGAGGATCACCGCCTCCAGCAGGGGACGCCCCTTCTCCAGCAGGGCGTGGCGCATCTGTTTGATCAGTTCCCGGCCGTTGCCGGGATCGCCGGACTGGGCCAACTGGCGTTCGGCGCTGGTCAGCACCCCCTTCAGACGCACGATCACCATATCGTCGATGATGTAGGAGCGGGCTTCGAGAGGACCGCGGCCCATGTATTCCTTCTCGAAACGGATCACGGCCTCGCTGATATCCGCTTCGAGCATCCCCTTGGTCCTGCTGCCGGGCATTTTCGGGCTCCTTAGATCATCTGGTTGACGCAATAATATGCCGTTGGAACACTGTCAACGTCGTTGCCAGGGAGGCACGGCAAGGTCTACATCGACAGGCTGGCAAAGGCGTTGCGGATCTTGAACTTCGATCCCTTCGCCCCGTCGCCATTCCCGTCCGCGGCAAAGTCCTCGATCTCATCCATGGAGAAGACCACGCGCACCGTATGCTGGGGATCGCTGATGGTCAGACACCAGCCGTCGAACTGCTCCACCCACTCGATCGTCTCGGGATGCAGACCGTGCTGGGCGGCGTAGCGGCGGGCGACCTCCCTGAGTTGCTCCTGGCCGGCACCCTGTGCCGGAGTGAGTGCTGGCATGGTGACCTCTCCTCGCAGTGAAAGTGAATGACAGACATTCTAGGGGGAATGGTCACGGCAGGCAACCGGCAAGGAAAAGCCGCTGGCAGGGAGGTTGGCTGACGTTATTTCCTCTGCATCCCGGTTGATAAATTCCCGGCGTGACGTAACATGGACACAATCTGTTTCACCCAGCCCATTCCACGCAAGGAGTCATCCCCATGAAAAAGCTGCTTCTGCTTGCCGCCGTTCTCGCCCTCGCCCCTCTCGCCGCCCAGGCCGAGGAAAAAGCCGCCGCCTCCGGACGCAAGGACTGCGAGGCGTTGAAGTCGGAAATCGCCGCCAAACTCGACGCCAAGGGGGTCAAGAATTACATCCTGACACTGGTCAATTCCTCCGAGGTCAAGCCCGAGGAGAAGGTGGTCGGCAGTTGCGACGCCGGCACCATGAAACTCGTCTACACGCGCAAATAACGCCATCGCCCGGTCGGGTGCGCAAAAAGGGAGAGGCGGCTTGCCAGCAAGCCGCCTCTCCCTTTTTGTCCTTTGCCCTATGGCCCTGCCTTCAACTCCCCGGGACGTTTCCCCGCTGGCGGAAAAAATCGAGGAGGAGTTCAGCCTCGCGGGGGGAGAGGTCGAACTTGAAGGTCGCCTCCTGGACCAGCGGCCGCCAGGGTTGAGCGGGATCATCCTGGAGTTGGCCGGAGATCCAGCGCATGGCGCGGCGCAACTCTTCGCCTTCGGGGAGCAGGTCGGACGACATGGCCGCGACTCCTTCAGTTTTCCGTCAGGAAATGCTCTTCGTAGAGGTCCTCGAGCGTGCGCAGATGCCGGCTTTCGTCAACGAGCAGCGCCGCGAAGAGGCCGGCCATCGGCGCGCCGGAACAGGCTTCGGAAACCTGCCGGTAAAACTGGACGGCTTCCTTTTCGAGGTGGATGGCATAGGCCAGAACCTCGCGCACAGTGGCGTCGGGGCCGACTTCCTTCTTGCCGAAAAAATGGTCGAGGTTCATTACCGGCACCGCCTGCGCCGCCTCGGCCTTGTCCAGCGCTCCGTCGAGCAGAGCCTTTTCCAGGCGCTGCTTGTGAGCCAACTCTTCCATTGCGACCTCGCGCAACAACTCCCGGGCCTGGGGGTCGCGCAATTTGCGAATGGTTTGCAGGTAGTTGCGGAACCCGCTCTCCTCCATCGCGATCGCCTTGTCCAGCGCCGCATCAAAGGTCAGACAGACAGCGTGCTCTTCGTGCATGGCCTCACCTCCGGCAATCGACATACGGGACGCGCAGAGCTTTTGACTATCAGTATAGCACAGCGCTTGCGCTCGTCCCTGTTCCGGCTCGCCTGCGCCAGCCGTGCGCTTCCTCCTGCCGGTTAGCGCGGCGATCCGGGGCTTGTACTCAAGGGCACAACTCGGCGAAGATAGGGCAGCCAATTCGGCAGGAGGACCCCCATGGGCAAGGCGCTGATTGTGATCGATGTGCAGAACGACTACTTTCCGGGCGGCAAATTCCCGCTCTGGAACACGGAGGAGACGCTGGCCAGCACGGTCAGTGCCGTGCAGCGCGCCCGGGAGCAGGGGGTGCCGGTCATTCTCGTCCAGCACATCGCCGACTCAAGCCGCGGCCTCGCCCCGTTCTTCAATACCGGGACGAGCGGCACCGCGTTGCATCCCGCCCTCACCCAGGCGGCGCCCGGCGCGCCGGTGGTGGTCAAGGCCTTCGCCGACAGCTTTCACCAGACCGCCCTGGAAGCAACACTTGCCGGCCTCGGCGCCACCGAGCTCTTGGTCTGCGGGATGATGACCCAGAACTGCGTGACTCACACCGCCATCTCGAAAGCGGCGGAAAAGTATGCCGTCACCGTTCTCACCGACTGCTGCACCACCGTGGACCGCATGATCCACCTCATCGCCCTGAATGCCCTCTCCACCAGGGTGACGCTGGCCACGGCCGCCGAAGTGCTGTAAGCGCTACGCCTGCCACAGCAACTGGAAGCCTAAAAATGAACCACGCCTCGCGCAACCGCCTCACCGAGCGCCAGCTCGAGCGCTTCCCGGGGGAGAGCCTGTTCGACCGCATCGCCCGCGCCGTCTGCCGTGCCGGTTGCCTGCCGCGCAAGGAGCTGTTTGAAGCCTGGGAGGTGGCGCGGCGGGTGCGGCGCCGTTTTCGCGGCGGACGCGTCATCGATCTCGCCTGCGGCCACGGCCTCGCCGCCAGCATCCTTGTGCTGCTCGACGACAGCTCGCCGCTGGCCATCGGCATCGATCGTGCCCTGCCGCCGAGCGCCGCCAAGCTGCAGGCGACGCTGGAGCAGGCCTGGCCGCGTCTTGCGGGGCGAGTGGAGTTATGCTGCGGGGAGCTTGAGGAGGTGACGCTGACGGCGGCTGATCTGGTGGTTTCGGTGCACGCCTGCGGTCCCCTCACCGACCGGGTCATCGAGCTGGCCATCGCCGCACGCGCCCGGCTGGCGGTGCTGCCGTGCTGCCACGACCTGGCCAGCGGCGGCGGGGCGGAACTGCGCGGCTGGCTGGACGGGGCACTGGCGATGGACGTGGCCCGCGCCGCACGACTGCAGGCGGCCGGCTACCGGGTGACGACGCAGACCATTCCGGCCGGGATCACACCGAAGAACCGCCTGCTGCTGGCGGAGCCCCTCGGTATTCCTCCTCGAGAAACGCCATGATATCGGCAAACAGGCTGTCCAGAAGGTCTTCCCTGCCTGAAAAGTATTCGAAACCGGGGCTGCCATTCACCTCGATGACCTGATAACGGTCATCGATCACCGAGAGCGAGTCGGCAAAGAGATCGATCCCGGCGATCTTCAGGCCGAGCGCGTCGCAGCATCTGACGGCAAGCTGCCGGTAATAGTCATGGCAGTCATCGGTCACATCGACGAGCGATGCGCCAGCGCTGAGATTGGCATTGTAAAAGAGCTGCAGCCTTTCCCCGGCCGCCAGGACGTCATCGATCCCCTTCCCCTGCTTTTTCAGGTTGAACAGGAGGCGCGGGTCGGCCATGTCGATCTGCTGACTCTTGCGGTAGCGATCGTTGCGCCTGGCGATGATCTGGCGGACGCTGCTGTCGCCGTCACCGCTGATCACATAGCTGAGCCGCTGGTAGGCGAAGTAAACCCTGCCCTTGAACACGAGAATCCTGTATTCAGGTTTGCTGATGCATTCCTGAACCAGCACGTAATTGCAGGTTCCTGCCAACGATGCATAGGCCTGCAGCAGCTCTTCCCGGCTGTCGACCTTATAAACCCCCTCGCCGCCACTCCCTTCATTCGGCTTGACGATCAGCGGGAACGCCAGGGAGACCGCCTCAAGCTCTCCCAGCGTGGAACAAGGGACGGAGGCCATGACGTTGATGCCGTCGGCGGCCAGAAAAGATGCGGCAAACAGCTTGTCGTTGCTGATTCTCTGCGCGGCCGAGCTGTTGAGGCCGAGATCCGCCCCGATGACCATGTGATTCCTGTCGGAAAACCGGAATCGCCCACAAAAGCCGGTTTCCTTGTCTATGACAAAGTCTCGTCGACTCGCTTGGGCATATTCGTAAAACTTCTTGATGCCGAAGGTCATGTGCTTCATTGCTTCCCCCGCTGGCAAGGCGCTTTGGCTGCGTCACGTCTCTTAAGGAAAACCGCAGCGGGTATTTTACGGCGCATGGCCGCGCTCGGCAACGGCCGAGATGCGGGGAGCGGAATTGGTGTGGACCGGCCGGGGACAACGGTTGTACGATCGGGTGATCTGCACCAGGAAAAGAGGAATCCGCCATGGCCCTGCCCTGGAAAACGCTGGACCGCTGCGACATTAAAGGTGAGGGGAGTCTTGAGCTGCGCCAGCGCGGCGCAGGGGATTTCCTCATCACCCTCGACTCCCTGGTGCTGATGAACAGCAAGGCCCAACGCTCCGAACTGGCCCTCGGCAGGCTCGGCTGCCGCGGCCTGACGAGCCGGGTGGCGCCGCAGGTGCTGGTCGGCGGACTGGGGATGGGGATCACCTTGCGCGCGACGCTCGACGCCCTCCCCGCAAAGGCCCGCGTGATCGTCGCCGAGCTCAATCCGAGGATTCTCGACTGGTGCCGTGGCCCCCTCGCCGACCTGACCGCAGGAGCGGCGAGCGACCCCCGCGTCACCGTGGAAATCGCCGACGTGGCCGACCTGATTCGCCGTGCTGCCGCGGCGAGTTTCGACGCGATTATCCTTGATCTGTACCGCGGCCCTCATCCCCGCACCGACAAGCGCAACGACCCGATCTACGGCAGCCTGGCCATCGAGCGGACCCACAAGGCCCTCAAGCCGGGCGGGCTGTTTGCGGTCTGGGGGGAAAATCCCGACCGCGGCTTTGAAGAGCGGCTCGCGGCGGGCGGTTTCACGGTGCGCTGCGAGCGCCCCGGCCGCGGCGGGTACCGCCACGCCGTCTGGGTGGCCGAGAAACTGACGGGGCAACGGCCGGTGCCGGGGAAGAGCGGCAGGGGGGGCGATGAAAGAGTTTGACCTGGACGGGCGCGCGTTCGTCGAACTGTGCGACCTGTTGAAACTGACCGGGCTGCGCTCCAGCGGGGGGACGGCCAAGATGGCGGTCGCTGCGGGACTGGTGACCGTCGATGGCCAGGTGGAATTGCGCAAACGCTGCAAGATCCGCCCCGGGCAGATCGTCGCCTGCGAGGGGCGGCGGATCGTGGTTCAGGATTAGGAAGTCTGGCGGCCGTTTGGCCATCTTGTGAACAAATAAGTGCGGGGGATTAGAATTGGTATTGTGTCCCCGGCTTTACGCCCCGTCAGTTTTCGGTCAAAAAATGCTCTTCGTAGAGATCCTCGAGGGCGCGCAGATGCCGGCTTTCATCGGCAAGCAGAACCGTGAAGAGGCCGGCCATCGGGGCCCCGGCGCAGGCCTCGGCGATCTTGCGGTAAAACTCGACGGCCTCCTTCTCCAGGTGGATCGCGTACGCCAGCGCCTCGCGCACGCCGGCGTCGGGGCCGATCTCCTTCCTGCCGAAGAAGTGATCGAGGTTCATCACCGGCACCGGTCGCGCCGTCACATCGCCTGCGAGGGCCCCGTCGAGCAGAGCCTTCTCCAGCTGCTGCTTGTGCGCCAGCTCTTCGAGTGCGACGTCGCGCAGCAGTTCCCGGGCCTGGGGGTTGCGTACCTTGCGCAGGGCCTGCAGATAGTTGCGAAACCCGGCCTCTTCCATCTCGACCGCCTTCTCCAGGGCGGCGTCGAAGGTCAGGCAGACAGCGTGCTCCTCGTTCATGGCGACTCCTTCCGGGATCGGGGCCGGGCGGTTGGGCCGTTCTGTTATTTTAGCACAATCTGCCGTGATCCTGCCCGTCATCGACGTTGGCGAATACATCTTCGGGGAGATTGGAAGGTTCCCCCTCTCTGGCCAGTGGCCGGTGTGATGCTGACCATGGTAGCCGAGAGGGGGGGATTTGCAAGGAGCCCGGGTGAAGGGGTGGTCCGTTCCCGGTGTTTGCCCATTGTCACTGAATCGGTATCAAGGCATAACCGCGTCCCTGGTAGCCGATCGACGAAATGAAGGTGTTGCCAACGACGGCAATTTCAGGAATGACCCGGTCCGGCTCGATGTCAAACAGGCGGAGCGCCACGGCGCAGGCCTCGAAGCGAACCCCGTCGGTCTGCAGCCTGCGGATAAGAGTGGCAATGGCCTGTTCTTTCTCGTCGGCGCCGGCCACGATCAGCTTGACGGACGGGCCCCGGAACGCAACGATCAGGTCCGGGGCGATTTTTTGCTCCAGCAGCCCGGCGCGGGTCTGGGTGATGACCTTCAAGTAGAGGAGGAGTCGATCCGCCTCCGCCACGTTGAGGTCGAAGAACCCTTTGCCGGTGGTGAGGCCGGCCAGGGCGACGTGGTCATCCGGTGCTGCGGCAATTGCTGCGGTCGGAGGCAGGACGAGGGCGAGGCCCAGGACGATGGCGGCGAAGCCGGGGGACAGTCGCGACAACATGGTATATCTCCTTGTTTGAGTTGCAGAACGAACGTTCGTTCTGTTTGCGGGACAAAAAAATCAGGCGGCCACCGCGCGCCAACCGCAGTCGCAACAGTCGTCGAGGTAGCTGGCCAGCGGTGCCGGCAGCATCCCGTCGAGGTGCAGGTGGATCAGGCGCAGCGCGCCACCGAAGAGGGCCGCGGCGCCGACCGTAGGTTCGAGGGCGCGGACTTCCCCCGTGCCCATCCCCTCCTCGACCAGCTTCAGCAGCAGCTGGAAGGGGCGGGTCGAACAAATCGGCGGCGCGTCAGGGAGGAACTCCTGATGGCGGGCGTGCAGGATGAAACGCATCACCGTTGGCTCGGTCTCGGCCAGGGCGAAGAGATCGGCAACAATCCAGCGCGAACGCTCGCAAACCGTGGCCGCCGCCGCAACCCGCTCTTCGAGCAGGGCGCTCATCCGCTCGACCAACAGCTCATGCAGCGCCTGGGCAATCGACTCCTTGCCGGAAAAATGGTGATAGATCGCCCCGATGCTCAACCCCGCCGCCCGCTTGATATCATGGACCGACGTGTTGAAATAGCCGTTCTCGCTGAAGAGTTGCAACGCAACAGCGAGAATCTGGCGGCGTGTATCCCCCATGAAAAGCCCCTCCCAGAACGAACGTTCGGTCGATGCTAGTTCATCAGCCAGGCGATGTCAAGCCCTGCGCGAGGTCACCCCGGAGTTTCGAGCGCCTTGGCATGGCGGCGGATTCCGACTATCCTGCGGCGGCCCCCTTTCCGCACCGGAGATCGCCATGGACCACGCCTCCCGCAACCGCCTCACAGACCGGCAGCTCGACCGTTTCCCGGGGGAGAGCCTCTTCGAGCGCATCGCCCGCACCGTCTGCCGGGCTAACTGCCTGCCTCGCAAGGAGCTGTTTGAAGCCTGGGCGGTGGCTCGGCGGGTGCGGCGCCGCTTTCGTGGCGGCCGGGTCGTCGATCTCGCCTGCGGCCACGGCCTGCTCTCCGGCATCCTGCTGCTGCTCGACGACAGTTCGCCGACGGCGCTCGGCATCGACCGCGCCCTGCCGCCGAGCGCCGCCAGATTGCAGGCGGTGCTGGAGGACGTCTGGCCACGTCTGGCCGGACGGGTGGAACTGCGCTACGGGGAGATCGGGGAAGTGGCGCTGACGGCGGCGGATCTGGTGGTCTCGGTGCACGCCTGCGGCGCCCTCACCGATCGGGTCATCGACCGGGCGGTCGCGGCGCGCGCCAGGCTGGCGGTGCTGCCGTGCTGCCACGATCTGGCCAGCGGTGGCGGCGCGGAGTTGCGCGGGTGGCTGGACGGGACGCTGGCAATGGATGTGGCCCGCGCCGCGCGGCTGCAGGCGGCCGGCTACCGGGTGGTGACCCAGTTGATCCCGGCGGAGATCACCCCGAAGAACCGGTTGCTGCTGGCCGAGCCGGGGTGAGGGGGCAAGCCGGAAAATTACTCGACCATCCGGCACAACGCCGTCTCCAGCGTCTCGTCGCCGATGGTCAGGTAACAGACCCCTTCGGTGATGGTGAGCGACCAGGTCACAGAGCGCTTCAGCCGCTGCACCACGGCAGCGACGAAGGGTTGGTCGATGCCGATCACCGTGAGGTTGGCAATCCTGGCCAGCCGGGGAAAATGCTGCTGCTCCCAGGTGGCGAAGGCCCGGCCGCAGGCCAGCAGCGCCACCCGCTCGCTGTGCCGGCTCGCCTTGACGATCCGTTCGCTGTCGGGGAGCCCCACCTCCCCCCACAGCCG
>Ga0129297_10000377_pt1 | contig 21159 bp, 22 predicted proteins | sample I18A1metaG_FD_94708 | JGI IMG/M metagenome (GOLD analysis project Ga0129297, IMG submission 94708) | Lake sediment bacterial and archeal communities from Gulf of Boni, Indonesia to study Microbial Dark Matter (Phase II) - ​I18A1 metaG | ecosystem: Environmental > Aquatic > Freshwater > Lake >... | reverse complement strand
GCGATGCCCTCGGCCAGCCTGGTCAGGGCAAGCAGAATTTCGTTCAGCGAATGGGCCGCCACGGAGATCTGCTCGTACCCGTCCGGGATCCGTTCAGCGACATGGACCATGTCGGCGGGGCTGACCGCTCATATGTCGCAGATGGCCTGGGTGAGCACGATGTCCGGCCGCAGCCCGGTGACAAGGTCCAGGTCGAGCCGGTAGGGGCTCTCTCCGCTGCGGGCGAACTCGCTGTAGAGGCGGTCGATTTCCCGCGAGGAGAGGGTCTCGGGGTCAAACTTCGGACGCACCACGACTGGGAGGCGTGCGGCCTCCGGCGGATCCTTGCACTCGTGGGTGACTCCCACGAGCTGGTTCGTCAGTCCCAGAAGGTGCGCCGCGTAGGTCGCTGACGGGTTCAGGGAAAGGATGCGCGGCATGGCGTTCAACCTCCCTGGCGTTCCACCGTCCGGCAGCGCGACGGCAGGTATCGGTCATTATACGAAGCCTGCCCCCGGCTGGCAAGCCCCGGCCGGCCCGGCGGCCCGGCAAGGTTAGCCCCCTGACGGGATTTGCGTTTTCTCGCCTATTGACGGCGCCGCGTCTCAGGAGTAGTATCCAAAGCAGAAAATCGCAAACGCGGGAGCTTGGGGAACCAGGCTGAGAGGGTGGCTGATCCGCCGCCGACCGTTGAACCTGATCTGGATAATGCCAGCGCAGGGAAAGAGGCAGGAACCTCAACACCGCCGGACTTTCCCGGCGGTGTTTTCCTTCATCCGATCGAGGGGCGGCGGGCTCTCGGCCGGTGACCGAGCATTCCGGCAGAAAGTGGGGAATGAACCGTGAAGGATCAAGTTATCCTGGTGACCGGCGCCAGCCGCGGTTTGGGAGCTGCCATTGCCAGAGCCTTCGGGGAGCAAGGGGCCGCCGTCGTGGTCAATTACCACCACAGCGCCGGCAAGGCCGCCGGCGTCGCTGCCGCGGTGGAGACCGCAGGCGGACGCGCCCTGGCGGTTCAGGCGGATGTGCGCGATTTCGAGCAGGTCAAGGCGATGGTGGAGCGGGCCGAGGCGGAGCTGGGGCCTGTCAGCGTCGTGGTCAACAACGCGTTGGTCAACTACTCCTTCGATCCGGTGGCTCGCAAGGACGCCTTCAGCATCCCCTGGGAGGACTACCAGGCCCAGATCGACGGCACCCTGAGGGCGGCCTTCAACGCCTGCCGTGCCGCCCTGCCCGGCATGCGGGAGCGTCGCTATGGCCGCATCATCAACGTGGGTACCAACCTATTCCAGAACCCGGTTGTGGCCTATCACGACTACACCACCGCCAAGGCCGCCCTGGTGGGCTTTACCCGCAACCTGGCCGCCGAGGTGGGTCCGTTCAACATCACCGTTAACCTGGTCGCCGGAGGCCTCCTGGAAGAGACGGACGCCAGCGCGGCGACAACGAAGGAGGTCAAGGACATCGTCCGGTCCATCACCCCCCTCCGCCGCATCACTACCCCGGCCGACGTGGCTGGCGCAGTGCTCTTCTTTGCCTCACCCTGGGCACGGGCGATCACCGGGCAGTCGCTGGTGGTCGACGGCGGCCTGGTGATGGACTAGGAGGGCTACGTTATGACCCTGGCAAGGACCCTTACGGTCGCCGGCTCGGACTCAGGCGGCGGCGCGGGCATCCAAGCGGACCTGAAGACGTTCACGGTGCTGGGCACCTTCGGCATGTCGGCCCTCACCGCCATCACGGCCCAGAACACCCTGGGGGTGCACGGCGTCTGGCCGCTGCCCCTGGAGGCGATCGCGGCGCAGCTGGACGCCGTGGTCACCGACATTGGGGTGGACGCCGTGAAGACGGGCATGCTGGCCGATGCCGCAGTGATTGAACTGGTCGCCGCCAAGTTCAGGGAGCACCGCCTGACGAACGTGGTGGTCGACCCCGTCATGGTCGCCAAGGGCGGCCACCCCCTGTTGGCCCCCGGGGCCCAGGAGGCGCTCCGGCGGCACCTCCTGCCCCTGGCCCGGGTGGTAACGCCCAACCTTCCCGAAGCTGAGGTGCTGACCGGCCTTACCGTCCGCAGCGAGCGCGACATGCTTGAGGCCGCCCGACGCATCCTGGCCGACGGCGTCGCCGCGGTGATCGTCAAGGGAGGCCACCTGGACGGCCCGGCGCGGGACCTCTTCTACGAGGGCGTCGGGTTTGAGTGGTTGGAGGCCCGGCGCATCGCTACACCTCATACCCACGGCACGGGCTGCACCTTCTCCGCCGCGATCTGCGCCGGGCTGGCGAAGGGTAGGCCCTTGCCGGACGCGGTTGTAGAAGCCAAGGAGTTGATCACCGTCGCCATCGCCGAAGCCCCCGGCCTGGGCCACGGGCATGGGCCCACGAACGTCATGGCCTACCGGCCGAAGGTGGGAAACCATGACTGACGCGCAGCTCACCCAGGTGCGGGAGGTCGCCCGGCGCGTGGCGGAGAGCCGGCCCCTGGTGCACGCCATCACGAACTACGTCTCCGTCGATCTGGTAGCCCGCGGGTTGCTGGCCGCCGGCGCCTCGCCCATCATGGCCCACTCTCCGGAGGAGGCGCCGGAGATTGCCGCCCGCGCAGGCGCCCTTGTGCTCAACATCGGCACCTACCAGGCGTCCTGGCTGGAGGCCATGGTGGCCGCCGGCCAGGCGGCCAACGCAGCCGGAGTGCCCGTGGTGTTCGACCCCGTGGGCGCCGGCTTCACGAAAGCCCGCAACCGGGCTGTCGAAACCCTGCTGTCTCAGGTCAAGGTAGCCATCGTTCGCGGCAATGCCGGAGAGATCGGGTATCTGGCGGGACTCCCGCCCCGCGTGCAGGGAGTGGACTCCCTGGCGGCCGGGGACCTGTCCTATGCCCGTGAGGCGGCCACCGAGGCGGCGCGGCGCTGGCACACGGTCGCGGCGGCCACCGGCCCCGTCGATGTGGTCAGCGACGGCCGGCGCCTGGTGGAGGTACACGCCGGCCATCCGCGGCTGACAGAGATCCCCGGCTCCGGCTGCCTTGCCTCCGCCCTGGCCGGCGCAACCGCCGCGGTGGAGGGCGATCCCCTGGGCGCCGCCGTCGCTGCCTTACGCTGGCTGGGCGAGGCCGGGGCGGCCGCGGCCAGGCTCTCCCCGGGGCCCGGCACGTTCCCCGACGCGCTGCTCGACCAGCTTCACGCCTGGCCCCAGCGGCATCCCGCCCTGAAGGATGCCTTGCAGCTCTACGTGATCGTCGACGGGCGGACCCCGGCAGCCGTGCTGCGTGCGGCCCTGGCCGGAGGCGCGACCTGCGTGCAGTTCCGCGAGAAGATGCTTGACGTGGGACCCGCCCTGGATGCGGCATCACGGGCGCAGGCCATCTGCCGCGAAGCAGGCGTGCCCTTTATCGTGAATGACCGCGTGGATTGGGCCCTGGCCCTGAACGCAGACGGCGTGCACCTCGGCCAGTCGGACATGCCGGCGGGGGCCGCCCGGCGGCTGCTCGGGCCTGGCAAGATCATCGGCGTTTCCGCCCACAACCCGGCCGAAGCCCTGGCGGCGGAGGCGGTCGGCGCCGATTACCTCGGCGTCGGCCCTATGTATGCCACCACGACCAAGGCCGATGCCGCCCTGCCGGTCGGACCAGCAAGAGTGGCTCAGGTGCGGTCCGCCACGGCGCTGCCCCTGGTGGGAATTGGCGGCATCGCACCGGGGAAGGCCGCCGCCGTCATCGAGGCGGGAGCCCAGGGCGTGGCCGTGATCAACGCGATACTGGGGGTCCCCGACCCGGACTCGGCCGCTCAGACTCTGCTGGCGGAGGTCCGGTCGGCTCTCCATACTGCGTTTGAAAACACTTCACAAGGAGATGGACTGCGGTGAAAGTCAAGGAACTGACCCTGATGGGATTGCTTGTCGCCATCGGCGTGTTGAGCGCCAACCTGGTCATCATCCCCGTCGGAGGCGCCAAGGCACTGCCTGTGCAGCACGCCATCAACGTCATCGGCGCCGTCCTCATGGGGCCGCTGCAGGCCGGCCTGGTAGCGCTTGTGATCGGCCTGCTGCGCATCATGCTGGGAACCGGAACCATCCTGGCCATCCCCGGCGGCATGATCGGCGCGCTGCTGGCAGGGTACCTCTACCGTCAGAAGCCCGTCTTGCCCGTGGCGATGGCCGGCGAGCTGATTGGGACGGGGCTGATCGGCGCCCTTGTCTCGTACCCCGTCGCGCGGTACGTGCTGGGCAAGAGCGTGGCCGCCTTTGTTTACGTCATCCCCTTCGGCCTTTCGAGCCTGGCCGGGGTGGTGCTGGCCGGGTTCCTCCTGCCGGTCCTGATTCCGCTCTACCGCGGCCAGCGGCAAGGAATGGCGCAGCCCAGCACACGGCAAGAATGATACCAATCACCGGCCGGGCTACCCGGGTACCATCCCGCGGCCCTGCCACCCCATCGCAGGAATTGCTCTCTTCCCGACGATTCTAAGGCTAACCACCCCGGAACAAAGGAGGTTCGGCAATGGATTTGGGTCTCAAGGGAAGAACCGCGCTGGTGCTGGCTGCAAGCCGTGGCCTGGGCAAGGCCGCCGCCCTCTGCCTCAGCCAGGAGGGCGCCATGGTCGCCGTCGCCAGCCGCTCGGAGGAGGCCGCGTCCGCCGCGGCCCGGAGCATGGAGCAGATCTCCGGCAGCCGGACGCTGGCCGTGAAAGCGGACGTGACCCGGCCGGAGGATATCCGGCAGGCTGTCGCCCGTACCGTGGCCGAATTCGGGCGTCTGGACACCCTGGTCATCAACGCCGGGGGACCGCCCGCCGGACTGTTCACGGAGCTGGACGACGCCGCCTGGCAGCAGGCCTTTGAACTGAACCTCATGAGTGCCGTCCGGTCCATCCGGGAGGCACTGCCGCACCTCAAGAAGAGCGATGCCCCCCGGGTGGTGGCCATCACCTCCACCTCCGTGCGCCAGCCCATCTCCGGCCTGATCCTCAGCAACTCCGTGCGGGCCGGCGTGGTGGGGCTTATCAAGACGCTGTCCTTCGAGCTGGCGCCGGACGGCGTCCTGCTCAACTGCGTCGCTCCCGGACGCATCGACACGGACCGGGTGCGCGAACTGGACGAGGGCCGGGCCCAGCGGGCAGGCCGCCCGGCATCGGAAATCCGCTCCGAGAACGCCCAGCAGATCCCGCTCGGGCGCTACGGCGATCCGGCCGAATTCGGCCGTGCCGTCTGCTTCCTCGGCTCACCGGCCAACAGTTACATCACGGGCACCACGGCGTACGTGGACGGCGGCTCCACGCGGTCGGTCATCTGATCGCGGCGGCGCCAACCGCGCTGAGGCGGTCGCGCTGCGGCGCCAGGCTCATCCGCAGGAGGTTGGACCCTTGAACGACAAGCGCGGCAGGCGCTCCGCCTCGCGCCCCTCAAGCCGGCGGGGGACTGCGGCAGCCCTGGCTGCGGCGCTAGCCCTCTCCCTCTCCCTGGCGGTCTTTGGCTGCGGCTCCAGGCAGAAAGCCCCTTTCCAGCCGGCGCAGCCGCTCGATCCCACGCGGCAGACCATCGAGCACGTGGTGGCGGAGCGGCGTAATGCGGTGCTCAATCATGACCGCAACGCCTTCCTGGCCACCGTGGACGGGGAGAACCCTACCTTCTTCGTGGAGCAGGGTCACTGGTTCGACGACGCGGCGCGTACGGTTGACACTTACACCCTCCAGGTGCGCAACGTTGAGCAAGTCTCCGCCACCGAGGCCAGGGCGAGCCTGCAAGAGTCGTTCCAGCTCAAGGACGGTGACCGGCACTCGTTCGACTACGAGGCCGTCTACCGCCTCCGCGACGGCTTCTGGAAGGCCTCGGACTATGCCTTCGAGGAGCTGCGCCAGGACAGTGTATCCGTACGGCACTGGGACCGGCCAAGGGCCGCCCAGGGCGCCCTTCAGGACGAACTGTCCAACCTGGCGTGGCTGAAGCAGACCTTCGGCTGGCAGCCCGCCACGGACATCGTTATCAAGCTGTACCCGCAGCAGGACCCCTTCCTCTACTCGATCAAACCCAGCCTGCCCACGTGGGTTGGCGGCTGGAACGAGTTTGGCGAGGCCATCAAGTACCGCGCCCCTCGCGATACGGCCCCACCCGCCGACGGTCTGCTGCACGAAAGCACCCATCACATGCTGTCTGAGCTCAGCAACGACAACGCCAGCTACTGGCTGCAGGAGGGGCTGGCCACCTGGACCCCCGGAGCCCGAGCCGGTCACTTTGATATGGCCGCCACCCGCAGCCGAATGGGCGACAGACTCCGCTGGACGCTGCCAGAGCTGGAGGCGCAGGACCTGGAGAGCATGGAGGGGCCCGATGTGGGGGCCTACTATGCCGAATCCTTCCTGGTGGTCAAGTACCTGATGGACACCTACGGCGTCGACCGCTTCAAGGCCGTCAGCGCAGAGTTGTTAAAGCACCCCGCGAACCCGGTGACCGCGGCGGAAAAGACCAGCGAGACGAATCAACTGACCCGGGCGGCCCTGGAGAAGGCCCTGGGCATTCCCTTCGACCGTTTTGCCGCCGACTGGTACGCCTGGGCCAAAGCCCAGGTGGGTCAAGCCCACTAGGTCCCACTCGCTGACGAAGGCCTCCCGCCTCATGAGGGCAGGGGGCCTTCTTCTACTACCGTCGAGCCCGGAGGTACTGAACCGGCCAGTCGACCTGGTCGCCCAGCTCGCGCGCAGCCTGCAGGGGCCAATAGGGATTGCGCAGCAGCTCGCGGCCCAGGAGGATGAGGTCGGCCCGCCCGTTGCGGAGAATCTCCTCCGCCGTCTCCGGCTGGGTGATGAGGCCGACGGCGCCGGTCAACACCCCGGCGGTCCGGCGGATGTGCTCGCAGAACGGCACCTGGTAGCCGGGGCCGGCCGGCGGAGCCAAGGGGACATTCCCGCCGGAGCTGACGTCGATGAGGTCGACGCCCCATCCCTTGGCCTCAGCCGCCACGCGGGCCAGGTCGTCGGGAGTCAGGCCGCCCTCCTTATAATCGCTGGCCGAGACCCGTAAGAATAGGGGGTACTGCTCGGTCCAGATTGAGCGCACCGCCTCGACTACCCGGCGCAGGAAGCGGACCCGGTTCTCAAAGGAACCGCCGTATTGGTCCTGCCGCTGGTTGGACAGGGGCGAGAGGAACTGGTGAATAAGGTAGCCGTGAGCGCCGTGGATCTCCACGAAGTCGAAGCCGGCGGCGCGGGCCCGCTGGGCTGCGGCGCGCCAGGCCTGCACCACGGCGTCGATCTCGCCCTCGCTAAGCGCGTCCGGCGTCACCCAATCGTCGTTGAAGGGCAGAGCACTGGGGCCAACGGGCCTGGCCGGCCCCTTCGCCTTGGTGCCGCTCCAGGCCTTGCGCCCGGCGTGGGCCAGCTGCACCGCCACCTTGGCCCCTTGCGACCGGCAGAAGCGGACGATGCGGGAGAGGGCCTCCACGTGACGGTCGTCGTAGAGCCCGAGGTCGTTGATGGAAATGCGGCCGCGGTCCTCGACGGCGGTCGCCTCCAATAGGATCAGCCCGGCCCCACCTACAGCACGGGCGCCGTAGTGGACCAGGTGCCAGTCGGTGGGCATAGCCTCCTCCGTGGCGCTGTACTGGCACATCGGGCTCATGGCAATGCGATTCTTCAGAGTCACGCCCCGGATGGACAGGGGCTCGAATAGCTGGGACATTGGCGGCAACCTCCTTACCCTTACGAAGAAACTCTACTGCACCCGTGCCAGCCAGGCAAGTCGCCGTCCGCCGCAGCTCCAGGGCACAGGCCGGGAACTCCTGGGCGACGAACACGTGCGCAAGGCCTACCTGGGCCTTTGAGAAATGCCCGAACCGAAGGCTCGGACTGAAGACAGGAAAGACGGCGTGGCAGGGGGCCAGGCCGTCTTTCCTTCTGTCGCCAACCGGCAGGATTTTCCCCCTCCCAGGGGAAACTGAGCTAGGAATGCGGCCAATCGGCCCGCTTTAGAGCCCTTACAAGGAGGCCGCCACTCACGTGCATGATCCGTTTTCGCTGACCCCCATCGGAACCGGCGGCGTCCCTTTGCTGCGCCAGGCTTTCCAGCGCGTGTCTCCCGTCCCGGAAGACCTCGCGGCTTTCCTCGCGAAGGAGTCAGTCGACCTGGAGCACTCCTTCTTTGCCTGGCCGGCAGGGGGTGCCTCGTCTGTGCCTCTGGGCTTTATCCTCCTGGGGGTGCGGTCCGATGACGACGGTCCCCGCTGTTCCCTGCGCGCCCTGGCGTCGCTGCCTGGTGATGTCCCCGGGGGGCCTGACCCCCGCCCTGCCTTGCTGCAGGCCGCCTTGGAGGCGGCGGCGGCCTTGGGGGCCGGTGCCGTCACAGCGGAGGCGAGGCTGACCGCCAATGACGCCCCTACCCAGCCGGACGCCGCCCTGCTGGAGCAGGCGGGATTTGAACAAAGGGGTCTCCTTCTCTCCTTCAGCGCAGCCTCGGAGCGCATTCTGTCGGAGCCGGTCTACCTGCAGGTGGGCCTACACGAGGCAGACCCCTCCGAGATCCTGCCGTGGCTGGCCGCGTTCTCCCGGGGCCTGCCCCCCTGGGCCGCCCAGGCCGAGTCCATTGCGCAGCTTCGCTTCCCGGACCTGGCCTACTTGATGGTGGCCAGCGGCACGGCTGCCGGCTACCTGGCGGTCACGGACCCCCACCTGGAGGAAGTCAGCCTGCTGCAGATAGGCGTCCTGCCCGACGTCCGCCGGCAGCAGGTGGCCGTGGGCGCCCTGCAGGAGCTTCTATCTTCCCACGACCGCATCCGCAGGGTCCAGGTGCCGCCTCTCGTGCGTGAGGACGACAGGGACCTCCGTTCCTTCCTTCAGGCCACGGGGTTCGAACCAGCGCCTCTGCGGCGGGCCGAGATGGCCCTGACGCTCCAGCCGTGAGTGCGGGGCCGGCCGAAGGGGGCGTATTACGTAGCGCAGTTCGGGGCCGCTACGCGCCCAGTCCCACGGGGCGCCTCCACCTGGGCAACGCGCGGACAGCCCTGCTGGCCTGGTTGCAGGTGCGCAGCCAGGGAGGCCGTTTCGTGCTGCGCATGGAAGACCTGGACCGTCAGCGCTCCTCGCCGGAGGCGGCCGGGGCTCTCCTGGAAGACCTGCGCTGGCTCGGCCTGGACTGGGATGAGGGCCCGGACCTGGGCGGTCCCGTTGGCCCCTACACGCAGAGCGAGCGGCAGAAGCTTTATCTGGATGCCCTGGAACGCCTGCGGAGTCGGGACCTCCTCTACCCGTGCTACTGCACCCGGGCTGAGTTGCGGAACGATCTGACCCACGTGGCGGGCGCCCCGCACCCAGGTGAGGAGGGCCCTCCCTACGCCGGCACCTGCCGTTGCCTCACCCCGGCCGAACGTGGCGCCCGCGAATCTGCGGGGCGCCGGCCGTCCTGGCGTTTCCGTGTGAACTCCGGCATGGTCTGTTACAACGACGGCCTGGCGGGCCGTGTCTGCCAGGACGTGGCCGAGGCTGTGGGCGATTTCGTGATCCAGCGCGCGGATGGCGTTGTGGCCTATCAGTTGGCGGTGGTGGCCGACGACGCGGCGATGGGCATCACCCACGTGCTGCGCGGCGCCGACCTGATCTCCTCCACCCCGCGACAGCTCTTGCTCTATGAGGCCCTCGGCCTGACGCCGCCGGAGTTCGTCCATGCTCCCTTGCTCTACGGCCCCGACGGGGCCAGGCTCTCCAAACGTCACGGTGATACGTCTCTCGCCACCCTGCGTGAGGTGGGCATCTCACCCGCCGTCCTGACGGGCTACCTGGCCTGGCTCAGCGGGCTCGTTCCCCGTGGGACGGCCTTGCTGCCGAACGCTCTGGTCTCATCCTTCCGTATGGATCACGTTTCCCGTAAGCCGGCGGTGGTCGAGCCGGAGGGCCTCCTGCACGACCTTCAGAACTGGTAGGCACACATGACAACAGGGCGGCGAGTGGAAACTCGTCGCCCTCGCCTCGCCGGTCCCGGTTCACGTCCTGACGGATCTAGTGAAGTTGCTGGGTGACGGCATCCACCGCGCCCTCCATCGTCAGGTCCTTGTCGTGCCGGTCATCGATGGTCACGTTGGTGACCACGCGGGTTGCGCCCGCGCTGACGGCCGCGGCGTGCATCTTCTGGGCGCAGTTGAGGGCCTTCTGCAGGTCCCCCTCCAGGACCGTGGCGGTAGGCGTCACCTGAAACTTGAGCCCCATCTGCTCGGCCACCCTGGCCGCCTCGGTAACAAAACTGCTGAAGCTTGCCTCGTTGGTGCCTACGGGTACGATGCTGACCTCCACCAGAGCCATGAAGTCGCCCTCCTTCAACTCAGGCCGCCGGCTCAAAGGCGCGGGGCGGTCGATTCCTTTCTAGCATGCCCGAAGTCGGTGCAGGCATGCTCCACACCCGAGGCGACCCAAACGCGGCACGGGCGGCCTCCCAACCGTTCTCCTCGGGAAAGGCTGCGGCAGGACACACGGGGAAAACAAGAAGCCAGCTTGGCGGACAGGACTTCTTCCCTTTCCGGAAAGGTGAAGAGCGCCTCTCCGTGCGGAGCCACCAAGGCCCGCACCACAGAGAGTGCATCGTCTGGCTCAGGAACCAGGTGAAGCAGATTGAAGGCGCAAACGATGTCGAAGGGGTCACGTGCCGAGACCCGTTCGACGCGGGAGACGAGAAATCTGACGTTGTGGCAATGCGCAAGCAGGCCCCTCGCAACGCGCAACGCCCGGGGGCTGCTGTCCAGTGCAACCACCTCCGCCGCCTCCAAGGCCAGAAGGTAGGTGCCCAGGCCGTACTCGCAACCCACATCGAGCACCCGCCTGCCGGCCACGCGAATAGCGGCGAACCGGTACGCAGCCAGCGCTCCGGCCAGCCAGGGGTCCGCGGCCGCCTCGTCCACAAGCTCCTGGACCGTCCGTCCGCAAAACGGATCGCTGTCAGCCATACGAGCATGTGGCACGGCCGACGCCCCCCTCCGCAACCTATGAGCTAACGGGGATCCCCGTCAATCGTGAGGAAGCGCTGCGGGTTGTCCTGGAAGAATCGCCGCACGAGGTCTTCGGGCAGCCCTTCCGCAACCAGGCGCGGTGCAAAGTCCCTGAGGAGGTATTCAAACCCCGGGCCACCGCCGTACGCCTTCAAATAGGAGCGGCGCCCCATGTCTCCGGAAATCAACAACTGGGACGCAAATCCAGCATCAACCAAGCGCTTCAACATATCGATGCGATCCGAGTCCGGCCCGTACTTGATCTTTGACGGGCCGTCGAATAGAACAAAAGCGCCCCGTGCCGCAATCTGGCGCAGGTACCAAAAGTCCAGGTTCTGATCCAGATGGCTCAGGGCCAGACGGGTGACATCCCCACCTGCCTTCTCGAAATGATCCACCTGTTGAATGCCTAACGTCCCCCGGGTCGTGTGTGTAATTACGGGCGCCATTGTCTGCTTCTGAGCCCTGGCGGCAGCCTGGATGAACCGCTCTTCCACTGGCAGAATGACGTTGTAGCTGGTACCGAACTTGATGAGGCCCGCTTTGGCTTGGGTCCCGTCCATTCCCTCAGTCAGGTCATGCACCATGATGTCGGCCAAACGCTCCACCGGGGCTTCTCGGATCCAGTTCTCTCCGTAGTCGCCACGGTTGAAACCGGTCAGAGCTATCAGGTTCGCCTCGGTTCGCGCCGCAAGATCCACAAAGTCGGCGGCATTGCGTCCATAGTCGATGGCCGTACAGTCCACGAGCGTCCGTCCGCCGGCCTCACGAAACAGATGCAGTTCCTCCAGGATCCTCTCTTTGCTATCCAGGACGTAGTCGGGGTCCTCCTTGATCCGCCACAGCGGTGGGCGGGTCATCAAGTGCTCGTGCACATAGATGTTGCCCAATTCCTCGGGAGCGACCGGCCCCCGCAGCGTCTGAACGTATCCCACAAAACAGGCCTCCTCCCGGTGCTTCAGCGGGGGTGGCCGCAAGCAGCCGCCCCCGCCGGCCCGGATTATTGTTGTCAGGCCAACCCGAGTGCCCCGCCGATCAAACGGAATACGTAGAAGAGGGGCAGCAGAAGGACCATGTCCGGCCCGCTGAACATTAGACCGCTGCCTCGGAGCTCCGGCTGGAAGCCGATCAGAAGCACGGCACCCACCTGTACCAGGACACCCGCCAGGAACCCAGCCGCCGCCGCGCCTTTCCAACCACCCACCCTGTCGCCAAAAACACCTGCCAGGGCACCATCGAAGAAGAAGAAAATGGGGCCGGGGAAGACCACAAGAGGCGACTTGAAGAGGATCAGCAGCAGGGTCACCAGGACAGAGCCCGCAAAGTCCGCGACGAATCCGATCATCGAACCGACAGGAGCAAACGGGTAGAAGACCGGGCAGTCGAGAGCGGCTCGGGCGCCGGGGAGGAGCCTCTTCGAGATGCCTTCGAAGGCAGGGATGATGGCTGCCAAGAAGGTACGCACGCCGAAGAGCACGATGCCCACGCCGGCGGCGAACTTGAGGCCCGACAGAATGAGCCAAATAACCCAGTTCTGCCCGCCCGTCAGAGGCCCCACGGCCCCGGCGCCGGCGATCAGACCAATGATCATGTACATGAGGGGCATCAGGAATGACAGCAGGACTGTGTAGTCCGTGAACACAGACAAGAATCCAGGAAGGTTGAGCTCATCGCTCTTGGGCGAGTCCTTGAAGAAACGTCCAACACGATCGCCGATGACCACCGCCAAACTGTTCAAGTGGCCCAGTGTGTACTCATCGCCCGTCAACTCGCGCGTAAAGGGACGGGCAATCGCGGGCAGCAGGGTCCACAGAGCGCCGGTGAACACCGCAGCCGCCGCAATCAGGGCAGCTCCTTGAAGATGCATAGTGGAGCGGATGGCCAGTACAAACCAGGCAGATTCAAATAGCATGATGTGGCCCGTCAAGAACACATTCTTGGCGCCCTTGAACGGCAGGATGCGAACCAGCAGAAGATGAGTGGCAAAGGCCAGGATGAAGACGAGTGAGACTTCACGCGCCAGCGTCTTCATCACAAGACCAAAGGGTCCGAAGCAGTCCGGCAGTACGCCCTCGACGCCGAAGGACTTGGTCAGAAGACTGGTCAGGGGTAGCAGAGAGCTCAGGAATACGTCGATACCTGCGTTAAGGATGAGGATGCCGACGATGGTCTTGGCCGTGCCCTCGATGACGTCCACCGTCTTGCGCTGCTGCATGATGAGGCCGATGAGGGCAATCAGGCCGAGGAAGATGGGCGCCTGAACGAAGACCTCAGAAATCAGGAAGTTCAGAACCTGCATGCATGACGCCTCCCCTTTATTCCATACGGATCGTCTCTAGAGCAGCAAGCAGTTTCTCACGCAGTTCGTCCTTGTTGACAAAGTTGGACACGACAGCGATGGGTGTCTTGACCTCTCCCAGGCGTTTGGCGAACTCCTTCGTGGTCACAATTAAATCGGCCCGGTGGGCCTTTGCGGTCCCCGCGTCCGCGGCGTTGATCGTCGCACTGATGCCACGTTCGCCAAGGATCTTGTCAATGGCAATTTTGGCCATCAAGCTTGACCCCAGGCCGCAACCGCAGACAGTCACAATCGTCAGCCTCCGCATACCTTTCCCCCCTTTCCTCCTGCGTCTGACTGACGGCCGCGCTCGCCTGCGGGGAGGCCGTTGCCTCAAAGGTACGCATCAAGCCCAGGATTGCCTCTGCGCTGAGCTGCCTAGAGATCTGCCTTACCATCTCAGGGTCTCCGAGCAGTTCGACCAACGTGGCCAAGGCGTGCAGGTGTGCCTGCGCATCCAGAGCAGCCAGTCCGATGACGAGACGTACCGGGTCGTTGTCCGGATTGCCGAAGACCACAGGCTCCTTCAAGGTCACGAGGCTCATACCCGTGGCGATAGCCCCGTCCTCCGGCCGAGCGTGGGGCATCGCCACGCCGGGCGCCACTACGATGTAGGGCCCCAACTCCTTCACATTGCGGACGATGGCGTCGTTATAGGCCGGGTGAGCGATTTGGTCGTTTACGAGGAGGTCGCCTGCTTTCCGGACCGCTTCCTCCCAACTGGCCGCCGCCACGTGGGTTTTGATTCGAGACGCTGCGAAGAGGTCCGACAGCTTGTAGTACTGACTCGTCAAGACGGTTATCCCTTCCTTTGATGACCCGGGCGGCCTCGGTGGCGTCCTGAGCCGCCAGGAGGCTGGCATATCGTTCAAAGTCATCTAGTAGTTCCATCAAGTCCTCGATGGCTGCGAGGTGCGATTCTCCGTCAACCGCCGCGAGAGCAAAAACAGCCCTGATTGGATCGTTTTCTTCATTGCCAAAGAGGACGGGCGGATCAAGGATGATCAGGCTGAACGCAAGAGACAGACTCCCCTCTTCCGGCAGGGCATGGGCCAGTGCAACACCCGGGTAAATTACGATATACGGACCGTGCTCATCAACCGCTCGGATCATTGCCTGCACATAACGCGGCTCCACCGCCCCGACGGCAACCAACAGGTTGCCCGCCTCCTCAATGGCGGCATGCCAGTCTCGGACGCGCACGCCGGTGTGAATGCTGGTCACAGGCAGCAGGGAAGACAAATCAGGCCCGGCTGGCTGCGCCGCATTGACCCCACTGGCCGGCACCTGGCGAAGGCGCTCCTTGATCCTTCTGATATCCTCCGCTGTGGGAAGAGTGTGGACGACCACCATGTGCTCGGATGCCTCCTGCAACGGCACCGTCGAGACAAGGAGATCGACCTTCTGTTCCGCCAGGAATGCGCGCACGTGAGCCACGCGGTGTGGACCAAGGAATTCGGCCTCGGGGAATAGCCTACTGAGACGCGCCAGCAAGAAGCGTGAGTTCGCAAGGCCTTCACCGCATACCACCAGAACCGTGGGGCGCTCGCGGACCGGCACACCTGCCCGCTCCAGAGACGCCCCAAGATGCATGGCGACGTAGCCCAGGTCACCGTCGCTGAACCGCACGCCCATTGCCTTCTCCAGGGGTTCCACCACTCGCGCGGCAATGCGCAGCAACTGCGGATACGTAGCCTTGAGGTCGGGCAGCAGCGGGTTTTCTGTGCCCAGCCGGTGGCGCAGGCGTGGCACACAGCTAGAGAGATGCAGAGCGAGCGCCCGGACGAGATCGATGTCCTCGAGCAGCGTCTCCCCGAGGTACGCAGCTGCACCATGAACAATAGCGTGAGCGGCCACCAAGTAGCGCCCATCGTCTTTATCCACACCAGGGGCGGCATCGGGCGTCTGATTGGAACCCACCTGCCTCGCCGTGCTCAGCCGGAGTGCGAGGTGACACACTTCGTTCTCGGGAACCGCAATCTGGAAAACATCGGACACACGGGAGAAGAGCACTTGGGCCACCTGGAACCCAGGCAGTTCCTTCACTTGAGCAAGCTGCCCCGGTGGGAAGTCCACAGCATGGCCGGTGCGGAGGCGCCGAACGGCCACCACCATATATGCCAGAAGTGACAAATAAGAAACGTCGGCTAGGGCGAACCCAAACGCCTCCTCCGCGTCTCTCAACAGGGTTTGAAGAGTGCGGGCGTCGTCGCCGTTCAGAAACTGATTCATAGGACTGACCGACATGTGCTGCCGCCCGCCTCGGTCCGGCTCCACGAGCAGATCTTCCAGGGCATTGCGCAGGAATCGTGTCGCCCAATCGGCGACGGTCTCGACGATGGCCTGCCGTCGGCTTGACTCGTCCCCCAGCACTTCGAGACCTCGCCTCGGCTGCCGCAAGAGAGCCAGGTTCCAGGTCCCCAACAACTGTTCCACGCGGTCCAGGTCATGGTAGACCGTTGCGGTGCTGACTCCAAGCCTTTCCGCCACCTCCTTGGCCGCGACGGCTGCACTGCTCAGAAGGAGATCGCAGAGTATGACCGGCAGTCGCTCTTCCTGGCTGAAAACCGCATCCGGGAATTGTGCCTGTACCACTTGTCGGGGTGACTCCGAGGCGACCAGTCTCTGCTCCCCGTCAAGCCAGAAACCCCTCGAAGGCTGGCGGCACAACCGCACGCCCCTCTCCGACAACCAGCGGTCGATCGCCTCGATGTCATAACGAACAGTGCGTTCGCAGACCCCGAGGTCCTCCGCCAGGTCCCGCGCGGAGCAGGGTGAAGTTGCAGATTCAAGGGCCTGGAGAATTCGCCGCTGGCGTGTCGTAAGCGAGTACATGGCGGCCCCCAACGCCTCCCCCTGGGTCTGAGCATCGCGGTACTACTTACGCGGTACCCACCCGTTTCACCTACATCCGGATATCGCAAGATCCTTCCGTCTCCGTTTGCAGGAACCTGAGGAATCAGGGGGACCGCCGGTGACGCCCCCGTCTGCCAGTCGGAGCGCCCTCCGACTCACCAGAATAGTAAGAATAGCAGCAGGAATCACGAGGCTGCAGGTCAAATATCCGCCCATGCGGTTGCTACCCCAAGCGAGGTGAGCCTATGACGAACCGTCCACCGACAGGCCCTGCCGACCGGCACGATCATGAACACGGCCAAGCCTGGTTGCCGTCCGAGCCGGACCGCCTGGCCCGCCGCCCTGACACACTCTGGGGCAGGATGAAGCAGTTCCTGTGGGGGCTTCTGTTTTTCGAGTACTACCATGAGCTTCGCCACGAGAGGGCCCGATATTCGGACATCCTCAACGTGGTGCTCTACGGAGAACTGCTGGGTCTTCCGCTCATGAACAGCACTATGGGCCTTCGCCTCCTTCCCTACACCCTCCCGGAACTATCGGGCTGGCTGCACCGGCAGGCCGAGGAGCACGAGGTTCTGGAGGAGGCGCCGCACATCCATTGACTGTGCGGCCCATGCCCCTGAGCGACGTCTGAATCGGAAGGAGGTCGCCGCCCACGTACGCCGTTATCCTCGTCAGCACCGCCGCCTTCCTCTGGTGGTTGAGCGGTTCTCTGGCCAATTGCCGACGAGCCGCAGACCTGGTCCGCGCGGTCAGGGCAGAACTGCCCGCCCTGGGTGGCGAGGGGTCCATTCGCTGGTTTGGCACCGGCGGATTCCAGGTCGACGTCACCCGCCCATCCCGGGGCATTACCCGCTTTCAGGTGGTGGGGCTTCTTGAAGCCCGCGACCTGCCGCTCGTTTGGCTGTACTGGAGGTGGCGCGGACGCCGCGACCGCCTGGTGATTCAGGCAGACTTCAGTCGCCCGCCTCACCCGCCTGGCCCACGCCCTCCCGGTGAGCCCCGGGCGGTTCCGTCGCCGGTGCTTCCCGGTCTCCTGGAACTCAAGCAGCAGCGCGAATCGCCTCACCTGTTCCTCGTTTTCCAGGTGCCACCAGGGCAAGAGGCGGTGATCGGGCAGGCCCTGCGCCTGGTGCAGGAGCTGGCCTCCGGGAAGGTGAGCATTCTTCAGGCCTGACAGTTGTCGCAACCTCCTGGCTAAATAAGCGGAGCGGGTCTTGACCCGCTCCGCTTATTTTGCGCGGCAACAGCTACAGCCCGACGACGACGCAGTGCAACCCCGATTACCCGGAACTGCTGAAGGTCCGGTAGGCTGCGAGTTAGCGCCGCCAAGACCAGGAGGTGGCAGTATGGGCCTCGAACCACTGGAGAACCGACTGAGTGCAACGTTAAGGGAAGCCCCGCCGGTTATTAAAGCACCACGGCCGGCTCCAGCATGGCCAACGTCTGCCTCTCCGTGTCCATCTCCGCCTCCACCCCCAGAGGCAGAGTCAGCATCGGGTCCGTGTGGCCGAAGTCCGCGTCCCAGGCCACGGGGAAGTTGCAGTGACCCAACTGCTCCTGCAGCAGTTCGCGCCAGCCATAGTCCCCCGGGGCGGTGTCCCGCGGCACCTCCTGGGTCCGCCCGATGAGCAGCCCGGCGATGCGGTCGAACACACCCATATCCCGCAGATGGTTGAAATGGTTGTCCCAGTACGGCATAGGGCAGGTGTGGTCGTCCTCAATACAGAGGACCGTCCCCGAGACGTCAGGAAAGTAAGGCGTACCGGCCAGGGACATCAGGATGGTCAGGTTGCCAGCCAGGATGGGCCCACGGGCCTTGCCGGGGCGCAGCACCTGCCAACCGGGGTTGGGCGTCGTCGTACGCGGCCGGTCGTCGGTTTCGTCCCAGGAGGTCTTCTCCTCCGTCCAGGCGGTGCTCGGCCCCCAGGTACGGGTGCGGCCCGTCACCGCATCCAGGAAGGAGTCGTGGCTGTACGGGAGCATCTCCGGAAACTCGGCAAAGGTCGGCAGCAAGGCTGGGCCGTAGAACGTGACCAGCCCTCCGGCCGTGTGGAGGCCCGTCAGCAGGGACGTCGTATCGGAGTAGCCCATCACGATCTTCGGATGGCGGTGGACGAGGTCCCAGTCAAGGTGGCGCAGCACCCCGTTGGACGTGTAACCGCCGATCGTCGTAAGGATCATGCTCACCTCGGGGTCGGCGAAGGCCCTGTTCAGGTCCTCCGCCTGCTCCTCGTAGGTCCCCGCCCTGTGTCCCACGCGGCCGAGCGCATGCGGCATGACCTTCACCCTGTAGCCCAGTTTCTCCAGGTAGGCCAGACCGCGCTGGAATCGGCGCGGCACCAGGCTGGCTATGCCGGCGCTGGGTGAGACGATGGCGACGGTATCCCCCGGTTGCAGCGCTCGGGGCTTCATCATGGACGGTTCCCCCCGGTGGTGAAGAGTTGACTATGACCCAGGTACTTCACCACCCTTACAGCCTGTTCCTGTTTTCGCGGGGCGGATGCCAAAGGCCCGCCGCATCACTTGCGGCGGGCCTTCGTCATCTTAGGGCTCCCCGGCGCTGGGTGCCTCCCCAGGGGTGAGACGGCTGCCTCATCGGGGTCACCCTCTCCCTGGCTCAGGGGCCGTGACACTGGCAACCCTGCAAGGCCTGCAGCAGAGGCTCCAGGGGCACCGTCCCCCGGGACTCCACTTCCATGAACCTCTCGCTCTTCTTGCAGGTCCATTCTACCACCAGGCGGCGCTCGCGGCCGCTTTCCGTGAGCCGGTAGACACCGTTATGCCCTCCAACGGTCATGGGGGCGCCTATCGGCTCTCTCTTGGCGCGCGGCCGTATCCGCACCCAGAGGTCAACCCGGTCAGGCCCGCCCGGCGGAATGAGGTAGTAGTGAGCCGCCCCGAGGGTCGCCCAGCAGTAGCGACCGACGACCCGTCGTGCGTCCACGTCCGGGCGCTGGATGCCGTTGCGCAGCAGCCAGCCCGGAGGAAGATTCAGCACAATGAGGTTGGTTGTCCCGAGCAGCATATTGTTGGCGGCCAGAACGTGGCGAGTGCTGGCCGCCCCGGTCATATCGACCACCGACACGACCGCTTCGTCATGGCTGGGTCCAGTCGTGCGCCCCACATTCCGCTCCTCGTTCCAGCTCCAGTCAATCACCGTAGGACACCGCCAGGGGAGCGCCCACGTCGAACATGTCCCGCGCCAACTCCCGCAGCCGCTCCAGGCCTACCACCTCGTTGGGATAAAGAGGGACGTAGGCACGCACCAGGTCTCCCAGGTCCTGCTGGATGGTCTGCATGTACCCCCCCTGCTCGTGGTACTTGTTCTGCATATACTCGTCGCCCGTGGCCTTCTCCGCCACTTCGGCCGGAATCACCTCGTTGACGATGACGCCGCCCACGGGGATGTCGTAGGTCCGAACGGTGGAAATGAAGCGCTTGACCACGGAGATGGGCAGGGTCAGGGGCAGGGTGACGAAGAAAAAGGCCGTCTTCTCGGGGTCCATGAGCAGCCCCTTCACCTGCGTGAAGCGGTCGTTCATAGCCAGGAGGTCGGCCAGCATGGGGTCCTTCTTGACCTCCTCCATCACCTTCTCCTTGCGGAAGGACAGTTGCATGCGCAGACTCAGAGCCTCCTTGCGGCTCTCGATCATGCGCCCCAGCCAGAGGCCATAGATCTTGGACAGTCCGATCAGCCGCACGGCGTTGGCCACGGCTGCCGTGTCAAAGACAATGACCTCATACCCTTCGCCCTCGCTCAGCATGACGTCCATCATCTTGTCAAACATGGCGGACTCCTCAAAGGCCGGGTTCGTGGCGGCAATGTCCACGAAGGGCTTGCTGTCCACCGGAATGTCCGACCACTTGAGGAATTCTCGCACGCGGTTGGCGATGTTGTCCCGATAGCGTTCCACCGTTTCGGAAGTCTCCACCTCCACGGCGAAGAGGCCCGGCACACCCTGGATGGGTTTGTTCCGACCTCCCGACAGGTCCTGGCCGAAGACGGAGGTCAGGGAGTGCACCGGATTCAGGGAGGCGATGAGCGTCTTCTTTCCCTGGCTCGCAAAGTGGTAGGCCAGCACCGCGGCGCTGACGGTCTTGCCCACGCCGCCCTTGCCGCCGGTGAAGATGAACCGCAGCCTGGGCTTCTCCTCCAGGAAGCTTTGCAGGTGCTTCAAGTCCGTCCCTCCTTACAGCTTCACGCTGCTCTTGATGAGGTCGCGGCTAGCCGTTTCAATCATTTCCAGGCCCTTCGGCTCGCGCGTATACATCGGCACTGAGGCCACAACCCGCTGGCCGAACCGGTCGCGGATGGTGCTCAGGTGCTCGCGCTGCATGCTTACACGGTTGCGCAGGAACTCGGAGATCCCCGACCGGTCCGCCAGTTCCGGCGGGTACACCTGGTTCACGACCAGGCCCGACATCTCGATACCCAGGGACGAGAACATGTCCAGGGCCCTGGCCGTATCCAGAATCGCCATCTTCTCCGGAATCAGCACCATGAAGAAGGCCGTCCGACTTCGGTTGGTGATCAGGTCGGTGAAGGACTTGATCTTGCTGCGGATGTCCAGCAACTCGTTCATGACCGCATCCTCGTGGCCCTTCTCCCCTTTAAGGGTGGCGGCCACCGCGTCGTACTCGGCCACCTTGCCCCGGGCCTCGGTGATCTTCTCCACCCACTTGGAGAGGATGTCGGCCATGGCCACCATGCGCACGCCGTGGCCGAAGGGCGGCATGTCAAAGATGTACAGGTCGTACTCCCTCTTCGCCACCAGCTCGGCCATGGCGTCGTAGGTCGCCGACTCGTACATGGCCGGCTCCGCGGACGTGGAGTCGATATACTCCTCAATCTCCTTCGGCACGGCATCCAGGCCGTACATGTCCTTGATCTTCTGCTTGACCGAGGCCTGGTATTCGGCCACCCGGCGGTCGGCGTCAATCTCGACCACGTGCAGGTTGGGAATGATCTCAGTCACGCCCTGACCGTAGAAGTCGCGCTCAAAGATGTCGCTAAGGGAGGCCTGGGGGT
>Ga0129297_10000376_pt1 | contig 21209 bp, 16 predicted proteins | sample I18A1metaG_FD_94708 | JGI IMG/M metagenome (GOLD analysis project Ga0129297, IMG submission 94708) | Lake sediment bacterial and archeal communities from Gulf of Boni, Indonesia to study Microbial Dark Matter (Phase II) - ​I18A1 metaG | ecosystem: Environmental > Aquatic > Freshwater > Lake >... | reverse complement strand
TGAGAAGACGTTCCTTTCTGACCTCAAGTGTGTAATCTCGCTTGAAAACTGCTCGATGACAGCAAAAAACGAGTTACTAAAAATCTCTAATGGCAATTTTGGGTATATGCAAAAAGTTGCGAGCTGGGCGAAACAGGGACTAAAAAGAAACAGGACCAGAAAGATTTTCAAAAAGTTCAGAAAAACCTTATTAAATAACATATCCCCTCCTTTTATAGATTCTAAAGTTTCCAGGCGCCTGCGACGATCAGGTTTGTGCCGGTGATGTGTGCAGATTTATCAGAGGCCAGAAAACTCACCGCTTCGGCGACATCCATTCGTTTCCCGATCAATTCGTCGGGAATGGCCTTCTTGCCGGGCATCAGCCCGCCTTCGATCAGTCCGGGCGAGACCATGTTAACCGTCACGCCGGACTCGGCCTCGGAGACCGCAGCCGAGCGGGTGAGTATAAGAAGCGCTGTCTTGGCGACTGCATATGGGGCGATCATGGCGAAGGCCCCGAGATGTTCCACTCGGCTGTAACCGATATTGATGATTCGCCCCCATTTGCGCAACCTCATTCCGGGCAGGGCGGCTTTGAGGCAGTGCAGCGCGCTCAAGAAATTCCCTCTGAACATAGCCTCCCATTCTGCCGTTGTCGCTTCCTGCCACGGTTTTGAAATGAGAGGGCCATAATTGTTCACGAGGATATCGATCCTGCCGAATTCGGCCTCAACAGCGCTAATTAAACCTACGGCCTCGTTTTCATTGTCAAGGTCTGCAGCAAAGGCCCGGCCCAATTTTCCTTTTTTCTTGATTTCTTCCACAACCTCCCCAGCAGCTCGCATGCTGCTTTTATAATGAACGGCAACTGCGGCTACGTCATCCGCCAGTCGAATTGCAGTTTCTCTTCCGATCCCCCGGCTGCTCGCTGTAACCAGAACGATTCTTCCTTCTATCATGGCGGTCTCCTATGCCATAATCTTAAAAAAACGGGAACACAATATCAATTTCCTATTTCTTGAGATTGCTTCGCTTTTGCTCGCAATGACTGGCGGTAACCATCTAGCTACCTCGCCTGCAAAAGCCATAAAATATGGTCCTCGGCGTCAACAAGGTCGTTGGCCACAAAATCGACAAACGCGAAATCCTGGCCCCGGGAATAATCCGAAGGAACGGCGACGACATAGCAGCCAGCCCGCTTCCCGGCCAGAGCACCGTTCGAAGAATCCTCCAGAACCACGCATTCGCGGGGCTTGCAGCCGAGCTTCCGGCAGGTGGTTAGATAGATTTCCGGGTCGGGCTTCCCCTTTTTTATCTCGTCGGAAGCCTGAAGGACCCAAAATTTCCCGCGGATGCCCAGGCGATCCACGACGATATCCAGGAACTCTCTCTGCGCGCCGGTGCAGACGGCGAGCTTCAACTTGTTATCAAACGTGCCCAGGATGTGAAATAGACCTGGCATGGGCTCGGATTCGTTCTTGTATTTCTCCCGCATCCGCTTGTCTCTCATCTCCAAAGCCTCTTCGGCTGTTATCGGGAGCTTCAGGTCCTCTACAAAAATCCTCAGCCCCTCGATCGGCCGCCTCCCCATCATTTTCCAGAGCGTTTCGTCCTTGACCTCTTTTCCGTATCTCCTGGCGATATCCCGCTCAACCTGCCAATACAGACGTTCGCTGTCGATCATCAACCCGTCCATATCAAAGATGAGAGCTTTAAACAACACAGATTCTGTTCTTATTTCAACTCGCCGACAGCTTTTTCCACAGCCTCGAGGATTTCTCCTGACTGAACAACTTCTTTAAGCTTGTTGATATCATCGAAAATTGGCCTGTCCTCTTCCAGATGAGCGACATATTTCCGGATGACATTATAAGCCGCCTGGACTCCTTTGCTCGGCTGAAGGGGCTTCCGAAAATCGATGGCCTGCGCTCCGGCCATCATCTCTATGGCCAGCACCGCCTGGGCGTTGTCAAGGATCTTTTGGGTTTTGAGGGCCGTGGTCCAGCCCATGCTGACAAAGTCTTCCTGATCTGCGGCGGCCGGAATCGAGCCGGTCGCGGCCGGATGCGAGAGAACCCGGTTCTCGCAAACGAGCGCCCCGGCCGTATACTGCGACAGCATCAACCCGGAAAACATCCCCGCCCCTTCAGTCAAAAAAGCGGGCAGCCCGACGCTCAAATGAGGGTTCATCAGGCGGTTGAGACGGCGCTCTGAAATTACTGAGACAGTCGTCACGGACGTTCCCAAGAGCTCGAGGGCAAAGGCCTGCGGCGTGCCCTGGAAATTAGCCCCTGTCAGGACGAGCTGTTCATCAGGGAAAAAGACGGGGTTGTCGGCAGCTCCGTTAAGCTCAATTTCGAGCATATAGCGCGTCCATTTGAGAGCATCGCGAGCCGCGCCCACCACCTGCGGCGTGCTGCGAAGGCTGTAAGCATCCTGGACTTTCTTTTTTCCAATCTTAGCCAGCAGCTCGCTGCCCTCGGTAATGCGCCGGATGTTCTCCGCGCACTCCAGGGCCCCGGGATAGCCACGAGTTTTATGAAGACGCTCGTCATAAGCCTTCATGTTGGCATTAACGACTTCAAGGGTCATGGCGGCGGCGATTTCCGAGTTCTTCAGCCAGCGATGGGCATCATAAACCTCAAGAGCGCCCAATCCAGCGATAAAATTGGAACCGTTGATCGCGGCAAGGCCATCGCGGGCATGGAGGACGACCGGCTTGATGCCGGCTCTCTTGAGCGCCTCAGCCGCGGGAAGCCGCTCGCCTTTATAGAATGCATCCCCTTCTCCCATCAGGGCCAGGGCGATCTGCGACATCGGAGAAAGGTCTCCGCAGGCACCCACGGACCCCTTCTCGCAAACGACGGGAGTCACACCCCTGTTGAGCATGTCCTTTAAGGTCTCGGTCACCACGAGCCTCATCCCCGAATGCCCATGGCAGTGACAGCTGATCCGGCTCAGCATGGCCGCCCGGACCACGTCGATCGGCAGCGGTTTTCCGTAGCCGGCGGCGTGGCTGTAAATGATATAGCGTTGATATTTTTCTACTTGTTCCTGGGTTAAAACAACCTCAGACAGCTCGCCGATCCCGGTATTGACGCCGTACATGATCTCGCGCTTCTGGATTTTGTCTTCGAGGAGAGCGCGGCATTTCTCGATTCTTTTTTTGGCCTCAGGATGAAGCTCGACCGGCGCGTTTCCCCGGGCCACCTCAACGACTTTCTCCACTGTAAGATTGTGTCCATCAAGGATTATGGCCATGATCATTCCTCCTAAAATAATAGTGGATTAGGATAGCCGACTTTCACCGAAGAAGCAAGGGTCGGCTAAGCAGGGGAAGCATCTCCCACTATATAATTTTTATGATGGGCGCAGGGGGCTGCCCTTTGGCCCCCGCACCCCCGGAACCAGTCCCGTCGGTTCCCCCCATCGAAAAAAACCGATGGGTCCCCCTTCCGCTACGGGGGCTTCAGGGCAGCCCCCTGCGCCCTATTGAATCACACAAACGGAGATGTTTACCTAAATAGGTTTCTTCTTGTCCAAAGATAAATGACCGTAAATGCGGCAAAAAAGAGGCTGGGGCCGATAATGTTGATCCGGGAGAGTCCGGTGATACCGAGGACAAGGGTCGAGTCGAAGAGCCACATTCCCATGGCAACAAAAGCCGCAACAAAACCCCACTTTCTGAGCCTGAGGAGGCCGAGGGCGCCTGCATAAAGAAAGAGGGACATAATGATATCCGGCGCAGCAAAAGCAGCGTAAACGCGGTCATCGATCGGCATGGTCGAGGGAAATGCGCCTGCAACCCACCTCCCCAGCCAAAAAATGTCGGTCGCCAAGGCCACAAAAAACATGATCACGGTGATGGCGATGACCCCCAAAGGCACTTTCTGGGGAAAATTCATGGTTCTTTCTCTTAAAAGCTTACCCGAATTGACAAGACTCTGCAAATTCAGTTCGTCAAAATCGCCAACCCGATTCAGCCCTTGTCCCCTGTTTCTATGTTGACCCGCCCTTTTTTTCTGTGTTATAAGCTCCAATCAGGGCACACCGGAGACCATGAGCTTTTCGATCCTCGGGCAGCTGGTCATACTTCTGGCAGCCGCCATTCTGATCATCCTGATTTCTCATCGAATTAAGCTCCCGACTGTGGTCGGGTTTCTCCTCACTGGAGTTCTCATCGGCCCCGGAGGGTTTTCTCTCGTCAAGGACATCGAGACGGTTAATGCGCTGGCTGAGATCGGCGTCGTTATGCTCCTTTTCATGATCGGCCTGGAATTCACTCTCGACAGGCTGAAGCGCATTCAGCGGAATTTCTGGGTCGGCGGCGGGCTTCAGGTCATCCTGACGATATCGGCGACAATGCTCGTTCTGTATTTCCTAAACGTCCCTATCAAAGATGAGGTCTTTTATGGCTTTCTCATCTCCTTGAGCAGCACGGCTGTGGTCCTGAAAATTCTTTCCGATCGAGGAGAAACTGACGCTCCTCAGGGCCGAATTTCGCTCGGCATCCTGATCTTCCAGGATATGGCCATCGTGCCGATGATTGCCCTGATTCCTGTCCTGGCCAATGTCCGGTCTGCGTCACTACCGGCCATCCTGTTCCGTTTCCTGATCAGCGGAGCAGCCATCGCAGCCGTATTTGCCGTCGCGAGATATCTCATGCCCCGGATCCTCCACCTTGTCGTTGGAACCCGGATTCGAGAGGTTTTTCTGATCACCTCGCTGTTTATCTGCTTGGGAATGGCCGAACTGACTTCCTGGCTGGGGCTTTCCCTGGCCCTCGGCGCCTTTCTGGCCGGTGTCATCATTTCAGAATCGGAATACAGCCATCAGGTGGTTTCCGACATCCTACCCTTCAAGGATGTCTTCAACAGCCTCTTTTTCATCTCCATCGGCATGCTGCTCAACACTGCGGTTGTCTGGAAGTCCAGGCTCCTTGTGCTTGCTCTGGTTCTCTCCATCCTTTGTGTCAAGGCGCTTATCGTGGTTTTAACTGTAAGAATCCTGGGCTATAGCCCCCGGATTGCGCTGATCACGGGCCTGGCTCTGGCCCAGATCGGAGAATTCTCGTTTGTTTTAGCGAGCGTCGGACGGGCCAATGGCCTGCTTCCGGGAAATGCTTTTCAGATCTTTCTCGCCTCGTCCATTTTGACCGTTACCGCGACTCCTTTCCTGATTCAAATTGCTCCCTCCCTGGCGGAAAAAACGGAGCGCGCCTTCCGCTGGAAAGGCCGAGTCGAGGAAGTCAACGAAAAAACGATGCGAATGCTCCATGACCACGTGGTCATCGCCGGCTACGGCCTCAACGGCCGGAACCTGGCCCATGTCCTCAAGGAAGCGGGGATCAGTTATGTCATTCTCGAGCTGAATCCGGAGACGGTCCGGACAGCGACGGCAGAGGGAGAGCCGATTATCTTCGGGGACACGTCGAGCCGCACGATCTTGAAGGCTGCCCGGATAGAGAAGGCCAGAAGCATGGTCTTCGCCATTTCCGACCCGGCAACGACGCGCCGGGGAGTCAGGTTGGCGCGGGAGATGAACCCCGACCTCTTCATCATCGTCCGGACACGGTACGCCTCTGAAATCGATGAATTGTACAGATTGGGTGCGAGTGACGTGATCCCGGAGGAGTTCGAGACCTCAATTGAGATCTTCACCCGCGTTTTGGACAGGTATTACATTCCCAGGAATATCATCGATGCCCAGGTCAAGGTCCTCAGGGGCGAATGCTACGGGCTTCTCCGGGGGACATGCGAACTCATCAAGCCGTCCGCAGAGAGGATTGCCGATTTTCTTTCTGCCGGAACGGCCGAAACCTTTTATATTGTGAAAGGATCGTGGCCGGCCGGCAAGACCCTGCGCGAAATCAACCTCCGCAAAAAAACGGGCGCGACCGTGATCGCTGTGGTCAGGGACGAAGACTCATTCGCCAGCCCCGGCGCCGAGTTCATTATCGAGGCGGAAGACACTCTGGTATTGGTGGCCAACCACAGGGACATGAACAGGGCCTTCCATTTCCTCACGTCCGGAGAACCGGAGAAACCGACGGACGGCTAATGGGCGCGCCCCAACAAGGTCGTTCAAAACCGGACTGACCTGTCCCCTCGGAGAACCTCCCCAGAAAACTATTTGACAGCAGCGAACTTGGTCCACGGCCGGGAATCGAGATCCCGGAGGTACTCCTTCTGCCACTTGAACTGGGGGTGGAGCCGAAGGTGCGGCGCCGCCTTGAAGTCTATGCCGCACGGATGCCCCATCGCTGCCATAAACGACATCTCCCCGGCCATCGAAGCATTCGCGACTTTCGCCTGCCCAGTTCCAGCCGGGCCGTACGGCTCCTGCCATCCCTTCATGCCCCTCGGCGAAAGGTCAACGTGTCCGCACAAAGTCCTTTCGCTCGGAGCCTCTTTTTTTTCGTAAGTATCCCAGTGGTCCGAAAGAAACTTCTGGCCAGCGGCGACGTCGATTTTGCCCTTGTACTCGGCCATGAGTTCCTCCCAGCGCACGCGCCGCGCGTTGGCGCTGTCTCCCAACTTAGCAGGGTCAAAATCCGTCTCTTCCTTCATCAATTTCTCGTTGACCGGAAAATTGGCGCCGCAAAAGTATCCATCCTTGGTCCGCTGCAAGGTAACATTTTTCAACCCGAGCTCGAGGCTGGCAATCTCATTACTCTTTCGGTCGGCGACCAGCCAGTTATTGGCGTAACCGCCGTTGTTCCCCGTCTTCATGATTTCCGCAAAATCATCAATCGAGTCAGAGTATTGCATCGCCTTTCGCGCCCGGACAAACTCGGGGATTCCGTCCGAATTCCAGCCAAAAAATCCCGTGATGGTTGTCTCGGTGATCATGATGCCCGCCGAGTTCATCCCAAAATCATCGGCGCTATGGATGAGCCCGGGACATCCATCCATCAGGATGCGGTAGCCTTTTTCAGGAACTATGTCGAAGATAATGTTCCAGCGCTGGCCATCCATGTATGATGACCAAATGTTATGTCCGATGATAACCTTCCCGTCCCGTGTGTAGCTCCCCGTGGCCACAAAAGCGCTGCAGCGTTCCGCCACCCTTCTGGCATTATCTTCGCCCGGCAAGGCTTTTTGTTTTTTAATCCAGTCCACATAGTAGGAAAACTCGGGAAAGGCGTTCATGGCGACAACATCCCAGATATCCATTTTTACGGACTTGGCATTTAGTCCCTCAACGATTCCCTGAAGCTCGTCCCGATACTCCTGCTCGACCTGGGGCCACAATATGTTCCTGGCCACATCGCGGAAGAACTGCCAGTCTTTGTTATGGTCATGAGTGAGCCCGAGTCTGACCACCTTGAAGGCATCATCGATTTCGGGCGAAAGCAGGTAGCCGTGTTGGAAACCGACCTCGCGGGCCGAACCCTGGAGATGCACGAAAACCCAACCGTTGAGCTCCGGCCGACGAAGGGCGTTCTGCAAACGCGGGTCCTGGCCTTGAATTCCCCACAGGGCAACAAAAAATACAACTAATGCGGCAACAGTAACGGGAATAGCTTTTCTCATGATGACTCCTTTCCTCGTTATCAGAATGTCCTTGCAAAGGACGCCATGTGTTCTTCGAGCAGCTGGCGAGCAATCTCGGTCACGGCGGGCATCAGTTCGTCAGCCGGCAAATCTTGGACTCTGATCGGCTTGGCGAAGGAAATGTGAATATTGTTCCTGATACCGCGGGGAGAAATCATCTGCCGGCTCATTTGCAGCACTTCGGCGAGCTTCTGGCGGCGGGGCGCGGTCTTCCTGATTTTTACGATTGGATTCCGCGTAAACCTGGGCATCAGCACGCCGCTCACAATCGTCACCAGGAGTAGAGTCTCAGGGACTCCGCGCAGCACGATTTCGATACTCCGAGACCAGTCCCTGATGGTTTCCCTGGCTCTTGGGTTTAACTCGGGGTCGGGCTCGACATCGCCGTGGGCAAAAATCAAAAGGCTTCCGCCGTTTCTGAGATGACTAATCGAAGACCTGAGCGCCGCGGTGCGGCCGGAGGAATTCATCGGAGTGAATACAAAGTATCGGCTGGCAAACGAAAAGGCACGGGCAAAGGCGACATCTGAAATAAAGACATTGACATCTTTTCTGGGGATGCAGGACAGGATCGCCACAGAATCAAATGCGCCGGGATGGTTAGAGGCCACAAGCAGCGGTCCTTCGGAGGGAATATTTTTAGCGCCTCGCGCAAATAGCCGGATCGAAAGTTCGGGTAGAATCCGGCGAGCGCCGCCGCTTATCCCAGAATATCTGGCCTCATTGTCTGCTGCCGCGGCAATCCGGCCAAAGCGATTGGCCGGAATTCTGAACAAAGGCCCGAGCAGCCGGCGCATCGCGCCACTCCGAGACAATCCGAGAGCATAAAATATCTCGTCGATTATTTTTTCTCTATAGGAACAGACTTGCTGCTCAAGCGATAGCTGATTCACCATAATAACAAAACCCGGGCGCGTCGACTTCCCCGCGGGATCTTCCGATAATCTCTTCGCCCTTGGACATTATCTATGCTAGCTCAAATCAGGAATGGGATCAGTGCCTTCCGATTCTTCGGGTAGTCGGGGAAGGTCCGGCGGTACCAGATGTGATGACTTCGGGCACGCGGAACCAGGTTGGCCATTGTCCAGACGGCAAAGCCAAGGCCAGGGAGGGACCACGTCGCCAGGGCCCAGCCGGCCCACTCGATAATCTCCCCAAAATAGTTGGCGCATGAGACGTAGCGGAAGAGACCGCCCCAGGGAATTTTATAGTCAGTCTCGCCCGGCGCTCTGAGGGAACGGAGGATGTGATCCGAATGGATGTTGATGACCAGCCCCGCGAGAAAAAGTGCAGCTCCGGCCAGAAATCTTGAGTTGGTCAGCCAGGAGACAGGATAGCCGGGTGAGAACTTGAAAAGCCAGCGGCTGTTCAGGTAAGGGTTGATAGAAGTAAACAGGAAAGCCATGGCGATGATTGAGAGAGGCACGGCTCTTTTCCGGCCGCGGATGAGAAAGGGATAGATCAGGCCGCGCTGAATATAGTGCACCTCCCAAAAAACACAGAAGACCAAGGCCATTAATCCCTTGTTATTTGGACCCAGCAGGAAAAAAAGCAGAAAAACGAAGAAGGAGGGGCTTTCCATGAACAGCCATCCCCACCGCTCCTGGATAATTCGTCCCCAGCCCGGCCGATTGTACCGGCCATAAGGGACCGTGACAAAAAAAATGGCCACGAAAGCCACCCCCGCAAGGCTCAAGAATACGACCAGCAAGTACTTGTAGAACTGATACTCGGTCATGGCCGAAACGTCCATGACACATTAAACCAGTTCGAACGGCGAGTCAATCAAATTGTCGCAGACAGCGATCATTATCAGACGAGGCCGAGCCGGGTCACCTGGTCTATTTTTCAGGTCTTTTTTTAAATTTATTGTATAAACTATCCCACCAGCTCGCCATATCAATGAGCTTGCCGTTGATAACGAGAGCTTTGACTTCGGATTTCATGTCCAGGGGATCTCCGGTGGTGATAAACAGATCCGCGTCTTTCCCGGGCTCAAGACTTCCCAATCTCCCTTCCACCGCGAACATCTTGGCCGGGTTGATGGTCAGGGCTTTAATCGCTTCGTCATAGGGCAGCCCGAAAGCCACGGCTTTGGCTGCATGATAGGGAAGATCCTTTCCCACGCTTGGATCATCTCCCGAAGAGAAGCTAATCATTACTCCGGCCTTGGCCAGGTCGACGACGTTCCGGTAAGGCGCGTCGTAACCATCCTCCGGCTCCGACGGGCCGACATAAAGGTTATCGAAGATGACCGGGATCCCGGCCTGCTTGATCTTGTCGGCCACCTTGAATCCCTGGGCGCAGCCGCGGAAGATGGCATTGAGTTTTTCTTCCTTGACAAATTTGATCGCCAGCTCGATGTCTTTAGCTTTCTCGACCGAAACAATAACGGGCAAGGTCCCGTCAAAAACTGGAGCAAGGGCCTCGTATTTCGGATTATAATCCGGAGGCTTGAGGCTAGGGTTTTGGGCGGCGAACTTCTTGAGCTCGAGGTAACGGCGGGCCTCTTTAAGATAATCCCTGATTTTTTCGACGAGCTTCGAGGTCACATCCTCTTTGGCTTCTTTTTGCGCCGCAACACCTTCTCTCGGCGGCCGGGGCGTTATCGGAAAGTTAATGAAAGACGTTGCCACCTCTTTGACGGTCATTTCCGGCACGGTCCAGCCGTCCATCTTGATGAGCGCGGAAAGACCGGGGAAGGTCCCGCCCGTGGGCGCCACAAGAGCCGTGGTCGTGCCAGTAATCCGGCCGGTCCCGAAATGGACAGAATGCGGGTTGATGGCCCATATGACCTTGAGCTCGGGGTTTTCTTTTCCCAGTTCCCGGACATCTACAGTATTAGGATTTGCTGCAATCTCCATCAGCCCATAGTGAGTGTAGGAATCGATAAACCCGGGATAAACAAACATCCCGGAAGCGTCGACAACCTGCGCTCCAGCAGGGGTTTCGAGATTTTTCCCGAGAGCAGCTATTTTCCCATTTTCGATGAGGAGGGTTCCGGACTCGATCTTTTCACCAACAACAGGGACGATTGTCGCGTTTTTTATGAAGATCCGTGGATTCGTAGCCTGCCCTAGAACTAAGGCTGCTAACAGCACAAGAACGGCTGCCAAGACTATGATCAATTTTTTCATGGTCACACCTCCGGTCCTTTTTTCTTTTCTGGTTCTTTCTTCTCCGGTTCTTTCTTCTTTTCTGCCTCTTTCTTTTTCTTCTCCTCCTCGGCCTTTTTCATGTCATCGAGGTACTTGGCGCGGTCGAAGTATGCCCTCCCGTCAACGAGGGTCATCTCGCAGACAGTATAGGGATCGAGGGGATGCTTGTTAAAAACGGCCAGGTCCGCATCCTTCCCAATGTCGATGGTCCCGACCCATTTGTCGATTCCCAAAATCTTGGCCGGGTTTATGGTGAGGGTTTTGAGGGCCTCGGACTCGGAGAGCCCGCCAAACCTGACGATTTTCGCCGCGTCGTTGAACAGGTGGCGCATCCGCTCCGCATCATCGGAGTTGAGGGCCACGAGAACGCCTCGCTTTGCACAGAGAGCAGCGGCATGGGGCATCGTGTTGTAGGCCTCCCATTTGTAGGCCCAGAAATCGGCGAACGTGGATATGGCCACTCCGTAGTTCACGAGCTCGTTGGTGATCCGGTAGCCCTCCAAGCCATGCTCAAAGCAGACCAGCTTGATATTATGTTCCTTACATAAGCGCATAATCGAGAGCATCTCTTCGGATTGATAGGCATGGCAGCGGACCCACAATTTCCCCTTAAGGATGTCAGCGATTGATGCGAGGTGGTAATCCTTCTTTGGCGGAATGGGCGCAGGAATCTTGCCTTTACTTTCCTTGCTCGCCTTGGCTTTCTTGTCATACTCCTCCCATAGGCGCATATAATCTTTGGCTTTTTCAAATTCGGCCCTTATCGATTCCTCGACACCCATCCTCGTCTTGGGGTAGCGACTTCGTCCGGGAAGGGTGAAGTTCGTCTGTTTGGGGTTTTCCCCGAGGGCCCACTTGCTGGTCAGCGGCGCCCCTTCAAAGATCATCTCCGAGGCGCTTTTGCCCCAGCGGAGCTTGAGGACGACGCCTTTGCCACCGATGGGATTTCCGGAGCCATGCATCGTGTGAATCGAGGTCACGCCGCCGCTGAGGGCATAAAAAATATTGACATCCTCCGGGTTAAGGATATCTTTGCAATCCACTTCGGCAGTGAGGAGATTCCCCATTTCGTTGACAGATCCTTCAAGAGCGATGTGAGAATGAGAGTCAATGATTCCCGGCATAACCCATTTTCCGTTGAGGTCGATGACCTCAGCATCCGGCGCTGCGACAAGATTCTTCCCCACCTTGATGATCTTTGTTCCCTGGATCAGGATGTCGCCACCAGCAATATTGTCGCCGCTGATAGTGATGATATTGCCGTTCTTTAGCAAAATGGGCTTTTCACCGGCCGAGAGGGATAAACCCAGTCCAAGAATGGATATTCCAAGAATGATGTTTAGAATGAGCCTGTTCTGCATGGTCTTCCTCCTAACCTGGAATCCGTTTGGCCGTGAATTCGGCCGACCCCTCTGCTCCTTGAACGACGGTGCCCCGCATATTGTCTCCTTCGACGGCTGCAGAGAAGAAAAGGTCAATCTCCTGACCGGCCAGGGAGAGCGTAATCTCGAAAGAGACGTCGCTCCCCGAGACAATACCTCCGCTGAAGTCGAAGGCACCGAACGGGGTGACCAGCTTGCCCGATAGCGCGGCCTCTTCCTGGGCAAGCTCAAGCGTCACTTTCATGCCTACCTGGCCTTCGATGGAAATATCCCATTTTCCCGACACATTGACCGTCGGTTTCTCCCCCTCTTTGGCCGCGACTTCCTTAAGATCGAATTTCCTGCCGTCGGCAAACGCATATCTAACCTTGGATTCTTTGGTGAACACTTCCCCTTCGGTCAGGATGACGTTGGCGACTTTTCCCTGTTCAATCGTCCCCAGAGCCTTGTCAATGCCGAAAAAGACGGCAGGATTCCTAGTCAATGCTTCAAGCGCCTTCTCCTTGGTCAGGCCCGCATCGATCGCCTTCTGGATGCCTTCCAGGAAGGACTTAGGATCATCAGTGCCCAGCGAAGAAAAGGCAAAAGGAATCCCTGCTTCGGCCAGCTTAGCCGGGTTTTTAGGATAGATTTCTTTTTCTGCCCTTTCGCGTTCTTCTTTGCCGCGCTGGGCATAGATGCTCGTCCCGGGCGCCTTGAAAGCCACGGTGCAGAGGACTCTGGCTTTAGCGCTTTTAAGCTCCGGGATAACCTCGAACGCCTCGCTACCGAGGTCACAGATAAAATAGTTCAATTTGAAATCGGCCGCGAGGGTGAGCGCCCGCCGGATATCATACTGGTTCCGGCAGAAAAAAATCACCGGTTTTTTCCCCGTGGCATAATCGGCCATGGCATCAAAATTGGCGTTATATTCAGGGCGGGTTTGCCCCTTCATCTCTTTAAACCAGCGGGCTCCCTCAGAATCAAAGTAAGCCACATCCGTAAAGGCCTGCTTGAGGTAGGACTGCACTCCCATAAGGGAATTCGGATACATCAAAAAATTCGAGGGAGAGAACCCGATCCCTAGGCAGACATCCTTGAGAAACAGCGCCTTGTTCTTATCCGGGTCGCTCAAGCAGAAAATGGACGACTGCCCCGTGATCATGCCCCGGTCCGGTGTGACCTGTGCGGCCGTGAACCCGTATTTGTAATATTTTTCCAGGGTCCCTTTGCTGAGGTTGACATAGTCAAAAGCTTTGAGATGGGGCGTGACTCCCCTGTCTTTTTCATCAAAATCCCCGGAGTAGAGCTTTTCCATGCTAAACTTTTCCTCCGGGAGCTTGAGAAGCGATTGGCCGAGGCTGTCTGTGAACCCCGGGTAGATGATGAGCTTGCTCCCGTCGATCACCTCGGCGTCCTGGGGAATAGAGATATTCACGCCGCAGGCCTCGATCAGCCCGTTGCGGATCACCAGAGTGCCTTTTTCCACCGGCGGGCCCGTGAGAGTCATGATCTTGGTGTCTTTGACAGCCCAGACGCAGTGCAAGTCATCAGCATAGCTGAGCGGCAGCTTGGGCAAAACCAACAAGGCAACGAAGAGCGCTAAAACGCCATGAAAGATTCTGCGCACCATTAGACCTCCTTTAGGGAATAAAATTTGGAATAAGACCAAACATTTTATATATATTTACGAAATATGCAAAAGAAAAGTTCAGCAAAGGAAGCATTCCCGTTTCCGTTATCATTCTTACCCTGAATAGGGTCCTGCCACGGCTTCCCCCCGCCGAGGCTCGGGAGATGTGGCTCGAAGTCACGCTGCGATTTCCCCGGCGAGGAAATCTTGCTCGATTCGCTCCTCGCTCTCCTCTTCGAGGATCCGTGCCCGCTCGTCGCTCATACGGACTTCTCACCACATCATCCCTCGCCTCATCCTCCGGGAGGGCACTTCTGCCGTGCATAGATTATCCTCTAAATTACGGAAACGACAATGCTTGCTTTGCGGACAGAAAAAATGTGAGTTAAACGGCTTTGACGATTCGTCGCGGCCTTCAGGCCAGGGCAAACGGGTCGGGGAGATTCTCCGGCGGCACTTCGAGCTTCTCGGGGTTTTCAATCAGGTCCGCGAAGAGACTTATGGCGCTGGCATAATAAACCCCGTCCGCAATGCGCTCGTCAACGCTAAAGGTCATATCCACGACATCAGCGACCTCGATTTCGCCCCGGTCATTGACAACCGGCTCCTTTTTGCGTTTCCCGACAACGACGAAAAACGGTGTATTGCCCCACTCATACATATGATGGAAAACCGCATCCAGGCCTATGCTCCCCAGGTTGGCCAGAAACGCGCTGGAGTGAAAGGCATCGCCCTTGATGAACGACGCGGGCAGTAGGCCAAAGTAATCGAGAGTCCTGATCGCCCACACAACAAAACGGGTTATCGGCCCAGGCACGGAGGTCAGGACTTCCGTTAATTTTTCATCGGACGAGGTGCTGCTCTGCTTGGTCACCTGTACGGCAGAACTCACGGCCTCGATCACGTCAAAGATTGTGGAGCGCGGGTCAAAGGTCAGCTTGAGCGTGGTCTCGCTGGCCTGTTCGTCGAGTGCGCGCTTGACGATAAACGCCAGGTCGATGGTCCGGCGTTGATAGATATGACGGCCCGAAATGAAACGGTTGGCATGCGGCCGGAGAGCCAGGGCGCGCACTCCAGCTGCCAGAACGACATAGAAGAGAGAGATCTTCTTCGCCCGGCCCGCGTTTATTTTTTCCAGCCAGCGAAGAGCATTGCCGATTTTCAAGCGCTGCGAAGAATAAATGACCGACTCTGTCCGGCTTGGCATCAAGTAGGGAAACATCTTGTGAAAACCCGGCAGCTTTCTCAGCCGGACACCATCACTCCGATCACCGATTGCCATGATGCCCCTCCTCGCCTTTATTAGAAATGTGAATTTCCCTCTTTCCGGAACACGCTTTGCCGCCCCAGGGGTGGGAAAATACGTCGCCTCCCACGCTAAGAATCTACCGCTATTCCAGATCACTGTCAATCATATTTGAAAAACGCCCGGCGCGACCCCTTTTTGCACGAGCCAGGAATGAAAACATCCGCCCGATAATAGCAATGCAACTTTTTTGATCCTGCCGTCGTTGGAAGACTATGAAAGGCTTGCTTATGCTGCTCGCATCGAAAAACGCGTTTTCCCCAAAAACCGCCTGCAAAAAATTTTTATCCATCCCTGTTAAAAATTTAGCATACCTACTTGACAAGAGCTGAAAGAGGTGCTAATATTTTAGCATGCTAAAAATTTAGCACACATAGGACGGCCGGACAAGGAGGCCCTGATGAAAGCGCAGAAAAGCCTGAGCCGGAGAGAACGGCAGATCATGGACATCATCTATGAGTTGAAGGAAGCCACGGCTCTCCAGGTGATGGAACGGCTTCCTTCTCCCCCGAGTTATTCGGCTGTACGGGCTCTTCTCCGCGTCCTGGAGCAAAAAGGTCATTTAAGCCATCGGCAGGAAGGTCCCCGCTACGTCTTTTCCCCCCTGCTTCCGCGCGAGAGGGCCCGGCGAAGCGCCCTCCGTCATTTGCTGAGAACGTTCTTCGACGATTCCACCGAGGATGCAGTCGCCGCGCTTTTGGATATTTCTGAGGATAATCTTTCCGGTGAGGACTACAAGCGCCTCATGGAACTGATCCATAAAGCCCAGAAAGAAGGAAGATGACCATTCCCATCGGCGAAGCCGACTGGCTCGCTCTTTTTGGCCAGTACATGATCAAGAGCACCTTCGTGCTTTCTCTTGCCTTACTCGCCGGAGCGCTGTTACGGAAACGATCGGCTTCCCTTCGTCATCTCATTCTTTCGCTCTTTTTGATCGGGCTGCTCCTGTTCCCGGTTTTCTCTTTCTTTCCTGTCGGTTGGGAGACTTCTCTCCTGCCGTCCGGGACGCCGGGCAACACCCATTATCTGGGGCTCTCTTCCCAAGAACTGCTTGGTGAAGAGTTCTTGGCTATTGGGGTCGTTGCCAAAAATAAAGATTTAGAGAGTGTAAATTCCACCCATGTCGAGTTCCCTCCCCTCTCCCGGGAACCAAGCCCCCCGGCAAAAGGTACTCGTCTTTGGAAAAACACGCTCCTCATCACCTGGCTGGCTGGGTTTATCGTCCTGCTATCCAGGCTAGGCCTTGGGCTTTTTGGAGCTTTCCGCTTGACAAGGAGCGCGCGGGTCCTCGGCGATCCCCCCTGGAAAGTCTTGCTCGAGCGTTTTCTTGCCGCAATCCACCTCAAAAGGAAGATCTGTCTTAAAAGCCATGGAGAAATCGCCATCCCGCTGACCTGGGGACTGGTCAGGCCGGTGATCCTCATCCCAGCCGACCACGAAAACTGGACAGAAGACCAGCGTTCCTCGGCTCTCCTTCATGAGCTGTCACACGTGAAGCGCGCGGATTTCTTGGTGATGCTGCTTGTCCGCCTGAGTCTCGCCCTGTTCTGGCTCAACCCTTTGAGTTGGTTCGCCTTCAGAATGCTGAAGAGCGAACAGGAAAAGGCCTGCGATGAATTGGTGCTTAAGACAGGAATAAAACCGTCCACATACGCCGCCAACCTTCTCTTATTCAAGCGCGCCACAATTTTTTCCTGGAATCCCTCAGTAGCGCTCCTCGGAATTCTGAGCCGGTCCCAGCTCAACGAGAGGCTGGTGGCTATCCTTAAGCAAAAAATGACTGTCAAGGAGGTCAAAATGAAAACAAAAATCATGCTTGCACTTTCAGTCATCCTGGCTGTGGCGCTCATCGGCATGGCCCGTCCTTCTGCGGCGCTGTCTGAAAATGCCACCGACTCAGTCACAATTGCAGCTGCTTCCAAGGGCGCGTCCAATTCTGCGATGGTGGCTGAAAGCAACCAAGCCACGGAGCCGAAGCCGGCGAAAGAGGCAGAAAAGCAGGAAGAACAGAAAAAAATCAAGCCGGAGAAGAAAGCACCCATCGAAATCACCATCAAGCAAGGGGACAAGATAAAAAAGATAGTCGTGGATAAGCCGACTACCATCAAAGCAGGCCCCGAGGGGACGATCATAATCACCACATCAGAAGGGAAAGAGATCAAGGTTGTGAAGGAACGGCAGGTCGGAGTCGAGATAGACGAGCCCGATCTTGAGGATTTTTATGTCCACGCCGAGCCGCATGTGGAGGTCATCACGCCCGGGATTGATAGCGAGAAAAAAGTGCATGTCGTCATCGAGCCCATGAAGCACGAAAAAACCCACCTCATCGGGATCACCGAGGACTGGGAGCACGATGTTCAGGAACAACTCAGCGAAATCCGCGAAGAACTGAAGCAGATTAAGGAAGGAAAGCTCGAGATCCAGGAGCTCGAGAAGTCTCTCGATGAACTCGAGGTGGAACTCAAAAAGCTCGGAGAAAAGCCCAAATCGTTCACGGTTATCCGGGAAAAAGGCTCCGATAAGACCGTCCGCAAGGTGCTCATCGATGAGGACGCCAAAAAGAACATCTTCACCGTGACCGTAGAGAAAGAGGGGGGAATCACTATCATCTGCACGATCAGACGCACCGAGAAGAGCCGTGAGACTTACGAAAAAGCGGTCGAAAGAGTCAGGAAAGAACTGCCCGAAGGATATACACTCGAACCCGAGTTCGTTGAAAAATCCGGCACCATGGTCTTCAAGATTAAAGGCCCGGAAGGAAAGGAAGCCCCGGAGAAGCTCGTCCAAAAATTAGTCGACGTCATCAAAGAAGAGCTAGAGCTTTAATTTCTGGATCATAAGCCTGGCATTCTCGTTTTTAGGGTTCAGCTCGAGCGATTTCTCGTAGTTCTTTAAGGCCAGCTTGTTTTTGCCTATTTTCATGTAGGCTTCGCCAAGGCTGTCATAGACATTGGCTGAATCCGGATGCAGCTCCACGTTCAGCTTGAAGATCTCAATCGATTCTTTGAGCATCCCCCTGTTCATCAGCCTGTAGCCCAGCGCGTTGAATTCTTTTTCGTCGAAGTACAGATCGCTCTCTTTGTTCCTCATCATCTCCCGGTACTTCTTGAGGATAGATTTTATTCCTTCTTTTGAGATTTCCTGTTCAATCCTGTAGGCAGCTGAACTCGCGATAATTCTTTCCACCTGGCTCAGCCGCTCCTGGATGATCGCCGTGTCTTGGGCCCGGATGCTGAGGAATGCCTTGTAATAATCCCTTGCTCCCTCAAAATCCCCCTGACTTCGGCTCAGCTCTCCCAAGCGCCAGAAGGCATTGAGCGAGGCAGGATAGAGGGTCAGTTGATATTGCAATAGCTTCCTGGCCTCCTCGATTTTACGCTGTTCGGTCAGGTGATCCGCAATGAATGTCAACATCAAGTCCGGAGGGTCAACAGTAAAGCCGTATTTTGCGGACAGTTTCTGGTAGTATGCCTTCACGGCGTCCAAATTTTCCGGACGAAAGTCATCGGGCAGCCGGAAGTCGGCGAAATAGGTCCTCAGGGCCTCAAGGATGGGGACGGGCGTGATAAAAAACCGCGACGGCTTGTTGATGACCATTCTAAAATCCAGGTTCTCTATTTTTCGGGATTCAACCAAGGCAGATAGCCGTTTGGCCTGCTCCAGGGCCGCAGCCCGGTCGTTCTCCTCGCAGGTGAAATAAAAGAATTTTTTCAAGGAGGTCATTTTCGCGAAAGACTCCTCGGCTTTCGCAAGCAGCCGGAATGCGACACGCTCATCACCCTCGAAGGGGTTGGTGGCGATGGATATACCGAAAAGATCCGGGCTCGTGATCAGGGCGTAAAGTGAAAAATGCGCTCCCGCCTGGGGCCCCGCGACAATACGGAAAGAATTGGTGCGGAAGTTTTGGTCGATAAACGGAAAAAGCTCTTCCTTGAAGAAACGGATAAATTTGTCCGCGCCGCCCGGAGATCCGTCCTCGTTGAAACCACGGTTGTCGCGATAGCGGTCAGTGTTGGCCACACCTACGATGATCATGGGAGGCGCTTCGCCGGTCTGACCGAGTTTATCGCAAGCGATTATGGCCGGGGCGATATAATCGATGATGTTGTCCCCGTATAAGTGATAAAGGACAGGATACCTGATCTTTTCGCTCTCGTAACCCCGCGGAAGGTGCACCACCAGGAGCCGGTCTTCGTTGAAAATTTTCGAATGAAGGACCCTGTATTTGCCGATAATGACATCCTCGCCGTCCTTCTGAGCTATGCCGATTTGCGAAAAGAATAGCAATAGAGCAACCAGTAAGATGCAGGTACTGATCCAACCATGAGCCTTTATACGGGTCATTTTAGGCCTCCATACATAATTTATATCGACCTTTAACCATTCAGGGCAGCCTTCTGTGCACAAGGGTTGTTGAGGCCTGGGCTGTGGGCATGACGATGATTTCGCTGACGTTGACGTGCGGCGGCCTCGTGGCGCAATAGACCACGGCATCGGCGATGTCGTCGGGCGATAGAGGAGTGAGTCCCTGATAGACCTTGGCCGCGCGCTCCTTATCCCCGCGGAAACGAACCAGGCTGAATTCGGTTTCGACCAGGCCGGGAGAGACCTGACTCACCCGCAGGCCTGTCCCGGAGAGATCCAGACGTAAACCTTTAGATAAAGCGTTGACAGCAAATTTAGTGGCACAATAAACGTTGCCACCGGGATAGACCTCGTGGCCGGCGATCGAACCAATGTTAATAATATGGCCCGCGCCCCGTTTCACCATCCCTGGGATGACGGCGCGGCTGACATAAAGCAAGCCCTTGATATTCGTATCGATCATCTCTTCCCAATCTCCGATCTTTCCCTCGTATAGCTTGTCCAATCCCCGGCTGAGGCCGGCGTTGTTGACGAGGACATCAATAGAATCCCACGCCCGGGGGAGCTTGTTTATAGCCTGCGCGACAGCCGCCTGACGCCGGACATCAAGCTTGAGAAGAAGGACATTCCGCCCCGGCGTCAACCTCAGCTCGGCCGAAAGCTCCGTCAGCCGGTCGAGACGGCGGGCGGCTAGTATCAATCTCGCCCCCTTCGCAGCAAAAGCCCGGCCGCATGACCGCCCGATACCCGAGCTCGCCCCGGTTATCAAAACGATTTTTCCTTTCAACGAGTACATCAGATCTCTCCTCGCTCGAACTTGGAAACGTAAAGGATAGATGACCCCCCGCTTCGTGTCAAATCCGCTATTGCCTTCGGTGGGAGCCTATGCTATAAGTATGACTCCTTTTAAACCAAAAAATAATCTCAGTTTGGAGGTCATTCTATGGCAAGAGAAATGAAAAAAATTATGGTCACGGGCGCGGTCGGGCAGATCGGCTCCGAGCTCACCATGGCCCTGCGCAAAAAATACGGGACCGATAACGTCCTCGCCACAGGCCACAAAACCCAGCCCAGCAAGAAGCTTCTCGAATCCGGTCCGTTTGAGTTCATCAACGTCTCCAAGCGGGAAACAATCGACGAGATGATTAAAAAATACAAAATCGACACCATTTACCACATGTCGGCGATTCTCTCCGCCGTTGGCGAAAAGAACCCCCAGCTCTGCTGGGACGTCAATATGAACGGCACTTATAATATCCTGGAGGCCGCGCGCGAGTACAACCTGGTCAGGGTTTTTGTCCCGAGCTCCATCGCCGCTTTCGGCCCTGAGACTCCCACCGTCAATACTCCCAACGATACCATCCTCAAGCCCAAGACGATGTACGGGGTGACCAAGGTCGCCGCCGAGCTCCTCTGCGATTATTATGTCAAGCGCTTCAACGTCGATGTCCGCGGCTGCCGCTATCCTGGCATCATTAGCTACGAAACCCTTCCTGGCGGCGGGACGACAGACTACGCTGTGGCCATTTTCTTTGAGGCGGTGAAAAACAAAAAATACAAATGCTTCCTCAGAGAAGATTCCCGGCTCCCCATGATGTACATGCCCGATTGCCTCAAAGCCACTTTTGACCTGATGGAAGCTGATTTTGCCAAGCTGAAGCATCATAATGACTTCAACGTCACAGCCATGAGCTTCTCGGCCGGGGAGTTAGCTGGCGAAATCAAGAAGCACATCCCCGAATTCACTTGCACCTACGAGCCCGATTTCCGCCAGGCCATCGCTGATTCCTGGCCGGATTCCATCGACGACTCAGTTGCTCGCAAGGAATGGGGCTGGAAGCCGGACTA
>Ga0129297_10000375_pt1 | contig 21225 bp, 20 predicted proteins | sample I18A1metaG_FD_94708 | JGI IMG/M metagenome (GOLD analysis project Ga0129297, IMG submission 94708) | Lake sediment bacterial and archeal communities from Gulf of Boni, Indonesia to study Microbial Dark Matter (Phase II) - ​I18A1 metaG | ecosystem: Environmental > Aquatic > Freshwater > Lake >... | reverse complement strand
CCCATAAAGCTCAACAGGTAGACCACTACTCCCCAAAGAGCCTCTCCTAATTCAAACAAGACAAGCCGGAAGAGTGCATTCGCCACCCAAGCACCAAGACCTACCCGAACGCCTACATGTATGTGTTTAGTCGATATTCTCCGCGTGAGGCCGAAAGCGCCGATCAGAGCGGCTTCGAAGTAGACTGCCGCAGAAAGTAGTGTTAGATTCAAGGCGGTCTGTCCGGGAAAGTAGAGTGACGCAACATAGTCCCAGAACCAAGTGATCCCGCAAGTGAACATTGCGGCGCCGAAGTAGCTCTCAAATCTTGGTCGGAACTCAGAATCCATCTGTCCATCTCTAGATGTCAAAGCCGCCCACGGCAGTACCCTGATACCTGGATAAATGTCTATAACCAACGATCTCGCGTCGCGGGCGCCAATAAGCATCTTTTAGATAGGTGCAAGAGACTCGTTGAAGGCACCGGATAGGGACCAAAATGCCATCAAAAGGAAAGCACAGAACGATACACGAGTTTCAACAACTCATGAAAAGAACATACCTGCATCGAGACAAGAGAAGAGGACTGGATGCCACTGTACTTTGGCTTGTATGCGAGGTCGGCGAGCTCGCCGACGCGATCTTGAAGGAAAAACCGGCCGGAAAAGAGGCTGCAGATGTCTTCGCTTGGTTGTGCAGCGTCTGCAACCTTCTGGACATAGATCTAGAGAATGCTTCTTTCAAGAAGTATGTCGGGGGTTGCCCAAAGTGCGGTCGACAGCTCTGCATCTGTCAAGACGTGTGACTCGCACTATCAGACTGCTAAGAGCCAGCTTCTCAATTCGCGTAGTTGTCGAACGCAAAGAGCCTCAACGAAACATCGAGTCGATCTTCCTTCCACGACTAGATTCTATGTCACAAGTCTCTGTTGGCCGAACTGGGTCAGTGTCCACGAGTAGTTACGTTTCTTGCCCGACCGGGACACTATGCGCTCCTTCATCAGCAGCCGAACATGATGCCCTGCACACCCATAGCTGATCCCGGCTCTCTGTGAGATCTCAGTGATTGTTCTAGCACCCTGCTCCATAGACGAGAGGATTTTCGTTCTGGAGGAAAGTCCCGCCTTCACGTTCCTGATCTTTGTGAGATACGCCCTAGGATTGTATCTATTCTTGGGCATGCGAGATCACTACATGAATTCGCCAAGCACTTTCTGCTTCTTCTCGTCCTCTCCTGTGAACAGCGATTCTATTTCGTTCTCCAGTAGCATGAGTCTTTGTTCATGATATGTTCCAAGGTCATATCTCGCTACAAGATTCCGTGCCACTTGGATATACTTCTCTATGGTTCCTCTATGTACCGTGAGCCCCAGCTTCCCCCCGCACCGGGGGCATGTGCCCTTCAGCGGGATACGTCTGAACTTGAAATTGCATTTCATACATCTCGTTTTTTGGGTCGAAAACGCCTTCAAATTGCCTGTTACATCACGCATTAGATGCGTCGAAAGGACACGCCTAGCAACATCTTGGGCCCTAACCGCAACAATAGACTCGGCAAGTCGCAGCTGTTCTTGAACCTTCTCCAACATCGTCGCCAGCTTCTTGTACGTGCTCTCTTGATTCCCAACATTCAGGTCGCTCACAAAATGCGTAAACCCGAATCCCCTGATCGTACCATCCTTGGTGTCGCCACTCTCCAATCTGTGAGAAACTGTCCCAACGATTTCCTGCACGACCTTCGGATCTGCCCCTCGGCACGTCTGTTCAAAGAACTCCAACGGAAAAGATTCCACCACTTCCATGTTGAACGCTTGCCTAGCAACCTCCGCGGGGTTCAATATCACCGTGAGCAGAAGGGGCGCATCCATCAATCCGCCGATCCTTGCCGGCAGATACGATCTTGAGAAGTTGAGGAGAACGTCAAGAGCCAGCATTATGGCATCCTCATCTCCGTCGCAATCTCTTCTTTTGGCAGCTTGCCAAAGCGGATTCGCTAGACATACGCTCGCCTTGGTGAAGCCCACTATCCTACCGACTACCCCGACAGATGTGTGCGGGGACATCCCGAATACCAGATGGCCGAGTAGGTCTTGCTTTGTCTTGGCGTTGTAGTAGGACGGAAGCCCGTACAGCTTCTCAAGTAGCTCATCAGCGAACTTGGCGATATTGAGTAGGTAGCCAGCGCAGTCTTCAGGAATCAAAATGTCCTGTAGTTGCAGTTCGCATAGCTGATCTGGACTGACCAAATCCTTCTGTTGATAGTCTGCGGAGTAACCGAGTTCTAGCAGTTTCTCAACACTGATCCCTATCTCGTTGCCGTTGAAATGGGTGAGAGGCGCATTTGTGGCGTCGTACCGGATGGTGCCATCCTTGAATGTTGATAGACCGAGCTTTGCCCTTAGGATTCCTTTCTCGATTGGTTCAGGGACTCTTGCCTCGCTGGTGAGCCCTTTAACTCCTTTCACAAGATCGGGGGCCTTCTCTATCCCGAGCCGTTTGCATGCTGACTGAAGAGCGGCACCGATATCGATTGCCCTTGTTTCGTAGGATGTTGCCGCCACCTTACATGAGGCACACTTGCCAGTCGGAGCAGGCCTGCCGCATCTGGGGCAGACATATTCGAGAAGTGTTTGACACTTGCACTTTTCGCATACGGGTTCGTGTGTCACGTTCTTGCAGGATGGGCATCTCCTTTTGACTATCTCAACGGTAACGACCTTGCTGTTCTTGGTTGCTTCAATGATGTTCCGCCTGGGTCCGCCGTGGATGCCAACTGGGAAGAGGCAGTGAACCGGGGGGCTCATCTCCCTCTTCTTCGCTTTTTCTGGCCTCCCCATTCTCGCGCCTATGTATGATCCGACTTTCTTGTGCACCGTTAGGCCGGATATTGTGGAAAGATTCTCCAGAACAGAGCGTTTGGGGTCAAGTGGGGTGTCTGGTCTTTCGGTTCCTAAGCATTGCGTAAGAATCAGGCCGTGCTCCTGCGGTATCTCTATGCCTTCGGGTTTCATGAAATGTGGGAGACAGAGGTGTTCAAGGATCTTCTTTAGCTTGGGATCAAACGGTAAGACGGTGGCTGACTCGGGTTGATCTGACCTAGGGGCACATGACCAAACGTTTCTGATATGGGCAAGGTCTTCGATTTTCAGATTTTCCCAGAAATATGTCCACCGTGGATGTAGGGGGATTCCAAGGGCCTTTGAGATCGAGAGGGCCTCGCGAGCCGACGGAAACGTAGCTAGGGGGGCAGCAGCCATCGCGCGTACCCGTTCATCTAGATACCGAAGATCATTGCTTGCAGGTTGGCCTCTGGTCTGATCTAGGGCCTTCTGAAGGAGGATGGCCCACCACTCTTCAACAAACCCTGATGGTAGCAGGGGTCTGTTGTTTTCCAGGAACTCTCCGAAGGCCACAAGCAGATCGCCCACGAACAGTATCGACTCAACGGAATCCTGCAGATCGGAAGCTTGTTGTGTGTTTTCCACTCTGACTACGGACCCATCTTTCAGCTTCACGATCGAGGGCTCAATTGACTGAACTGGGGCAACAACACCTGCTTTGCCTGGTTTCTCGACGCGAAGCTGTGTCCCTGTGGCGACAAAACCTCTCAGAACCTTCATGGTGGCAGGATGCATGCCAAGCGCAGCAAGGCCGGTGTTGCGTGATCTTCCGTATCTAAGCCTGAAGCCTCCTTGGGCATTGGGAAAGCTGAAGATTGGTCGTCCTGCTATCACATCATCCATAAACATGAGGTCACGTGATTCGTGATTCTCATCCGAGATGGTCCCAATGTCGTTGAGCCAATCCCATCCACTTATCCCAATCTTCTCAACAATCTTGACAACTTTCTTGCTCCTGCCAATGAGCCCGTCGTTGACTACTCTTAGTGCGCCTCCCCTCACCCTGTTCGTTTCAATTCGTGGCAGATTTCTGAAAGAAACCACTTCGATAGGGTCTGTCTCGACTCCAGTTGCCTCCACAGGTAGGCGCATGACTGCGGTGATCAGCTCGGAGTCAGCAAGATGGAACTGGAACCTAGTTAATTCACGTTCGTGTAACCTCACTTCCTCAAGAAAACGTCTTGCCTCCTCCTCAGTTGCCTTGTAGCGGTCTAGTCCCACGAGCCGCCTTACGTAGTCGGAGATGACTAGCGTAAGACCCATCTCGGTTCCACCAGCTGACCGGATCGGGCCCGCAAAATACACAGCCAAGTATTTCGAGCGGTCAGGATTCGTCTTTACCTTGATGCCCGAGATGCCTTGGATGGAAGCGACTGTTCTTCCTTCATCAAGAATCGATAGAGCTGTCCGAACCGCGTTCTCTGCGGCGCCTTCTGCCCCCACTCCGAATTTCCCGAGAACAATCTCTTCGGCTACCTTGAAGGCGACCTCTTCCCTTGGCATAGTCTCCGTAAGTTCTCGTATGCGGCTGGCGACGCCTTTCGGCCCAACCGACTTCTCAACTCTTTCCGCGACATCTTTCGTGACTGCACACTCTGGTTCAAGAGAGGGATCGATACCCTTAGATCGAGCTTGAGACGCTACGGAGTAGATCTCTGCGAATTTCCGCTCAATTTCATCAGTGTAGGATGAGTTGTACAAGTGAAAGTCAGCCGCAGCCTTTCTCGAGGATGTTTTAGTGGGCATCGTAGTTATAATTCTGTTTCCGGGAACTTAGGGAGGTGTGTCTTCGGTTTCCGTATCCCGGCTTGCCTCGACCTCAGGCTCCTCGTCCTCCGGCTCAATTGGGTTCGGTTCTCCGGCCTGTCCGGATGTCGGGGCGGTTTCGTGGGATTCTGAGTCCACTTCTCCCTCCTTGTCTTCCTTTTGAATCGGCCGCGCGGGCTGGGGTAGTTGCTCTGTGGAAGTCTCTTCGGGGAGCACGTCTGATTGCTTCTGCTGTGAGGCTTGGTTTGCCCCGTAGAACTTGTCCGTGAATCTGCAGTAAACGTCCACCATCTGATCTGCAGGGGATATCTCGGCTTCTTGTTTCAGTCCGCATTCGCCGCATTGAATCAGAGCGTGGCTCTTACCTCTACTCATCACTACCCTGATGGCTTCTTCTCCGCAGCTTGGGCATGAGAAGACCGTGGGTAGCTTCCTCTTGACGACTTTTATTACGCGCCGCCGTCGCCTTCCCAAGTACTTCGCCTCGCGTGAGTCACCGTCTCTTCCGCTCTATTTCAATCTTCTAATCGGACGCGTTGCGCCGAATAGAGAAAATAGATGCACGCGTGATGTCGCTGTGATGCAGCGGAACAACCTCGACTCCGACGTGACCTCAACTTGTGGCATGTCGCCAAAGGTCAGGCCACCGCTTTGAGACGGCCTCCTCAACCATAGCAGCCGTAACTCTCGAAACATTGAACTCTGGTGTAGTCTTGCGGAGATATGTAAGCACCGCTTTCACCTTCGGGGAAACAAAAGAGATCCTCGGCTCCTCCTTCGAGATTCTAAGCACTTCGTGCCAAATCTGCGCTTCTGTCTTCTCCTCCGCCGGCGCGGCAGTTTCACGCTCCTGTGGAGGAGCTGTCCCGAAAAGACTTCTGGCCACGATCCCTAGACGGCGATCCCTCTCATCCGACAATCCTGAGTATTTCCTCCCTCACAAGTTTCCTGTAGGCGACCGCCGCCTTGGATCCAGGAGCATATTGAATGACGGGTCGGCCGTGACTAGGCGCTTCAGCTACCCTAATCGCTCTCGGAATCAGCGTTGTGAAGACGGCTTCACCGAAGTTCTTTCTCACCATCTCTTCAACTTCTGCACTCAGTTTGGTCCTGCTGTCATACTTGGTCAACAGGAATTTTGTTTCCATGGTGTGCCCTAATCTGTTTGAAACAAGATCGCGTAGCTGCAACATCGTTTTGATTCCGGCCATCGCGTAGAACTCGCACTCCACTGGGACAACCAACTGCTCTGATGCCGCGAGTCCGTTGATCGTTAGAATTCCAAGAGATGGCGGCAAATCGCAGACGACGAATTCAAAGTCCCCGGCTATTGGCTCGATCCTTTGCTTGAAAATCTCTTCCCGTCGAATAGCAGATATCAATTCGAACTCTGCCGCTGATAGCGAGATGTTCGAAGGCAGCAACGCAAGATTGTCAATGCTCGTTCGGACTATGGCTGCATCTGCTTGGAATTCTTTACAGAGCACCTCATACATGGTGGCAGGCAACTGGTACGCATCAACCCCTAAGCCGAGAGAGCAGGACCCCTGGGGATCAAGGTCACAGATCAGAGTCCTCCGACCCTCACATGCTAGGCTGGCACCGATATTGATCGCACTGGTGGTTTTTGCGCTTCCTCCCTTCTGATTGCCGAAGCTGATGACTGTCGCCAATTTTGGTCGTATACCATATACGATATCAGCTATATATCGTATATGGTATAATCGGTCAATCCTCACAACCCAAGAGAGACCGACCGAACTCATTCCACCGTTACATATCTGTAGCTTCCTCTGTGACGGCTTGGGCACCTTGATGGCAACTGATCTTATCTTCCAGTGGATACAGATCCGTATCCACTGGAGAACGCCTAGATGACTGACGCCTTCACGGAGGCCAAGGAGTTTCTAAACAATACAACTCGCGACCCGATCGCCCGAATTCTTCTGCAACATTCAACTTTGACCTCAATACAGTTTGAAACTGTCCTTATTTCCCTGTTAGGTCAAGAACTGTACGGTAAACCGCTTTTATCGAAGGAAAAGACTTCGCTTCGCCCCAGACCGTCAACCCTCACAAGGGGATCCTTCAACAGAACCTTGGCCCAAGCTAGAAAGAATGTTGTGAAATCAATCTATACGCTCATACTCCTTGGCTACGTCGGCTTGCTCGACAGCCCTGAGCTGACGCCCTTCCTCGAACTGGCGAGCCGGATCAGAACATACATCGACCAACGTAGATCGACGGTGGACTCGAATAGCAAGGAACGGTCGAAGGTAGTAAGCCTCATTGCAGAGGAACTGGAGAAGGCCATACAAGCTCTGGCGTACGGCAAACCTGAAGCCGATGTGATATCACACCATCACACTTGAGAAGCGACAACAACCTGACCTAAAGAGAGCCCCCCGTCCCCAGGTGGCACCAGCCTATGCTGAACAAACTCGAAGCTTTCCTTCTCGACCTCCCTTCTCACGGTCGCAGCTATGCGTGCGTTCACTGCCACCCCTCCTGTCAGACCGATCCGTCTGATACCTGTCTGTCGAGCAGCTTCCTTCGCGATAGACGCCATTGCCTTCGAAAGAGTGTACTCAAAAGAAGCACAGACATCCCGGATTGGTAGCTTCTCAAGTGCTAGCAGCGCGCTCAGTAACAGCCTCCTTGTGTCCACAATCTTTAGCCCCCCTTGGGAAACTATGAGATCCGAAGTGGCGGCGAGCTCAGCCGTCTCTCCTCTTTCCGCGACCGCCTCCAGAGTCATGGCGGGTTCTCCTTCGTAGGTTCGTTCGAGGCAGATTCCCGCTCCTGCAGCCATTGCATCAAGCACCCTTCCGGCGCTCGATGTCCAACTCAGCCCAACGCCTCCGGTTACCTGCGTCGTTAGACGATCCAGATCTTCCTCAGTCACGCTGCCATTGCCTCTGTGCGAGAGGAGTCGTGACCTTACTGTACTATCTTCCAAGTGCTCTAGAAGTATCGCTGCGCACATCCTGAGAGGAAATCGCGTGCACAAGTCTCCTCCGGGCATAGGCTGCCTCGCTAGGTGACCTACCCGTTCGAACCCTTTGTATGACGAAACCAAGATCTCCCCACCCCAGATATCACCGTCCACTCCAAAGCCGACCCCATCAACAGCGATCGCAACGATCGACTCGCCTCCGGGTACGGAATTCTCAGCCATCAACGAAGCCGCATGAGCGTGGTGGTGCTGAACAGGCATCGTACTGGCGCCCCACTTGACCGACAAATCCTTGGCCAACCGCGTCGAGAGGTATCTGGGATGTGCGTCATGAGCTATGATCTTCGGATGGTTCTCAATGCCCACCAGATGCCGAAGGTGTTCAAGAGCGTCTTCGAGAAAAGCCGCAGTTTCTAGACAGTCAACATCTCCAATGTGTTGTGTGAGGTAGCCGTGACTTCGATGCAAGATAGCACCCACCGATCTCAGCTCTGCTCCGAGGCCAACTATGTTCTGCTCCGCTAGAACGGGAACCTCAACCGGAGCGGGTACGTAACCTCTCGACCTTCGGATAATTGTCGGAAAATCATTCAACACCCTAATTACAGAATCATCACAACGCGCCACAATCTCTCGATCGTGAAGCACAAAAAAATCCACAATATCTGACAACTGCCGGATCGCGTCGTCGTTCGTGATCGCCATCGGTAATCCTGAGTCATTTCCACTCGTCATAACAATCGCCGGATCCCCTGAGAAGTGGCATAGAAGAAGATGTATGCCAGTGTATGGAAGCATGACACCAACCGTATTGAGATGGGGAGCCACAAGTTCTGAGAGAAAATAGCTCTCGCTCTTATTGAGTGCGAGAATCGGTCTGCGCCAGTCCTCTAGTAGTGCTATCTCTAGGCTTGACAAATCGGCGAACTTTCTCACTTCACCTACATCACGGGACATCACCGCAAGGGGCTGGGACAGCCTTCCCTTACGCCTGCGAATTCGCTGTAGAGCGTCATCACGAAGTGCCGACGCCGCGACGTGAACCCCACAGATGCCTTTGATACCGATGACTGCCCCTTCAGTCAATAGCCTGGCCGCCTCGCTCAGCGGATTATCAGTGTCGACGGTTTTCCCTCCCTTCTCGTGAAGGGTGACATGAGGACCACATGCTGAACAGCAAATCCCCTGTGCGTGAAATCGCCTGTCCTTAGGAGAACGGTATTCACCGTGGCACGTCTCACACATCGCAAAGCGAGCCATGTTAGTGCGCTCGCGGTCGTACGGGGGCTCTAGAACGGCAGCAAATCTCGGACCGCATGAGGCACAGCACGTGAATGGATATAGGTGCCACCTAGACGCCGCAAGGATATCGACGGCGCATTGATCACAAACACCTATGTCCGGGGGAATCACGGATCCGGAGGCTGCACGATGGCTGTTGCTCGGATAGATCGTGAACGCGGTGAATCGGCCTGAAAAACCTGTGTATTCAACCTCCAAATCCGTGATCTGGCATATGCGGGGAGATCGGATCTTCAGCCCGGTGATGAACCGGTCCACCCCAAGTTGAACTCCTTCGACGTAAAGCTCCACGCGAGCATCTCCAAGGTTGCGAACATACCCTGCCACACCCTGCTCCGCCGCGAGATTATGTATGAACGGCCTGAAGCCCACTCCCTGCACTATTCCTTTCAGGCGGACTTTTGCCGCTCCCTTTGTCAACAGCTGTACCAGCCCCCAGAGCATTTCAGGAATGTCGACTGGTCGTCAAAAACGTAGATATACCTTCTGTAAGAACGTGATGATTAGGGTTCGATGTCTTGTCCAGGCCTGCAAAACGATTTGAGGACACCGGGTCACATGATGTAGGTGATTGGACCGCGATGGGAATCGTAAAACGGCTCGACGACATGAAACGAATAATCGAACGCATGCGCCGCGAACTAGATGAGCTGAAGGCCGCAGCGCCGTTCGGGAGCACAAAGGGCTCTAGGCCAGAAAAGATTGGGGAGCTGGTCGAGACCTTGGAAACGGCGTTCACGATGAACAAACGACTTGCGGAGAGCGTGATCAAAATTCGCGAGAGACTCTACGAGATAGCCCAAGACAACAAGAAATTGCGCGCAGACATTGAGGCGGTGAAGTCAAGAGGATTCACGACGCGTGTGCAACATGGACGACAACCTCACGCCGCTCTCGGAATACTGAAGGCGGTGGAGGCCGGCCCCAGATCATCCACCGAGATATCGCAGATGGTTGGGCGAAGTAGAGAACACACGAGCAGAACGGTGAGGGAGCTTGTGAACGTAGGATTACTGGAAGCGACCACCAGCAGGTATCCGGCCAAGTACATCCTGACAGAAGCAGGAAGAGAAACGTTGAAGAGTGATACTCGGTCTACTTCTGGATGAGATTGTTCCAAGAGAATGTGCCAGGTTCCTTCACAGTGTAGAGCCACTGGGACGGGGATCCCGATCTCAGCACGACACCCTTATCGAGGAACCGAGAAAGATATGTGCACACGGTACTCAGCGGTATCTCCTCCCCATGCGTCTGCTTGTACGCCTCCTTTACATCGGCAGATCGGAATGCTCTACCTTGGAAAGTCAGCAGAAGGTCAGCCATCCTTTCGAATTTCTTGGCGGCCGTGGCCGGTAAATCGGGTTTCATTGGTGCGGCCGCACGGCCCATGAGCTCAACGTAGTCAAGTATCTTCGTCACTTTATCCTTGGTGACTTCTCCCTCGATTGTAATAGTATGTTTAGTGCCAACCTGGTCGAAGAACTCTATCTTTACACGTCTGGCTGGCACACAATCACCAAGACACAGCTCACGGTTCTCTGTTCACAAGTTTATACCTTTTTTGGTGAAAAGACAGCAAGAGTATTCACAAAAGATGCGGCACTGGTGCAGGAAAAAGGCTTGGAGCTTGGCGTAAAGTGGAGTACGATCCTATATTGGACCCGTTCACCGAAAGTGAACCGTATCATGTCGATTGGCACCCTGATTCGCGCCTCAGGCGGCGCGAAGGCCTGGCCTTCACCGGGGTTAACACAGCAATTTCCAGTCCAGGAACCCCTCCGCTTCCACTCGACTGCAATCAACAGAATCGGCGACCTACCACGAACGGATTGTGGAAGACGTCCACAGAAGTGTACCGAAACAGCTTATTCTACGGGATCGCCAATACCCTCCGGGGTATAGTTCTCTAACTACTCCCATCCTCCACCCCCGATTCGGGTTACCTATCTCCACCGGAAACGTAGGGGTGGCAGGGTACGCGAACTGCGCCCGCTATGTGTAAAGGATTGTTGTGTTGCGTCGTCTTTCCTGTACAAGAATAGTTAATATTTCCGGTGGAGCCCCGGTCGTCCGGAGGCTTCTCGTCTGCGTTCCGGCAACATATTGGATGTCGTGTTTGACAAGTTCCTGTCCAGCACCACGATATTCGCCAATCGGGACGTTCTCCGCCACGACTACATCCCGGATGCGTTGCCGCATCGCGACGAGCAGATACACCGACTCGGAGCCATTGTCGCACCTGCCCTCACAGGATCCAAGATCTCCAACGTGTTCGTTTACGGGAAGACAGGCACTGGGAAGACTGCTGTTGCTAGGTTCGTCCTGTCGCACCTTGAGAGGAGAGCCGCTGACTCCGGGGCCCCCATCCGCGTCTGCTACGTAAACTGCAGGCTTGCTGGCACCAACTATCGCGTCCTGGCGGAGCTCTGTCACGCATGGTCGATCAACGTGCCGTTCACTGGCCTGGCATCCGGCGAAGTGTTGGACAGGTTTCGCGACTCCCTGACAGGAGGGCGGCGGTCAACAGTTGTCGTCCTTGACGAGATTGATGCACTCGTCAGACGGCACCGGGATGACAACCTTCTCTACGAGCTTACGAGGATAAACGAATCTCTGGGAGGAAGCTGGGTGGGTATGGTGGGCATATCTAATGATCTCCATTTCAAGGATTTCTTGGATCCTAGGGTCCTCAGTTGCCTGAGCGAGGAGGAGTTGGTCTTTCGTCCGTATCTGGCTGACGAGCTGTATGACATACTGCTGGCGCGTGCCAAGTCAGCCTTTCTGCCGAATGCTCTACTCGATCCCGCGCTGAGACTTTGCGCTGCACTTGCGGCTGGTGAACATGGAGACGCACGCAGGGCACTTGATCTATTGCGCGTCGCGGGAGAACTCGCCGAACGCGAGGGAGCAACCGCTGTAACAGAGAATCAGGTAAGGGCAGCTCAACAGAAGATAGAGGACGATCGAGTTGCGGAGGCACTCAAATCGCTTCCACTTCACTCCAAGATAGTGCTGATCGCGACGCACCTCACTAGTAATCGCGCTCAAGAGGGCGCAATCACCGGCGATGTTTACGATGTTTACAAAGAGCTCTGCGAGACAACGAAGGTCGAACCACTAACCCAGAGAAGAGTCAGCGGGTTACTTAATGAGCTGGACATAATGGGAATCTTGAATGCGCGAGTTGTCAACTTAGGCAGATATGGGAGGACCAAGAAGATCAGGCTAGGAATTCCTCATAAGGCCATCTCCGACGCCTTGTCACATGAACCTCTAGTCGCGACACTGATGACCCACACGCCGAAGGCCTTCCAAAAAAGAAGGATCGCTTAATCCCCGCGCAATCAGCTTCGCAACTCTCAGCGGTTCAGGCGTTTTCCCTAATCGCACCAGGGGACGCAGTATCTTGCGTGCCGCAATTGATGAGAGGCCTACCGGGTAGAAGTAGATCCTGCCTTCGCTTCCCAGACGCAGTGTTGTCGGCGACCCCATCAACTCGAACACCCGATATCGCTTCTTCCAATCTCGGAAGTGGGCCTTCAACGCGTTTCTCACGGCAGCTAGGTGAGGTCTCGCCGGGTTGGCAACCAAAACCGGCCGCTTCGACATTGAGGACAATTTGAAAGGATCTACGATGTTGAAGCCTCCAAGCGAGATCGATGGCAGCATTATCAAATCTAACCGTTCCAGCTGATCACCGAATCCAGCAATCTTGTCCGTCGCATCTGTTCCGTCGACCAATATTCGATCCACGACAACACGGCCGACCCCAGTCCCACTGGTCACCACGCCGACGAGAACGCAGCGCCTATCACTTTTGGAGAATGGTCCGTCCTCAACCGCCAACACCGCCGCTTTCTCAGGCCCGCATGAAGTCAACTAAGCTCACCTCTAACGTGTCTAGTGACACGACAGGCAGGATTCCGGGAGTTGGGACCAGTCCCATCTTCCGCTGGTATTCTGTTTGGCTTTGCCAAGCACCAGAGTTGACAAGAATAGTCCTTCGGTAATCCTTGTGTCTTAGCACGTGGACATGTCCGCAATGGAAGACATCCGGCACACCTCGTATTACCAACGGGTCCTGTAGCTCCGGGGCGATAGGTGTCCTCTTCCCGTACTCAGGTGCCAAGTGGCGGCACCTAAGCAGGTGTTCCATCGCTTTGTCAGATGTCTGGAAGCTCATTCCTGGAACTGTTGCAACCACATCGTCAAGGGACCGACCATGGTACACAAGGAAACGAACGCCATGAAGGAGGATCCGGGAGGGATTGTTCAAGGCGAATATTTTCCGAGCTTGATACACCGGTTCTGCAAACTCCTTAGCCACAGGTGGCTGCGGCAACGCTTGTCTCGTCGCGTCATGGTTACCGGGAACAAAGATCACCTCCATGTAGTCCGGTATCTGTTCAATGAATTGAGCAGCAATCTTGTACTGGGCATAAACATCTGGGATCTCCAGTTCCCTGTCCTGGTCGGGGTAGATTCCTACTCCGTCCACTAAATCCCCGGCGATAACAACATACTTGACCCTTCCCGCAAGGCTACGTTGGTTCGCTGTTCCGACTTTGCCATTCAACCAGAGAATTACCTTGGTGAAGGCTTCTCCAAGGAACGTCTTGCTCCCAATGTGAATGTCTGACAGCAAGGCAGCGCATGCCGGTTCGTTGGCCCGGTGAGGCTGATGATCGGGGATGTCCGGGAGGCAGAGCCGCTCACAGATAAACAGATCGCCTTTTCCCCTGACAGCTTCCATGTAGACGACCTGATCCAACGGTGCACTCTGCGCTGTGTCAAAAGCTTCACTATTGCTTTTCTGGACCAGTACTACGGCGTCGTTCTCCTCATCATCAACGCTCAGAAAGAGGTTGTCTCCTCGGGCCCTCTTGTCCATGATCATAGCGACGAAGCGCACTCTCTCATTAAGAGAAGCTTCCAATGCTTGCCCGATGGTTCCAGCTCCCCGGGCGTCCAGCCGCTCGTCCAGTATTTCCCGGAGTTGTGCGAACCTAGCGCGAAAGTACTGCACGAAGTCTTCCATGCCGGCCTTTGACCTTTCCATTTTCTTTTCTTCAACAACCTCGATTTGCGAAGCAACCTCCTTTGCGTACGGGGTCGAAACGCTCGTCACGGCTGGTTCCACAGTATGCAATTCAAGAGCCGTTCTTGGACTCATTGCGGACGCTACCTCCTCTATCAGGCCTCGACTGATCACAGGTGGCCACACCTTGTTTCTCGATGCCTCAACGACAACGCGCGCAGCAAGTTCCTGTAAGTCTACCTTATCCTCGATGACGCGCAGTAGCTCTAAGCAGCCTTTATCCAGTTGGTAGCCTGCCGCCACGATCCACTTTATCGCAGCAATGCATTTCTCTGACATGGGTCACTTCTCGTTGGACTTCTGTGGGCCGAAAAAGGCCAGCATTAAGCCATCATGATCTGCTTCACCGTGTTTCTTGAAGTTTTCATTTGGACGCATCTTCCCGCTTCCCGACGGATTTTTATGACCACGGACACTACCCGTACTGTGACGCGCATCCTCGGTGAAGAGGGCGCGCAGGAGAACCAGGTCATGCAGGGGTTTTTCATTGGCAGTTGAGCCGAGGCGTGTGAAACGGTCTGAGTTGGCGCAGATGATCGATCACACAAACTTGAAACCTGATGCAACAGACGAGGATATTACTCGTCTCTGTCATGAAGCTAAAGAATACAGACTCAAAGCCGTGGTAGTCAACCCGACGAATGTTCCCTTTGCAGCCGGACTGCTCCGCGATTCGCAAGTGAGAGTGTGCTCTGTCGTGGGATTTCCGTTGGGCGCCACAACTACTCAAACGAAAGCGTCTGAGACTGAGGAGGCCATCAGAAATGGGGCCTCTGAGATCGACATGGTGTCCGATATTGGGGCGCTAAAGTCTGGGCGAGTCCGAGATGTTCGGTCGGACATAGAATCCGTCCTCCGCGTAACAAGAGCACGTGGAGTGATTCTGAAAGTGATAATTGAGGCGCCTCTCCTTACGGACGACGAGAAAGTCAAGATATGCCATGCGGCCAAAGATGTCGGAGTCGACTTCGTGAAGTCTTGCACAGGGTTCGCAGGGAACGCAAAGCCTGAAGACATAAGACTCATCCGAAAGATTGTCGGCGACACTCTGGGCGTGAAGGCTGCAGGCGGGATAAGATCGTACCTTGACGCACTCTCCATGATCGATGCAGGAGCCTCAAGAATCGGGACCTCTTCCGGAGTAGCCATAGCTAAAGAGGCGCCAGAGTAGGTTCCAGATCCTTCATTTCTGGCCTTTTGTGACCTCCAAAGAACCGTCTATAGATCCAGTAAAGCATGAGCGCACTGGTCGCGAAGAGCCCGAGTATGAGCAGGACGAAGGCCGCAAGATCCACGATGCCCGTGGGAAACAGGAAGGACAACGGAAGCAGGATATCCGCAAGAGCATGCACCGCAATCAATGGCAGAATGGACCTTGTTCTCAGGTAGGCCACACCGAATAGCAACCCTGTCAAGATGACATCTATGTGCTGCCAAATACCCGTTGATCCCAAAGTCGGGAGATACCAGAGATGAAGCGAGCTCCATGTGAGTGCGCTAGCGAGGACCGCTACGGGGCTCCCTCTCTTCAGCAGCCGGGTCAGCATGTATCCTCTGAAAACAAGCTCTTCTCCGAACCCAGCGTACACAACTGAAGTGAAAACCATATACCAGTACGCGGCTCTCGGCAACCCCTTGAACGCGGTATGCACGGCACCTGGGTCATAGCGGACCGTTTCTGGCAGTCTCGGCGTGAGGTATTCCCCTACTGAGAATAGTGACATGCTTAGGGCGAATGACAAGAAGTACAAAGCGAACGTAAATGCCAGAACTTTCAGCGATGGGCTTCTCGAAAAGCCAGTAGTTGACCAGAACCCGACATTCTCAACAACCCTCACATAGAACACAACGACCATGATCGGTACAGCGAAAACCAGAAACTGGAGTACAGCATATGAGAAGAAGGATCCCACAAGCTGAGCCGCTGTCTGACTAAGAACTAGCATGGCCAGAGAGACGAGGTAAACAGCCGGAGGGCCAGTCCACCACCACTTCCTCAACTTGGAAGTTAACTCACCGTGAAGCGTCTTCGATGACCTCCCTGAATCCTACGCCTCGATCATGCTCCCATATTCCTTGCGGAGCCACTTCACCTTCTCGGCCATAAGCTCCAATATTGGAAGTTCATATGGACATCTGGATTCGCACTGCCGGCACTGTTGGCAGCGTTCGTATCTCTTTATCGAGTCTCTGTTCGTGCGGTACCAGTTTTCCCAACCCATTCTTTTGATGAAGGTGTCAACTCGCAGAAGCGACGATATCGGAATCTGTTCCGGGCACGGCTGACAATACTCACAAGCCCGACAGAACACTCTCCCCAGAATCTTCGCCTGCTCCTCTAGGTGGATCCTCTCTTTCTCGTTAAGTCCGAGTGGGAAATTCAAAGCAGCGGCGTTCTCCTCTACCTCATCAACAGAAGAGACTCCTGCAATCACCGTTGACACAGGGTTTGCTAGCGCAAATTTCAGAGCTTCCACAGCATTTGCGAAGGCGCCGCCTCCCAACGGCTTCATCGCGATCGTCCCTATGTCCAGCTTGTTTGCGAGGGGAATCAGCTCTTGAAGCGGTGTGCGCTCTATATAGTTCAATGGAACCATGACTGTGTCAAACTCACCGCTTTTCACAGCCTGGACTAGAACGCTTGGACGGTGGCTTGTTATCCCTATGTAATCTATCTTCCCCTCCCTTTGCGCCGCCTTGAGCATCTCCAAGAGCCCGCCCTTCTCCAGCACTCGACTCAGACCCTCATCGCTGTTGATGTTGTGGAGTTGATACAAGTCAATTGATGATACTCCGAGCAACGAGAGGCTGGTTTCAAGATCCTTTCTCGCTTGATCAACGGTACGTGCGGCGGTTTTTGTTGCTAGAATACACTTGCCTCGTTGTCCCTTTATTGCCTCTCCTATTATTTCCTCACTAGTTGTGTAGGCGCGAGCGGTATCTATGAAGTTGATTCCTAGATCCAATGCCCTTTTCACAACGGCCGTAGCTTGACTTTTGCTCACTCTCTGTATGGGGATCCCACCGAATCCTAGAGCTGAGACTTTCAGTTTTGTTCTTCCGAGAATTCTATGCTGCATCATACTCACCAAGAAAGAGGAGTTTCACTCTCGGTGGTAGGCGTGTAACGAACACTGCTAACTTGGGCTGGTTTCGCGTCGTAGATAGATGGCTTAGGGACCGGGAATATGGGTGGATCTCGGTGTCTACTGGGGACGCTGGAAGTCTATTCCTTTTTTTGCGACTGTAAGGTTATGACTATTCGGCCCTTCTTCTGCAGGTACAACAGAGCTCCCGCAACGATAATGCCTACCACAAGCGAGTATAACGCGATTCTTGTGATGGCGAGGGTCTGAGTAATGCGTTCGTTCGCTGCGAGTAGGCTTTGGTGTTCCTCGTTCAGCTTGGTGTATCGTGTATTCAGAGCCGAGTAGTCCGAAGAAAGCTTGCTGTGATCCGATGTCAACTTGTCATAATCCGTCTTGAGCTGCGTATATTCTGGAGTAGACGCCAGTACATAGGAAACGGGTCCCATTTCCTTGTCTACAATATCCACGTACGTCCTGTAGCTGTAGTATACCGGATACCACCACCAGTAACGGCTTCTGTCAAGTCCGTACGACCAATATGGATATGACCAGTATGGGTATCCGTAGTAGTAGGAATAGCTGTACGAATAACTGTACGTTCTCACGCTTTCCGAGGCCACCGCTATCAAAAAGCTTCTCAGTGCATCAGTCGGCACGGTAATGGCGACAGATTTCTGGAAAGAGTTCCCTGATGTGACAGTGGTCTGTTTGGCGACTGAGATACTGCTGATCAGTTTGGACTCACCTGAGAGAGAGTATGCGAACAGCTCAACAGTCAGGTCTTGGATCTCGCAGTCCTTCTTGGCTGAGGCTGTCACATAGATGGTGACGCTTTCTCCAGGCTTCACACTGTCCGGATAGCTAACATCAAGATCGAAGTATGCTAGTGAAAACTTTCTCTGCGCGGGGGCAGCATACGAAGTCATGCTCGCCGAAAGCACGCATAACAAAGCGAGGCAGGTCACTTTCCACAGGCCTTTCAAGTTCAGTCACCAATCTACATCAAATAGTTCCCCTATATTGATGTTTATCCCGCGTCGAACCGTAGATGGGGCGTTTCGTTAGACAGACATCGCAACATCTAGGCAAGTATCGCGAAAACCAAATCGACGCGTCCAATCAGTCACGGCATGTTCTAGAAGCTATCTTATTACCTCTTTGAACACCCGCAGAAAGTTTCCACCGAGAATCTTGAAAATGTCCTCTTCTCGATATCCTCTTTTGACGAGGCCTTCCGTGAAATAGGGCAGTCTTGTTACATCCTCCAATCCCTTCGGGGTGCTTTCGATGCCATCAAAGTCTGACCCAAGGCCTACGTGATCCACACCCACCAGCTTCGTTACATGATCAACATGATCCAAGACCCTTTCAAGAGTCACGTTCTCTTTCTTCTCATCCACGAAGGCCGGAGCGAAGTTCGTTCCCATGACACCATCTTTCTCGGCAAGACGGCTAATCATCTGATCAGTCATGTTCCGTCGGTGGTTACACAGTGCACGGCAGTTCGAATGAGAGGCGATTATTGGAGCGTTCGAGGTCTCAATGACATCGAAGAATCCGGCGTCACTTATGTGAGAAACGTCAATGACCATGCCTATCTTGTTCATTTCGGACACAAGTTCAACACCAAAGCTTGTCAGGCCGCCCTTTGTCCTTCCTTCAGCCGCTCCGTCCGCTATCTGATTTCGCTCGTTCCAAGTGAGCGTCATCGCTCTGACCCCGAGCCGATACAGCATTCTCAGAACCCCCAGATCCGCCTCCACCGCCTCTCCGCCTTCGATTGAAAGCATCGCGGCTACCTTTCTCCTCCTCTCCGCCTCGTAGACATCGCTGACTTTCGTGAATAGCAACAACTTGTCTTGATGCATACTCACAGTTTGATGGAAGAGGTCAATCAGTTGTGTCACTCGATGAAGCGCTCGCTCAATCTTGTATTCAGGCTGGATGTAGGCAGCGAAGACTTGGAGGTCCACGCCTCCTTCCAGAAGGCGGGGTAGGTCAACATGACCGGTCGTGGATCGTTCACCAAACTTTCTCGGCGTAGGAAGCTTCGAGGGCCTCGCGGGTGGCACCATTATGTCGAGCAACGTATCTATATGAGCATCAACAACTGTGGCACTTTCGTGTAGATTGAGGATCGTGCGGTTCATCTATCGTCTCCGCTCGCTCAGGAGCACTTAGATAATCTCACGGACAACGATTTAGCGCTATGCATCGCATGGCCCAGATCCAGAATAGACCATATACCTGTTTGATCATCTGTAGTAGACTGTGGTAGGTTCAGATGCGAATCGTAGACCTCAGAAGTGACACGGTGACGCTTCCTACAGAGGAAATGTTGGAGGCGATGAGAAACGCGCCGCTCGGCGATGATGTCTATGGAGAAGATCCAACAGTTAATCGCCTTGAGGAATTGGCCGCGAAGAAGATGGGGAAAGAAGCCGCATTGCTGACGACGAGTGGGACGCAGGCCAACCTCGTGAGCGCCATGAGCCAGACCACTCGAGGGGACGAGGTCATCTTGGAAGCAGAAGCTCACATGTACTACTATGAGGTCGGCGCCTTCTCAGCATTAGGCGGTCTTGTTGCGCGTCTTGTGAAGGGACACATGGGAGTCATGTCCCCTGAGGACATTGAACAGGTCTTAAGGCCACCTAACATACACTTCCCGCCGACAAGCCTGATCTGCATAGAGAATACACACAATCGGGCTGGAGGCACGATCTGGTCGCCCACCGACATCAAGAAGGTGTATGATTTGGCGAAGGCTCACGGCCTTAGAGTTCACATGGATGGAGCGCGGGTATTCAATGCCGCAGTTGGATTGGGCATGGATGTGCGCGAGTTCACGCGGCATGTGGACACGTTGATGTTCTGTCTTTCCAAGGGCTTGAGCGCCCCGATCGGATCAATGGTAGTGGGTGAGAGGAGCTTCATTGACCGTGCTAGACGATACCGAAAGATGCTCGGGGGAGGGATGAGGCAGGCGGGAATAATCGCCGCCGCAGGGATTATTGCGGTAGAGAAGATGGTCGATCGTCTCAGAGATGACCACGCTAACGCCAAGGTGCTTGCCACGAGACTGGCGAAGATTCCAGGGATAACAGTAGACATGGCAAGAGTTCAGACCAACATAGTGATCTACGATGTAACCGGGCTTGGCGTGGACGGGAAACGCTGGGTTACAGAGCTCGGTAAGCACGGAGTCAAGGCTGGGGCTCAAGAGTTCGGACGAGTGAGAATGGTTCCACACAGAGGCATAGAGAAAGAAGACATAGAATACGCACTTACGGTAGCTGAGAAGGTAGCGAAAGAAATCAGAAAAGCGTAGCATACAGAATCTTCCAGACCGCGATCGTCAACCCAATCCCTTATCCGAGATCAGCTCCGGCAGCCCCGGTGCTCGCCAATCCCTAAACGATAAGTACCTGAATCCTCATGTGCATTTCTTGGAGCGTTGCCTCGAATGAAGTTTGTAGTCGTGATGTTGAGTCACGAGACAAATATGTTTAGCCCTGTGAAAACCGAACTTCGTCACTTCAAGGAACGAGAACTATGCTATGGTGAAGAGATGTTCACCGCCTTCAAAGGCACCAAGACGTCTATCGGAGGAGTCATGGATGCTGCTAAGGCAAACAACATTGAGCTCATCCCGACCGTTGCTGCAAATGCAATGCCCTCAGGGTTGGTTACCGCAGATACTTATCGCACCTTGAAAGAGAAGATCCTGGATGGAATCAAGACTGCTGGAAGGGTGGATGGCGTTGTGGCGGCCCTTCACGGATCCATGGCGGTTGAAGACATCGGGAACGCGGAAGGCGATTTTCTCCGCGACGTCCGTCGAATCGTTGGGCCACAGACGCCAGTTGTTTGCACACTGGATCTTCACGCAACCGTCACGAAGCTAATGATCGATTCATGCGACGCAATGTTCGGCTTCAACACAAATCCACACATCGACTCCTATGAACGCGCGATCGAAGCCGTCAACGCAGCCGTGGCCATCAAGACAGGTAAGATCAAGCCAGTTATGGCGCTTCGGAAACCTCCCATGATGCCTCCCACGATCAATATGAGGACGACTGAGGGCCCGATGGTGAAAATCTTCGAAAGGGCCTACACGATGGAGCAAGAT